>Ga0180301_10000899_pt1 | contig 23334 bp, 31 predicted proteins | sample GuaBasSediGuay16_FD_121797 | JGI IMG/M metagenome (GOLD analysis project Ga0180301, IMG submission 121797) | Subseafloor sediment microbial communities from Guaymas Basin, Gulf of California, Mexico - Guay16, Core 4569-2, 12-15 cm | ecosystem: Environmental > Aquatic > Marine > Hydrothermal...
CGGAGCGCGCCATAATTAATTAAAGTTCAATATTCTCCAAAACAGTTCTTAGATAACCTTTTCTATCATAATCCAGAATTTGATTTTTTTCTACCCATCTATACTCAACGTATTTTTTACTGAGTTTACGCAATTGCTATCAACTTCAACAATACAGGGCCATATTATCCAATTAATCTTACTTTCATCGTCTGGCCATGTAAATACTGAACCCTTTTTAATAATATTTCCATTTAAACCAGTATGAGTATGTACATTCAATAAAATATTTTCTTCATCACTTTTGTCTGGTTCATAAGAGCGAGAAAATATAAAATCCCAATCTCCTGGACAATATGGATAATCAGGGGATATTTTAACAAGCAAATGTTTATCTTGATATTTGCAAATACCCAATGTTACATATCTAGTTTCAAATTTTTGGTTCATAATAAGATAAAAAAATTTAATTATTTTAAACCTTCTTTTTTAGGCGCGCGAAGGAGCATTTCGTTGAACATGGAAATTTAACGAAGTTATGAGCATTAGCGAACGATTGGATGGAGAAACACGAAAATATTCCGCACTCGTTGAACCTTATACGAGTTCATTAGGACCGAACCCGAAGGGCGAAGCGTTGCGTAGTGGGCTCTCTACCTTGCAAAGAGCATTAACCACAAAAACAGACCAAAGAAAGTATACAAGATTATAAAAACATAAAAAACCTAAGGGATGCACTCTTCTGGACTAGTTTTCTGCGGTAAGCAAAAAATATCAGATAAGTTGTTATAGGAAAACCATAACCAACCCCAATTATATTCAATGGGGGTTTATAATAAATGAAAATGATCAAACTTGTAACTATCCCAAGCGGTCCAATATATTTCCATAAAGCAGCTATTCCACGACCATAAGTTACATCTACCATTGTTTTTTCTTTTATCGTCTTGATGTTTTTTGGTTTCTTTGGGACCTGGCTCTCCGGTACCTCAGGAAACATCATACCTATGTGACCGCAATGACGACATTTTTTAAAATTTTGGAACAATCCACTCGCAACAGCAGTTGGGTTTGAAAAATCTGCAGAAACATCTTTGCTGCCACATTTTGGGCATATTGTAACATACTTTACTTTCTTTTTTACCATGATTATTATTTGTCATCATATTATAAAAGAGAACCTGCGAAGCAATGTCGTACAACACATGTGATTTACCGGAGTCGCCGTGGCCGATTGGCTGGAGCGAGATGCAATGAGCGAAACCGTTAAATCGCTGTTAGTTTCTCCGAACGAAGTGAGGATTGAGTTTTAATGCAACGGTCGGTGAAGCCGAAACCCGAAGAGTTGAGTCTGGGTTTTATTTCTTGTGTTTTAGTACTAAAGAAGAGAATCCTATTATTATTAATCACGCTATTCCGTTCATTAATGCATTTAACAGACCATTAGCTGTTTTTATAGATATCAAAATAAGAATGATAAAAATTATTATCGAAGCAATTTTCATTAATACACTCATTTCTTTTTTATTAAACCATATTAAAAGTAGTGCAGTTATTGGAAGAAAAATTATACCATTAACTGCTGGAAATAAAATAGCTATATCCACAGGATTGAGATTTGTATAAATATTGACAAATGGTATAAGAATCAACGCGAAAATCAAACAAGACATCACGGACAATCTAGATTTTTTATCCTCGAATTTTACATCATAACCAACTGCTTGGGGTAAAATAAATCCGGCTGCAAAAAGCGTTCCTGTTCCTGAAGTAAAAGATGCTAAAAAAGTTCCGAAAAGAAATAGATAATAAGCCCATTCACCCAAAGGTAGCAATGCTTTTGCAGGGTCTGAAAAGGACATATTATCCATCGGTGGGATCATATGAGCAGAAACTATAAGCACTATCATACTCACAAATACAGCGACTGTAAGTCCGAATAAATTGTCCTTTCTAATATCGTTTATTTTATCGTTTTCCCATTTTTTATCGCTCTTCATACTTGATTGTATCCAAAAGTTTGGATAATAAAGAGTAGTTCCAATAAAGCTTATTATCATAGCTAGATAATTCAAATCGTTTCTTATGGTAGGAATAAAACCTTTCAGAACTTCGTATGCTGGTGGTGGATTAGATATAAATACAGCAAAAAATGATATAAGAAAACCAAAAAGAAGAATACTTATTATCATTTCAATTCTGGTATATTTTTTCAACAAAACCAGTGATATGCCCAAAATACCTCCAATTATAGCAAGAAAAATAAAGTTTATATTCAAATTGAATAATAATTTGAGTGACATGCCAGTTGCTGAATAGTTGCTTACTGCCCATAGAGACATTATTGCACAAATGAACACGGCAAATATTTTTGATGGAATAGCTCCGATATTATTTCTGAGCAAAACCATAATTGGTTTATTTTTCAACGCGAGCCTAGTTGAAAGTTCATGAAGAACCATACCAGCGAGAAGAGAAAGAAGAAGTGTCCATAGAAGTGAATAACGATACGTTATCCCTCCTTTAGCTAGTATGAAAACGCTTCCAGCCCCATAAATATTTGCGGCAAACAAAAGTCCTAGACCATACTTTCTCAAAAAATTAGAAAAAAAATTCATATTTTCACCGTAGTTATAGGTCTCGTCTGAAGATAATATATTTCATTTTGTTTAATTACAAACTCTATATCCATAGGATGACTAAATATATTCTGAATTCTTATAGCATCTTTTGCGATTAAATGTATTTTGTCCTTCATCTTTTCTGTACGGATTTTTTCGCTTTTTTCTTTGACCGAACCTTTATATGAAACTATATATCTATTTGGTGTTGTTTTTCCAGACACCACACCGTTTATATGCTTTTTTGTAATTTCAACTATAATTTCTTGTGTATTATTTATAGGATTCATTGAGAAACAAACTCCTGAAAAATCAGGAGTGATCATTTTTTGAACAATAACTGAAATTTTAATATCACTTTTATTTATACCCTTTTTCTTGCAATATTCTTTTATTTTATTTAAATCTCTTGTTGACATTAATTTTTGAATATATTTTAAGATTTCATTTCTTTTAACATTAAGAAACGTTTTAAACATACCTGCAAAACTATGATTAGTAGAATCTTCAACATTGGCACTACTTCTAATTGCGAACAGATTTCCACCTATATTATCACATGCTTTCAGTATGTCTGTTTTTGCTGTTTCTAAATTACAATGATGGGATATAACAAAAGCATAAGGTATTTTAAATTTATGTTTATATAATATCGAAAGTCCTATAGCTTTATTGCCCCAAATATTCCCTTCTTTTGGATCCAGTTCATCGATAAACTTTAACATAATATACCCCATAGTTCTAACAGTCTATTTTTTTTCACAGTTATTATTTCTCCTAGTTTAAGATCATTCCAAAAACTAACTATGTCCTTTTGAAAATATGGCGATAATAAAATAGACAAATACATGCCATGAGAAACTACAACAATATCATTTCCTTCATCCTTGATAGTTATAAGGAAACGTTTTATTCTTTCTTTAACTTTTTCCAAAGGTTCCCATTCATACTTAAAATTATGGGCAGTAAAATAGTCTTTTACAATTTGTTTATAATCTCCTTCTATAAATCCTGTTTTACTTCTATCCACTTCTTTCAGATTATCTGTGACAATCAATCTTATGTTTAAATTGTTTGCTATAAATTTTGCTGTAGTAAGAGCTTTCTTTTCTGGACTAGTGAAAACTTTCTCTATATTTTTAAAGTTTATCTTTGATATTCGTTGTTCCATTTCAAGTATTGCATCATCATCAAGTTCCCACTCTGTAATGGGTCTACTTTTATCAATCTTTGGCTTAAAATGTCTAATAAAAATTATTTGTTGATAATTCATCTTCAACTACCTTTTTAATAAATCCTTTATCAGCATCGACTTCAATAACATCACCATCTTTTAAGATCTTAGTTGCATCTTTAACATTAATAATACAAGGTATATTTAATTCTCTGGATATTACTGCAGCATGGCTTAGTAACCCACCTTCCTCAGTTACTATCGCACCTGCTTTTTGCATAATATTTATCAAATCAAAATCTGTTCCAAGCGCGACCATTATATCCCCATTTTTAAACTTTTTTTTATCAGAACTTTTGGTAACTATTTTAACTATTCCTCTATATTTACCTCTCGATGCACATGTTCCTTTTATTTCTTTATTAAATCTTCTTGAACTAGGAGTCAAACTCGTTGTCTCAATTTTATCGTATGATAAAAATTCCTTTCTTAATATTATCATGTTTTTCTTCCTTTTTTTAATTATTTTTTTATTCAGTTTTGTTCCATGATCTAGTAGATTACATATTTCTACTAAAAAATACCAGTCAAGATCTTCTCTGTTTACAGACTTTCTTCTTGCAATCTCATCCAAAATTTTATTTCTAAATTCGATAGTTAACCCAAGTTTCGCCTTATGTCGATCTCTTAATGTACCAATTGCTTCAAAAAGTTTTATAGTACTTTTAAGTAAACTATCCCTACTCACTACTTTAAAGTATTTCTTTTTTTGTTTAAGTGATTTTTCATAAGAACTATCCAATTCAGAAATTTTGTTTTCTATATATCCTTCTCCCTTGGACAATAATGAATTGAACTTATTAATATAGTAGGATAAGGGATAGGGTTTTGCTCCATATGCGCAATGTACAAACCTATATTTTTTGTAATGAGTCACTAACATTCTGTAAGGATCTGTATCTTTTTCTAATTTTGTAAACCCCTTTTTAGCTGTGTATTTTACAATTTTTAAAAAGTTCCTTTCTTCCTTTACACCTATAGTAGGTTCTGTTGCGAAAGAAAGTGCAACCAAAGCATTCTTTCTCTCGTCATCATTTTTGAAATATTTTTTTAACATTTCATCTAGTGCGTAATTAAGGGCATGTTCTACTTGAACGTGATTTAAACCATACAGTTCAGTAAGTGTAGTAAAGTGAAGATCTATCAACTCAAGACCTAAGCCTATATCATCAATTTTAGAAAAATCAATTGTTTTCAATCTCTTAATCATTTTGTCTAATCTAACTCTGGACTTTTGAATATAATTTTTTAAAGAATTATGAAGATCCTTATCACCTCTTATAAATTTTTCACCAAACCACTTCGCTATAAAATCCCATTCCCCCTGAGGTGCATAACTAGTAACTGTCTTTCCTCTAGAAACTATTATCACGTTATGAAATCTTAAAGAATTCACAGAGGGATAATAACGATTGTATAGTTCATGCAAAAATTCCATTCCTAATGCAGATTCTATTGTCCTAAAATTTATCTGTTTCCAATTTGAACTTATTTTTTCTCTAAGCATATTAATCAAACTCTTCAAAAATTTCAGATTCTTTTAGATAGTCTTCTCCGATTATCATATTTCTTCCTTTTACGTTTCTACATTCTACTCCTTTTTTTATAATTGCATTTTCAAGATGTGTATGTTCAACTATTGACCCATCCATAACTATAACATTTCTTAATATTACATTTCTGCCTATTGTCACTTTTTTTCCTATAACGGTGTTGTATATATTATCTAAATTATCAATATTTGTTCCATCTCCTATAATGTATCGCCTTCCTCCTGAGTTTGTTATATCGATGAACCTTTGTAAAGCATACATATTCGCACAAAAATATTGATAAGGTGTATTCACATTTACTGCTTTTTCTCTTAAAACATAAGCAGAGGCGATTCCTTTTTTTATAAACAATGGAAAGATACTATCTTCTTTATACGAAAATAGATCTAAAGGTATCTCTTTGAGCAATTCTGGACTTGCTATATAGACGCCAATATTTATTAGATCCTCTCGTTTAGAAACACCGCTTTCTCTATACATCCCCTTTACAGTCTTTTTCTTTTCATCGATATCAAATACACACGCTTTCGGACTAGGACAGGTTCTAGACATACCAATGGTGATAGCTCTTCCTAAAGATAGGTGAAACTTGATCATATCTTCCAAATCGAATATTCCAAAAGCATCGCCCGTAATACCTATAATATAATCATTTTTATCATGCTCTGTAAGTAATTCTAATAAAGGGTAGAGAGGTCCCTTTAGTGTAGTATCCAACTTTGGGATCAAGTGACTGTATCTCGACGGCTTCTCAGAAAAATATGTCTCCCAAAATTCTTTGTTATGTTTGCTATAAGAGAATCTTACAGGTGAATAGTTTTCTAGTTCATCTATATGATACTCTACTAATGGTTTATTTGCTATTGGCAGGACATGTTTAGGTTCATAATCGCATAAGTCTCCTAATCTTGTTCCTTTTCCACCTGCTATTATTATACTTTTTGGGACAGCCATTATTCCCTCATTCTGAAATCATATATTGCTTCATAAGCTCTTGTTGCATCAAATGGTGTTTTTACAGATTTCATTAATCTAAATATTCTATTCTCATCTGTATACGCTCTTTGATAAGCGATGCTTTTTAAATTGGCAAGCTCCTTTTTTGTTATTTTTGGATGTGGAGAAGGAAGACCATCCGGTTCACCAGGAAATCTCTTTCTATCGACGTATGTAAAAGGATTATTTCTAAGTTCAGGGTGTTCATCGGCATGCTGTTCTTGGTATCTCCATAAGTAAGTTCCAGGATGTATAGTTAAAATATTTAAGGAAGGATAATCAACCGGCAAATATACCATACTATCAATTGTTTTCTCTATATCTTCTCTTGTATCTGTTGGGAATCCAATGATATAACCAGCAGATGTAAATATCCCATTTTTTCTACATTCTTCCAATGTTTCTATGATCTCATCATCAGTTAATTTACCTTTTCCAATATATTTTCGCCTATCTTCATGTGTCTCTATTCCAAAAAATACAGATTTCATTCCTGTTTCACTAGCCAATTTTATAACATCTTCACTAGCGGCTTTAATAGAAGCAAAGCCCGTATAAGTAAGTCCTCTTTTTGCAAGGATTCCAAAAAGTTTTTCTAAATCTTTTAAATCTCTTGCAAATATATCATCATCATCAAATTTAATACTTTTAAGAGGAGGTAATCCTTTTTCTTTTCTTATATATTCTATTATTTCTATTTCTTCTTCTACATTTTCAGGGCTTCTAAATCTATAACCTTTTCCATGCATAAAATTTGAACTACAAAATATACAGCTTTTGTTACATCCTCTGGATGACATTATGTTTGCAAATTCTTGATGTAAATGTCTGTAATTTGCAATCTTTATTTCACCAATATAATCTTTTACAAGATGCCAGCCTTGAAGTGAGATACTATCCAAATCCTCTACCAATGGAGCTGGTTCTGTGAAAACAACTTCTTCATTATATGAAAATGCTATACCTGGAATATCAAAAAGAGGTACTTTTGAGATATCAGCTCCTTTATCATTTAATATTTCATAAATTTTTTTTAAACTTGTTTCGGCTTCTCCAATAAAAACAACATCACATCTTTGTAATAGTTCTTGCGCTCTTGCTGAAGAATATGGACCTCCAGTAATTTTTATTTTAGCTTCAATATTATCAAATATTTGCTCAGTTTCAGGCATACTATCTGTATATCCCGGGACAGCTAAAACATCTGGAGAATAATCAATTACTGCTTTTACTAACTCTTCAAAAGATTTATAAAAAGCACCATCGAATATTTTCACATCGGACAATCCTCTTTCTAATAATTCACCCCCCAATATTCTTATACCATTCGTTATATGTTTACCGCCTTTTCTAAATCTATCGAATGAACGATAAGGTGCTGTTACAAATGCTGTTTTTAGGGTATTATTTTTCATGATTATCATTTATTATAAATTATTATAAATTTAAAAATGTTACTATTTATAGATAGTTAGCTTGTTAAATATGTTGAAGCAAGAATTCTGCGGGCTTTAGCCCGCAGATGCATAGTATTTTAAATTAATAAATCACAACTAAAACTCAAACTCAATTACGCCTAACATAATGACATGAAAACACTTCTTTTTGATTGCCCTCTGCCAATAATAAATTAATTGGCAAGGGCAGAGGGCAGCCCGCAATCGCATTGCTCTTCAAAGAGCGATAACATAATTGGGTGCCCTCAACCGATTGCATGCAGAGTTAAAAGACTGCTTGCTTATCCAGGCAATCCATGCTCTGCATGTGCAGTCGGTACGCAATGACCAGTCAATATGTGCCATAGAGCACGAACAGGTACCTGTCGTTATGCCCTTACCAAAGGAGGTGATATCCTTGATATATATTGGGATGGACATACATAAGAACTTTATCTAGGCATGTGCAATGGACAGCAAAGGGAATGTCCTGAAAGAGCAAAAGATAGAAACAGAAGAAATCAGCGAATTCATAAAACCATTCAAAAACCATGCAATCAAGGCAGCAATAGAATCAACATGCAACTGGTATCATGTATGTGACACTCTGGAACTGCTAGGTATAGATACTGTGCTGGTTACTGTGGGGAGAACCAAGGTTATAGCAGAATCAAAGATAAAGACAGACAAGCTTGATGCAAAAACAACAGCTCACTGCCTGAGAACAGGATTCATAGCAGAATCATGGATTCCTTCAAGAAAGACAAGGGAACTCAGGAACATTGTCAGGCACAGGTTATCCCTAAGAAAGGAAATAACAAGGTTCAAGAACAAGGTGCATTCAATATTGTTAAGGAACGGAATAAAACACGAATACAGTGATTTATTCGGAAAGAAGGGTATGGAATTCCTCAGAAACCTTGAGCTCAAAGGTTCTGACAAATAGAGGCTTCAAAGTTATCTGAGGATTGTTGAGTTTCTTGTGGAAGAAAAGCAAAGAACAGACAACAAGATTTCGCAGTTATGCAAGATGCATGAAAATGCAATACTCTTAACAAGCATTAAAGGGATAAGATATTACAGCGCAATGGTAATCGTGTCAGAGATCAGGAACATAAAGAGGTTTTCAAACCCCAAGAAGCTGTGCAGCTATGCAGGGCTTGTCCCGAGAACAGTGCAGTCAGGAAGCCATATATATCATGGCAGGATAATAAAGGAGTGCAACCAGAACCTTAAATGGATATTGAACCAGTGTGTTCACTTGCATATAAGGTTCTGCAAAGAAAGCCAGATAACAAAACTGTATTGCAAGGTAATGAGGAAGAAAGGCAGCAATAAGGCAACAATTGCCGCGTCAAGAAAGATACTGACAATAATCTGGCACATGCTAACCAAGGGTGAAGAATTTAAATGCAACTGCCAATAATAAGATAGAGAAGTGTTTTCATAGGTATGCGATTTAACGAAGTCGCCGTGGCCGATTGGGTGGAGCTTTCTGCAAGAAAGCGTAACCGTTAAATCGCTGTTAGTTTCTCCCGAATACTTGGAGGGATTGATTTTTAGTGCAACGTTCGGCGAAGCCGAAACCCGAAGAGTTAGAGTCCTGCCCGTAAAAGTTATATACTAAAGACATATTATTTGTATGATGAAAGAAATATACAAAAAGATATTAGAGAAAGCCCTTCCGTTATACGAAAAAGGAAGAGAAGGAGATGTTGAACATATTAAATGGTTAGTAGAAGTAATAACTAAATATGTTGATGAATCAGAAGTTGATTATGATATATTAATCCCTGTTGTCCTTCTTCATGATGTTGGATATTCAAAAGTTCCTAAAGGATCAAATCCTTTTGATTTAGATATTAGAAAATTCCATTCAGAAGAAGGAGCAAAAATCGCAGAAGAAATTCTTGAAGAATTAAATTATCCAAAAGACAAAATCAATGAAATCAAAAGATTGATTCTGAAACACGATAATTGGGCTTTTGGAGACGATTTTGCGGATGAACCAGTATTAAGAATTTTCACTAATTTTGATTTTATGTGGATGGCGAGTGAAAAAGGATTTGATATTGTGAGAAAATTCATGAAAAAAGAACCAAAAGAATTTTACGAACAAATCAAAGAATTCCAACGAAAAAATGAAGAAGAAGGACGTAAATGGTTCAACAACAAAATTGAAGAATTCTATAATCAACTTATGAAAGAACGAAAGGAAGGACTTTCTACATAAAGGGCAGGACTCAATTGAATATAACATATGCGATTTAACGAAGTCCAGCCATCAGGCTAGATTTGGGTGGAGCAACGAAGTTGCGGAACCGCTTAACGGCTGTTATATTCCCTGAGCGTAGGCGAAGGTCGAGGATTGCCGAAGCAACCGCAGAAGTCGTGGGCGAAGGGCGCTATAAATCTAACCTCATCTTTTTCATAAATTCTTTGAAACCAAATTTTTGCCAAGCTTTGATACCTGGTTCGTTTCTTGAGTCAACAGAAAGTTCAATATGTTTTATTTTGTTTTTCTTGAACCATTGAACTAATTCATTAAACATCATTCTTCCAATTCCAGATTTTCTATATTTTTCTTCCACAAAAGCATCCGAAATCCTACCAATCTTTTTAGGTACGACAAAAGGTTTTGCTTTTTCAATTGTTCCAATAAAGTAACCAATAATCTTATTGTTTGTTTCTGCAACCAAAATTTTTACATTTCTTTTTCTTATAATTTCTAATAAGTATTTTCTAAAACCTTTTCTTGTTTCAGAACTGGGCTTGTAATATTTATCAATTTTTCTATGATAATCGGCTAATTGTTCATTTAATTTAACAATTGCATCAATGTCATTTTGTTTTGCTTCTCTGATTTGGGTATTCATAATAAGTTGATAATTTTTAGTTTTTATTAAATTTCTTTTTGCGTCCGAAGCCCCACGATTGAAACTAACGTATTGCGGATAAACGAAGTTGGCGAGCTTGTGAGCCAATTTGGGCGAACGATGCAACGAAGTGAACCTCATAAGCCGTGTTATACGAGGCGAAGACTCGAAGAGTCCGAGAGTGCAACGTTCCGAGGATTGCGTAGCAATCCGAAGCGTTTCGGCTGGCAAGCCTATTTTTTTCTTAATTTTAAGGATAAAACTATTACTAAAATTATAAGAACTAATACAATTATCCCAATTACAAAATAAAGTCTTGAATTATCTGCTACAACTCCTCCTAATTTTTCCTCACCTTCTCCAAGAAGCCATACTTCTTCACAAGAATATTCTCCGGTTTCTAAATCAATAAATACATCTATGTTTTTATTATCTTTTTTGCCTAACCCTGTATAAAATAAATGTAATGAAGTATCTGTATGTGTTTTTGGAGCAAGTTTTATTGGGTAGTCAGTAATTTCATCAACACAACTATTTATTATCCCATCAAATTGAGATTTAGGTATAACATTTTCGATTTCCCTAAATTTAGGAAGAGGTAAATTTTGAAGTTCTTGATTTATATAATAATATCTAAAATGTTTTTTAATCTCATTGTTTTCAATAATAAAAGCGTATCTTTGAAGTCCGGCATCACCGACGATAGCTTCATAATCATCTATTTTAAATTTCCATAAAACATGAACAGCATAGGTGTAGTTACATTGTGGAACATACTCCTTAAAGCACATACCAGGATATAATCCTGGTTCTTTACAACCCCCACGCAAACAGTTATAGGTTGTTTTAAAGGCATTAAGAACTTTATAATGTTCATTAAAATAATCTTTAGAAATTCCACTATAATCTATCATGTATTGATTTATTTTATCCAAAATTCCTTCCGGAACTGGTTCTATAAATGGTGGATTATAATCTGGAATTTCAAATCCAGCAGAAACTAAATTAGTTGATAAAATAACCCCCAAAACAAAAATAAATATAATTTTGAATTTCATATTCATAATTTAAGTTATTATTCTATATATTTAAACCTTACGATAACTTCAGATTTTGTTGAAGTTATATACGAGCCAGCCGAAATGTCGTATAACATCGCGATTAAGAGAAGTTTTCACCGAAGGTGAAAATTTGGGGCGACTTGCCGAAGGTAACAAAGCCCTCTTAATCGCTGTTATATGACCGAACCCGAAGGGTGAGGCAAGGAAAACCGAAGGTTTCCGCAGAGTTCCCGAAGCACCGACAAAAATAAAAATTACAGGGAGCTCTTCTTTACTTTTTTAGATTTTTTAGTTTTAATTTGTTTTGTTAGTTGTTTATTTTCTTCTTCAATATCTTTCTTTGTATAAATGATTGTCTTTAATCTATGAAATCCTGTTGATAAATGATGAATATCTCTTTGTATATTCTCAATATTTTTAGCAATTTTATGTAAGGGCGGTTCTCCTAATTGACCCAAACCTACTAATTCAGAAAAATCTATAACAAAACTTTCAGAATATTTTTTCCCAAATTTATTTTTGTATATAACTTTAATAGTGAAAGGCTTTTTAATTTTATTCTCAAAATCCTCAACCATACTTGTTAAGAAAAATTGTATCCTTTGATTTGGAGCAAGATATTTTATACCTTTTTTCATGAAATTTAATTCCGATAAAAAATGCCCTTTTCTATATTCAAAATCAGGAGTTATCTCAAATTTTATATCATAAGCAGGTCCTAATCCTATGTTCTTGATCACTAGGTCAATAAAGTTGATCCATTCTTCTCTTGGTTGATATATCACAGAGATTCTTGGCTCTGTTTGAGCTTCTCTTAATTCTTTAGTTTCTGAAACAAGTTTCCAAGTTAATATAGCGTATACTACCGTTGCTAATGCTACAATCCCAGAGAATAAAACAGTAAAAGCGCCACTATTATCATTTAAAAAATTCAAATTTAAAATTGCTAAAATACCTGTTATTATAACAAATAATATACAAATCATAAAGAAAATATTTTTTACAGATTTCATCATAATTTACCCTCATAACTTTGCTTTATCAAAGACATAGCATAATCAATTTCTTCTAACGAAGTAACTTTGAAAACACAATCCCCTGTTGCCCAGTGTCCTACTTCCGTACAATCTTCAGCAATGTTCTTAGGATCAACTAAATCATTTTTAGAAATATCTAAATAGATTTTAAGAGCATTTGCTTGGATTACAATTTCACAAAAATTTCTGTCTAATTCATAAGCAATATAGTGTTTTAATGCTTTCTCATTTATTTTTTCGTCTAATTTCAAAATTCTTTCTTGTAACTCTCTAAAAATATCTTTAATTTTTTCTGATTTATTAGATAAATGATCTTCTACAGTATATTCTTTATAAACAATCGTTGTCTTTCTGGATTTTTTCGTACCAGATTTTTTACCGGGCAAAACAACATTTTCAACGAATAAAACATTATTATCATAAAGAATGTATTTTTTCAATTCAATATTTTCGGAAATCCTATTGACTGCATAGATATCATACTCATTATAAGATTGTGCAACAAGAATAAGTCTTGGTGAATCCCAATTAACTTTTACATTCGGACCTAATTTTTTTTGAACCAATAATTCAAAATCTCCTTTGTGATCAACCAGCCAATCTAAATAAAATAATCCTTGGTTAATTACATTATCTTTCTCACCTTCTTTATATTCTATAATTACAGGAGATCCATCTTCATCTAAACCGAGAGTATCAATTCTCCCACCATGTGTTGTTACAAATTCAGAAGCTAAGAATCTGATTCCAAAAATTTCTTCTAAATTTCTTTCAAAAAGTTTCTGAAGCTCTTTTTCATTTCTGAATTTCTTAATTTTTGCTTTCTTTACCTTGTTTTCAGATGTGATTTGAAAGATTGCCATATTTAACCACCAATATAATAAAGGTTAAATCTTTTTCTTTTTAAATCTTCTTAAAAGAAGAGCCCCTCTAAAAATTAAAAGTCGGTGCGAAGGGAATTTCATATAACAAAAATTAAAAGAAGTGCTGAAAATTTATGGCGTTGGTGAGCATGGCTTGGTGTTCAAATCCCAAAGAGGAAGGCAATATAATAAAAGGACTATTCAGCAAATTGTCAAAAACACAGCAAAGAAAGCAAGGATAAGAAAAAAAGCAACCCCACATACCTTAAGGCATTCCTTCGCCACACATTTACTCGAAGCAGGAGCGGATATCCGATACATCCAGCAACTACTCGGGCATAAAAAGCTGCAAACAACCCAGATTTATACGCATGTAGCGAACAAAGATATTAAAAACCTTGCTAATTTACTTTAAAAAATTATAACGTTATAACGTTATTAAAATTTATAAATAACAGCGTTGTAAATAAATTATTATGATGGAAATTGCAGAACTGGAAAGATACAATCCATGGTGGAAAACAGGAAAGGCTAAAAAGGAATGGCTGGAGGAATACAAAAGGAAGCTCTATTACGAAGTTTTAAGGTATGTCAACAAAAGGCAGATGATTTTAATCCAAGGTCTCAGGAGAACAGGCAAAACAACCCTTTTATTCCAGCTGGTTCAAAACCTTTTAGACAGAAATGAAACGCCAAAAAACATAGTTTATTTTTCCTTTGATGAAATCGTTTATGACATAAAAGAAGTTCTGGAAGCTTATCAAAAATTTATTCTGAAAAAGCCGTTCGGAGAGATAAAAAACAGAGTTTACATTTTTTTGGACGAATTGCAAAAGGTTAAAAACTGGGAAGAGAAGTTAAAGGTCTTTTATGATCTGTATCCGAACTTGAAATTCATTGTTTCTGGTTCATCTTCCATAAGCCTGAGAAAGAAATCAAAGGAAAGCCTGGCTGGAAGAGTAATTGATTTTAATATGTCTCCTCTGGAATTTGATGAATTTTTAGAGATTAACGGCTACGATGCGAAAAAAATACAGAAAAACCCTGATCTGTGGAGGAATGAGATTGTTCCCCTCTTTTATAAATACCTTAAATACGGAAGTTTTCCAGAACTTGCGAAGGAAGAGGATGAGGAGTTTGCAAGAAAATATATCATGAATTCTGTGATTGAAAGGGTTATTTATAAGGACATAGCCCAGGAGTTTGAAGTAAGAGAGGTTGAACTGCTGAAAAAACTTCTTTATACAATAGGAAAGAACCCGGGAATGATTGTCAATTTCAAGGAAATAGGAAAGAACTTTGGAAGGGATGAGAGAACCATATCGAATTATTTTGAATATCTGGAATACGGATTGCTGATTAAATTTATTTTTAATTACCGCGGCTCTTCACTGGCAACCATGAGAAAACTGAAAAAAGTTTATTTCACAACCCCGAATCTTATTTTTGCTTTGAATCCATATCCCGAGAGTCTGCTTCCGAAGATGCTTGAAAACGTGGTAGCCTCTTTACCAGAAATCAGGCATTTCTACAGGAACAATTACGAGATTGACTTCATATCAGAAAACGGGAAAACTGTAATAGAGGTGAAAATGGAAGGTAAAAAGTTGAAACAAGTTAAAAAGTTTATCTCCAACAAAAAAGTTAAGGAGTGTTTTATAGTGGATTTTGAAAAAGAGGGTAAAGAAAACGGAATGAAAATTATCCCTATATGGAAGTTTTTGTTAAATTGCTAATTTACTTTAAATAGAATTTATTCAAGGAGGAAAATGATCCCAGAACCCCTTCGAAAGAGTTTGGTTAACCAGCATTACAAAATCATTGGTAACCATTCAGCCGTGAAGCTCTGTGGGTGGTTGAAACGCTCCCTGAAGGATCAGGGATACTGCTATAAACAGAAATTCTATGGCATCCAGTCGCACAGATGCCTTCAAATGACGCCATGGCTGGCTTGTTCAAACCGCTGCGTTTATTGCTGGAGGGTTATAGAGAAATTAAACATAAAACCAGAGGAAATAGACGAGCCTGAAACAATTATAGAAGGCTCTGTTCAGGCGCAGAGAGAACTCATCTCCGGATTCAAAGGCTATGAAGGAACCAACCTCAAGAAGTGGAAGGAAGCGAACAGCCCGAATCAGGCTGCTGTTTCTCTGGCAGGCGAACCGACCATGTACCCGAAAATTTCCGACCTTATAAAGGAATTCCATCGAAGAGGTTTCACCACGTTCCTTGTTACAAACGGGTTGTTTCCGGAAAGACTGGAAAATCTGGAAGCACCGACAAACCTTTACATATCTCTGGACGCTCCAGACCCAGAGACATATGAAAGGATTGACAGGCCAAAACTTAAGGATTACTGGGAGAGGCTTTTAAGAAGCCTGGAAATAATGAATTCCTTCCGAACGAGAAGGGTTATAAGACTAACCATGGTCAAAGAATGGAATATGCATTCTCCAGAAAAATACGCGAAACTTATAGAAAAAGCAAATCCCGATTTTATTGAGGTCAAGGGATATATGTGGGTCGGAGAATCCAGAAAACGTTTGCCCTCAGAGACAATGCCTTCCCATAAAGAAATACAGGAATTCGCTGATAAGCTTTCGAAAGAAACAGGATATGTTCAGAAGGATGAGCAGGAAGAAAGCAGGGTGGTTTTACTCTCCAAGGTCTAAAACCTTTTTCCCCCTTTCTTGCGGAACCACTCTCACTTTTGCATTCTTAAATTTTTTCCGGAATTCTTTTCCTTGGAAATATTCATGCAAAAACACCGCAAGCGCCGCGACTTCAGAGTGCGGCTGCAGAGTGATAGAAACATTCCAATCCGAGAGTTTGTAAACCTCTGAAGGAACCTTCTCGCCGCCAACAATGACCAGAATGTTTTTTTCTTTTCTTATTTCCCTTATTTTTTCAGGCAAGGGAATTCCATACATGGTCAGGTGGATTTTTTTCCCAGGAAACCCCTCAACAAAGGATTTCCAGTTTCTTACATATTCTATTCCAAAACCACCGCCCCATTTATTCGCTGTTTTCTTTACAGACTCTTCAAGTTTTTTGTCTCTTTCACCAGAATAAAAAACCTTTTCTGCTCCAAAAGCCCTTGCAACAAGAGCGCAGTGAGTGGAAATTCTTTTATCCCTGAATATTCTGTGGTTCAGCCTTAAAACAAAAACCATAAACATTGTTTGTATTGAAATTTTATTAACATGTTGTATGTATAACTGCTATTGCCTTTCTTTTTTCACTTACAAACGCGTTGAACACATCCATGGCTTTTTCAGTCTGCTCAGGAAAAAGCTTAACCCCCTTCTCCTTGGAAACCTCTATAACCTCTTCTGGTATCTTTACGCACCCTGAAAAGCCTGTTCCAATGACAATTATTTCAGGCTTTTTTTCCAAAAGATGAACGAACTCATTCATATCAAAAACATGCGATTTTTTTCTCAATTCTATGTTTCCTTCCCAGTCAACCACAATGTCAGAATAGTATGTTTTTCCCTTTACCTTTATCTCTCCAAAACCCACAGACTCTATAAGACTCATATATTTAATCTTGTTTTAATTTATTAAATATGGATATAAATCCTGTTGCTTTTGTGTTAATGGCAATTCTTATCGCAGCGCTTATTGTTCTGTCTGTTTTCGGAAGGTCAATAAATACAGTGTTTTTTTATATTGAGCAGAAAAATACATGCGTTCAAGCAGGGATTCTCTCCTGCAAAACAACAGGAAAGCTTCCAAACGGCTGGGATTCAAGAAACCAGAAAGGAGAAAGCTGCAGGACCTTATGCAAAGACATTCAAAATAAAGGCAACGGAACACAATGCGGGGATTACGGATGGTAATACTTTTAAATAACCCGAGCCAATAATTTAGTATGAAAGCCCTTTCCACAACCATACTGATTGTTGTTTCTGCAGTTGTAATTCTTATAGCTGCTCTTGTTGTTCTAACCATTTTCGGCGGTGGAATGGGTCAGATCACTACATTAACCCAGGCAAGGAACATGTGCATACTTGCAGCAAAACAAAGCTGTGAAACAACAGGCGGTTTGCCCATAACTTGGAGCATTGCAACAATGAACGTTGAGGGAAAGGGTATTACAACCTGTTCAGGACTTGTGAAATGTCATTGTGATGAAACAGGAAATGCTGTTTGCACTGATAAATAACTCTTTTTAAATAATCCGAGCCAATAATTTAGTATGAAAGCCCTTTCCACAACCATACTGATTGTTGTTTCTGCAGTTGTAATTCTTATAGCTGCTCTTGTTGTTCTAACCATTTTCGGCGGCGGAATGGGTCAGGTTTCCACTCTGACACAGTTCAAAAACAACTGCATAATCCAGGCAAAAACAACCTGCTCATCATTCGGAGCAATGCCGCCAACATGGGACCTGGACGTTTCTGTTTCCGGAACAAAAACAAGCTGTTCCAAAGAGGTTGGTTTAGCCAACTGTGACGATGTGTGTGTGCAGGTTTTGAAAGGAAATTGTCAAGCTGACTGTCTTCCGCAAAACAAAATAAGTATGTGTTCTAACAACAAGGTATGTTGCAGCCAATAAATTTCTGCTAATTTGTTTCTGTAAAAAATTCGAGATTGCTTGATTTTGTGGTTTTTGGATGCAAAAACCTGAAATTTACTGATTCAAGCTAAACCTGACATTAACCTATAAAAACCTTCCTGCCCATTAATTATTAATTGTGAAGCATTGTGAAAGAAAATGAAATCCTTGAACTGATAACATCAGAATATTCATTTGAGCAGGTTATTTATAAGATTATTGCTTTTGAGGGAATGGATCCGTGGGATTTGGACATAAAAAAACTTTCCGATGCTTTTCTCCAATACCTGAAAAAAAGGCGGGAAATGGATTTCAGAATACCAGCAAAATATATAATCATTGCGGCTGTGCTTCTCAAGATGAAATCCGAGGACTTGCAGCAGCTTTACGACCTGACATTTGGTTCAGACCTTGATGTGTTTGAAGCAGAAATAGAATCAGAGGTTATACAACCTGAAACAGAATGTGAAATACAAACCCACCTGAACGCAACCCTTCATGTTCCGCCCGTAAGGAAGCCTGTCAGGAAAATTGTGGTTGAAGAACTCATCGATGCATTGAGAAAAGCACTGAAAACAGAGGAAAGAAGAAAGGAAAAATGGGAAAGAAGAAGGGAAAGAATAAAAATAGAACAGGAAAACATAACGCAAAGGATAGAAGAGCTTTACCGCAGGATAGATTCCCTTCTCACGGAAATAAAAAAGGAAATAAAATTTTCAAGCCTTGTAAAACAATGGGAAAGAAAAGAAGTGGTGGAAACCTTTGTCCCTTTGATTCATCTAGACCATCAAAAAAAGATTAAGTGCAGGCAGGAAGAACCGTTTGAAGAGATATTTATAACAAAAGCAGGTGAAAAAAATGCTTCCTGAAAAAATAATTGAAGCCGCTTTGTTCATTTCACACAGGCCGTTAAAATTAGAAGAACTCGCAAAACTTACAGGAATAAATTCCTTGGGATATGTAAAAGACATTGTTGAGAAACTGAAAGAAAAATATTCTGACAGCGGAATAGAAATCAGTGAAACGCAGGAAGGCTTATATATGCAGGTAAAACCTGAAATTCTCCCTAAAGTTTCACATCTCACTCCATATTCAGACCTTTCAGAAGGGTGCAAAAGAACACTGGCTTTGATAGCCTATAAGGAACCAGTCAAGCAGTCAGAAATCATCAAAATACAGGGAAACAAGGCATATTCCTACATAAAGCAACTGCTTCAGAAAGGCTTGATAAAGATAGAGAAGGAGGGGCACACAAAAACAATTTCTCTAACAAAAGAATTTGAAAGGTATTTTGGAGAAGAAAAGGAAAAAATAAAAGAAAAACTAAGAAGCTATGAATTTGAGAACCAATGAGTTTTTATTTTACAAAACCTGAATATATACTATGCCTCATGAAAAACCCATTGAAGAGTTAATGAAGGAAAGGAGACAGAAGCTTGAAGAAATAAGAAAGCTTGGTTTTGATCCTTTTGGGCAAAGATTTGAAAGAACACACAAAGCCAAAGACATCCTGTCCAAATTCGGCAAAATAAAACCAGGCGAAAAGCTTGAGAAAGAAAAGGTTTCTCTGGCAGGAAGAATACGTTCAATAAGAAGGCACGGAAAGCTGGTTTTTGCTCATATAGAGGATTTTTCCGGAAGAATTCAGATTTTTGTTGAATACAAAACAGTAGGCAAAAAACTCTTCAATCTTATGGACAAACTGAACGCAGGCGATTTTGTTGGCGTTAACGGGTTTGTTTTCAAAACACTTAAAGGTGAAACAAGCGTTTGGGTTAAAAGCCTTAATACGCTTTGCAAATCACTGAGACCTTTGCCCGCTGAATGGTACGGTTTAAAGGACGTGGAAACAAGATACAGGCGAAGATATGTGGATTTTATAGTAAATCCGCGGGTAAAGAACACGTTTATTAAAAGGTCAGAAATTCTAAAAGCCATAAGGCAGTTTCTCAATGAAAAGGACTTCATTGAAATAACAACACCAACACTTCAGCCGGTTTACGGCGGCGCTTTTGCAAGACCGTTTACAACCTATCACAACGAGCTTGAAAGAAAGCTTTATCTCAGAATATCCCCTGAACTTTACCTGAAAAGAGCATTGGTTGGCGGATTTGAAAAGGTATACGAGATTTGTGTGAATTTCAGGAACGAAGGAATAGACACAAGGCACAACCCCGAATTCACAATGCTTGAGCTTTACTGGGCATATGTTGATTACAAAGACAATATGAAACTTACAGAAGATATGTTTGAATATGTAGCAAAAAAGGTTTTGGGAACAATGAAAATAGACTATCAGGGAAAAAAAATAGATTTGAAACCGCCCTGGAAAAAAATAACAATGTATCGGGCAATAAAAAAGCATTTGGGAGTAAACGTTGAAAGTGAAAATCTCTCTGACCTGAAAGCCTTTGCAAAGGAAAAGGGGATCCCAATACCAGATTATTTTAACAAAGGCATGGTTATTGCCAGCTTGTTTGATCTGGTTGAACCAAAGCTTGTGCAACCAACCTTTATCACAGATTTCCCTATTGATATATCTCCGTTAGCAAAAGCAAAAAGAGACAATCCATCATTGGCAGAGAGGTACGAACTCATTATAAACGGTCAGGAATGTGCAAATGCATATACTGAGGAAAACGATCCTGACCAGCAAAGGAAAAAATTTGAGGAGCAGATGAAGCTTAGAAAAAAAGGAGACGAGGAAGCGCACATGATGGACGAGGATTTCATTCAGGCTCTGGAATACGGAATGCCTCCTGCAAGCGGAAACGGCATCGGAATAGACAGGTTAGTAATGCTGCTTACAAATTCTCCGTCAATTAGAGATGTTATAGCATTTCCAACGCTCAGAGAAAAAATATAAATCAGGTTTCCAATTCTATATAGTGATTTTAAATGATTTTTGCGAAACTAAACAAAATTCAAATAAGAATTGCAAAGGAAATAATCAAAACAGAGAAAAGAGAACTTACTTATGCTGAATACCTTGCTTTAAAAAGGTTAGAAGATTTAAGTTCTAAAAACAAATTAATTAAAATATGAAATCAGTTGCTTCTTTGAAGAATGAAAGCCTGACAGTCGGCGGTTCTCCCTTGTGTGCCGGCTGCCCTGCAAGTCTCGGGTTAAAACTTGCTTTGCAGGCGTTAGGAAAAAACACCATTGTGATAAATGCGTCCGGGTGTATGACACTCTATGTTACATATCCTTACATGCCCCTTAAAACCCCGTGGATACACCTTGCAATAGAAAACGCAGCAGCAGGCGCAAGCGGAATAAGGGCAGCGTTAAGAGAAACCGGAAAAAAGAACATAAACGTAATCTGCTACGCTGGAGACGGAGCAACGTATGATATAGGTTTTCAGTCTTTATCAAGCGCTGTTGAAAGAGGAGACAAATTTATTTATATCTGCTACAACAACCAATCATTTTCAAACACAGGCGTTCAAAAATCAGGAGCAACCCCTGAAAAAGCCTACACAACGACCACGCCAAAAGGAAACCCTTTCAAAAGAAAACCGCTTGTAAAAATAATGGCAGCACACGGTATGCCTTACACGGCAACGGCCTGCGTTTCTTTTCCAATGGATTACATGAAAAAACTCAGGAAAGCATCCAAAATCAACGGGCCTTCTTTTATAGATTTGCTCTGTCCCTGTCCAACGGGCTGGGGCTTTCATTCGTCAAGAATGGTAGAGGTTGGAAAACTTGCTGTTCTTACAGGAGCATGGCCTTTGTACGAAATCGAAAACGGAAAATTCAAACTAACATACACGCCTGCAAAGCTTTTGCCGGTTGAAAGATACCTTTCTCTTCAATACAGATTCAAACACCTGAGTAAAAAGGAAATAAACGAGATTCAAAGAAAAATCAACGAGGAATGGTTTCTCTTGGAAAAAGGCAAATACTGGGAGGCTGAGGAATATTAAAAGAATCCTCGCGGTTGACGCTTTAACAGTAAAGGGCAAAAAAATACTTTTAATAAAAAGAAGGTTTGCTCCTTTTAAAGGTTTTTGGGCTTTGCCTGGAGGATTGGTTGAAAAGAGCGAAACCATTAAAGAAGCTTTAATAAGGGAAGCAAAAGAAGAAACAGGTTTGGATATAATTCCTGTCAGGCTTGTTGGAATATATGATGAGCCTGAAAGAGACCCGAGAGGGGTTGTTTCTGTCGCTTTTCTGTGCAAACCAAAGAATGCAAAAACAAAACCGGGAGAAGAGGTTTTGGATGTAAAGTTCTTTCCTTTAGAAGAGGCCGTTAAAATGAGACTGGCATTTGACCATAACAAAATGATAAAAGACTTAAAGGCGATGGAATGAAAAAGGTTCTTGCGGGAGGAACATTTAACCTTGTGCATCCGGGACATGTTTTTTTTCTTAAAAAAGCCAAAGAGTTTGGAGACTATTTAATAGTTGTTGTTGCGCACGATGAAACTGTGTTGAAAAGAAAGGGATATCTTTTGAAAACAGCAGAGAAAAGGAAAGAAGAAATAGAGAAAACAGGAATTCCAGACAAGGTTGTTATAGGAGATTCAAAAGATTTTTTAAAGGTTGTCGAAAAGGAAAAACCAGACATAATAGTTCTTGGTTATGACCAATCTTTGGGCAGAGAAACAGAATCAAGGCTTCAGGCACTTGGTTGCAAAGTTATAAAACTGAAATCAAAACTAAAAGGGTATAAAACAAGCAAAATGATAAAAAATAAAAGGAAACTCACTCTTCTTCGCTAAACTCTTCGTTTTCTATGTCCCACTCCTCTTCCTCTTCACTGTTTTCTCCCAAATCCTCTTCCTCCCAATCTTCATCCTGCAGGAACAGCATATATTTCACCTGCTCATTAATTTTTTATTTAATTAAACGAAAAATATTTAAAGCTTTTCCTTAAAACACAGCTGAATTGTCCGGGTTATGCCAGAATTCCTCAGGATGCTCTGTAAATTCCTCTTCAATCTCAAAAACTTCTCCGCAGTTTTTGCACTTTACCATTCCAGTATCCAATAAAACCCTCTGTTCTGCGTCGCAAAAAGGACACACAACCAATCTTGACTTTTTCATATTTGACTATTTTATGCAAACATTTTTAAATCTATAGGTTTCCAAACTCAAAACACGAGCAAAAA
>Ga0180301_10000900_pt1 | contig 23332 bp, 35 predicted proteins | sample GuaBasSediGuay16_FD_121797 | JGI IMG/M metagenome (GOLD analysis project Ga0180301, IMG submission 121797) | Subseafloor sediment microbial communities from Guaymas Basin, Gulf of California, Mexico - Guay16, Core 4569-2, 12-15 cm | ecosystem: Environmental > Aquatic > Marine > Hydrothermal...
AAGATTTTATACAAAGTTAAAGCTTTATATATAACAATGTATAACATATAAGATGATGAGGTAAAATGGGGAAGAAGCAGACGGCGATAAGGCTGGATGAAGAGGAGATAACATTCTTGAGGGGATATGGAAAGGGAAAAATAAGCGATGCGGTAAGAGAACTGATAGCGGAGAAGAAGAGCAGGATGGAAGGTGAATCACTTGAGAAGGCACCGGACGAGCGATTTGAGGATAGTATCATCACACCCAGCGACCCACACTTGAAGGATACATATATGGCGATAGTCAGAGCATTCATTGCGAACGGCGGACGAGCAGGTTCGATTGATTATTATCTCGGAAAGATAATGGGGGATACGGGATACGACAGCGCGACAGTATTGAAACATGTCCGTAAACTGGGTAGTTCGGGCTATCTTAAATTTGTAACTGGAGCGGCATTCCGACCGACATTCAGACTGATAGAAGGCGTAACTGTTGAGCAATTCAAAGAATTGATACAGGAATATTCAGACTTCATAAAACAGAAACAGAAATATGCGGACGTGTGGAATGCTGCTGTTGGGAAAAATGACAAACGAGAAAGCGATTGAGATAATAAGGAAACGAATCACGATATACGAATACCGTCTATCACTCAACAGGCGATACGACAGTTGCCAAGCCGCTCACGTCAATAAAGCCATCCTGCGCGAACTCAGATACATTCTCGCAAAGATTGAAAAAGAGGGGGAATAAAGGAATATATTTTCCCTTTTACTTTTCTTTTTTATTTTCGAGAATTAGCCATCCCCACAGCGTCTTACTCTCTTCCTCCTCACTGGACATCACTATTTTGAAACTTCCTTGGGTGAGACCCATTTTGATGAGTGCCCCGATCGGGAAGTGGTTTATTTTATACTTGCTATATACCTTACCGCGCACTTTCACCTTATCCTTTCGTATCGGTATCTTCTTCATTTTTTGTTCCCAAACATTATAAAACTCCTCTCATATAATTTCTTTCCTCCTCTCATATCGCTTATTTTCATTCTTATGTCGTATAATGCAGATTATATGACATGCGAGCTTGGTAGTTAAGTCCGAAAGTTTTATATATTGTATTGTTCATATATAAATAAGGGTGATGTAATAATGATAGAATCGGGAATCTATTATATCGGTCTTTTGCTCTTTGGAGCTGTTATATGGTTTGCTCTGTATATATTCAAGCACCAGTGGAAGGCGGTATTTCCTTAAAAAGAAATATAAATAAAAAGAAATGATAATAATAGAATCTTGGATGTGTTTTATTGGTATTTTAATCGTTATAGCATATATGACGATTCTATATTATTTACTTTTGTGTTAATATGGAGGCATAAAATGAACAAACTTATCAAATCGGGAAAGGGTGATGCAAAAACATTAAGAGAATGGATAGACTTGGGGGAGTTTCAGGTTAAAAAATACAAATTCGGCACTCTATATGGCAGGTTTAAATATCACTGGAACGAGCGAAGAACGGATATTCGCCGCATTGCTTTGCAAAACCACGCATTGCTTAAAAAGTTCAAATATATGCAGGGAGATATATGACAGAACCAGTAACCATAACGGGCGCGCAAATAATATACGTGGCAAAAATAGCACTCATAATATCCATCATATACCTGATCGGGAGGATAGTTCCCGCAATCTTGGAATATAAAAAGATGAAATATCTCAAGATAATGATACCACCGAGACAACGTGATAATGAATCAACACATTTTCAAAGAATGCTGAAATGGGTAAAGGACAAGAGAAAAGGAGAAACAGAAGAGGATTATTTGAGGAGATGGGCAAACAAAAACCAATAAAATTCCACACGAAACACATCCCAAAAGGTTTTATATTCGTATCGCATACATACATATCGGTGATGTGAGTGGCAAATAAGAAGAAGGTAAAAGTGAAATGCCCGCGTTGTGGTTACGTGTGGCAATACGGTGGCAATAGCAAGTGGATTATTTGTTGTCCTAGGTGTCGTACTTCAATGTCGCTCCAGCGTGCGATTATCCGAGCGAGAGGTCAGCCACTTACATCACCAAATAGGAGGTGAAATAAATGGCAAGAAGAAAATTGAAAATACCGGGAAAGCGATACAAGGTGAAAAGAATAGTGGTGCACAGAAAAGCATGGGTAGATCGGTGGGGACACAGACATCCAGCCACGACCTATGTCAGAAAAGCGCAGGTAATCAGTCGGAAGGCATACGAGAAGGAGGATATAGGCGCACCGGGAAGAGGGAAGAAGTTGATACCAATTCGGGGTGAGATGAAAATAAACGGCAAAGAGTATCACGTGAATCAATCAGCAAAGACACGACATGCGATTTTGCGAGCATTAGTCAAGAGATATGGTGTATCAAAAGTATGGCACCGGTTGCACGCGATGGTGATAATGAGGAAGCGAATCCAACCGAGTGCCCGAAGAATTTTCGAGCGCGACAGAGATTGGGTAGCGGAAACATTCGGGACAAAAAGTTTAACACCACGAGCAGCCATCAGAAAGTGGAAAGGAATGAGCCATAGAGCGAGACAAAAGACTATGCCCGGGGGAAAAATATAGAGCATGGCGTTGTTTGATCCCACATCATGGATCCGCACTTTCAAAGAACGTATATACCCACGCGTGAGAAGCTATATCCAATCAGCGGAGCGGAGGCGCGAGAGAATTTCAGAACAGCATAGAACACCGCTGGAGCGGTATGTTACATATCCGGCATACAAAACACTCACAGGATTTGGCGAACGGTGGCGTGGTGGAATGGAGCGGTGGGAAGGTGTCCCACGCATAAGAGAAAAGATATGGGAAACACCAGTGATACGTGAATGGGCATCGTTTGGCACAGGTGTGGCACGCTCACCAGCGGTAACGGCAGAATTCGCGGCACAGATACCGACTGGGATAGAGTATGCAATACGGGAACCAAAGTTATTCCGCGAATCGGTGCCGGTTGGCGCCGCGATAATGACAAAAGAGACCATTCAAGCATTCAAAGAAAGACCTTTTGAAACCACAGGCGAGTTCGTTGGTGCGGCTGCGTTAAGTCACGGATTGGGCAAAACAATAAAGATACCGAAGCCAAGAGCGAAAATAAAAATACCGAGAGAGCGAGTTATACCAAAGACTGAATATGAAATAGTCAAGGAAGTAGAGATATATGGAGCAAAAGGCGTTCCGAGAGAAGAAATAATCACTGAAAAAGGAGTGAGAACTTTGCCAGAGATAGAACCACGAGCGAAAGTGAGACTAAAAACCGAGGTTGTGCCCGAAAGTGCAATAAGTGATATAGAACGAGTGAGATACGAAGCCGCGCCGGGAAGAACTATTTTGCCGGTAGAGTTTGAACGTATCACAAAGAAACCAATATTGGACATATCACATGAAAAGGGTACGGGCATTCTATTCATAGAGAAAATCAAACCTTCAGAGCGGATGATTGGCGAAGGCGTCAGAGCACCGAGAAAATTGAGGCAGTATCGTTACGAACTCATAGCCGAGCCCGAAGACATTATTAAAATAGATGAAGGAATGGGTGAAAGCATCACAAGAGCAAAAATCAGCGAAATGGAAGCTATGCCCGATATGACCAAGATACTGGAAAGAATACGCAGACAGACAGCGTTACGGGAAAGAGAATTTGCACGTGTGGAAGCGGAACAACTCAAAGGCAAAGTTATCGAGGAAGAACCGGAAGCATTCACCATAAAACGCATTACGGAAGGTACCAAAGAAGCCACAGAAGCGGCTGAAAGATTATCAAGATTGGAAAAGGGACTGAGCAAAGGTGCAAAAATAAAAACAAAGCCATTGAGCGAGCTTGAAGCGGAGATATTAGCGGAAGAAGAAGTTAAACCACCCGTACAACCATCCGCGCCAAAAAAGGTAGTTAAAACCGCTTCCGAAATAATCAAAGAAGCGGATAAGGATGTTGCGAGAACGGGCGAACAGATAACAGTTTCGACCGAAGGTGTTGCAGACGTCTTAAAAAAGGTGGGCGAAGAGACAAAATCGCGAATAGAAACAAGAGGCGTGCCACAGAGGATATTGCGCAAGCGGAAAAGATTGAAGAGGGAAGTTTATTATGAAGAGGTGAAGGCACCACGCGAATATTATGAAGCGCGAGGTATAGTGTTACCCCGCGCCCCGGAACCCGTTCCGGTGGTGGAACCGGTGATTGAATCAAAGCGTGCAGTGGAAGAAACGTTAAAGGATGTCTTTAAAGTAGATACCATCATAATGAACATAGCAAAGGAAGCAGAGAAAAAAGGAACCGAGGAAAGACCAATAACCGAAGAAAGACCCATAACAGAACCAATCATAGAGGAGGGAATTGAAGAAGAGGGACGTATTGAAGAAGAGGAGCGCATAAAAGAACAACAGAAAGAGAAAGTTACACAAAAAGAACGATTGAAGGTAAAAACAGCCGCTAAAGAAAGAATAAGAACGAGAGAGAAACCTGTCATTCGCCCAAAGAGAAAAAAGAAAACTAAGAAATGGAAACCTATTGAAAAAGAGCTTGAGGAGATTTACAGAGAGCGAAAATACCCAACACTCACACCGGAAGAAATATTAAAATTGTAATTTTTCAAAAATAAAATGATAAAACAAAGGATAATAAAACTTATAAGGAAAATAAAAAACGATAAACGTGGCGCGTTATCAATATGGATAAACGTGCTTATCGCCTTATTCGGCGCTTCACTAATTTATGCACTCATGTATGACATTTTGTGTGTGAAAATCATCAATTTAGCGATTGATATTGCACCGGCAAACGTCCCACAAACATACTACAACGATATTGATTACTTTCGTCTCCTTTTCAAGGTACTCCCGTTCTTCTTCTTTTTCGGGATCATACTGTGGGCATTCCAGAAGGCACAGAAAAGAGAATATATAGGAGGATAAAAATGAGTGATAATATTGGTGCGGTATGGATTACGGCAATCACATTGCTTTTTATTGTTATCACTGCGTATGTGATAACATATCCTATTGTGTGCTCGCAGTTATATGATATTGCGATTGATGTTGCACCGCAGAACACCGATGCGGGATATTTCCTCATTCTCTCGCTTATAAGGCTTGTTTATCATATTGCACCGTGGATATTATGCTTTGGTATCTTGTTGTGGGCATATCTTTCGGCACAGAGGAGGGAATATGAAGTGGGATATTAGAATACAAGAGGTAATATCAAGAAGGAGGTGAGAACTGATGAGAAGATTGATGAGGAAGTTTGTATTATCTTTGTTTTTCTGTCTCTGTATTCTTATCTTCTTGACACAGGGAGTATATGCTTGGAGCGACGATTTTCAGAAAGGATATCTCGATGAAAACTGGATACTAACAGGATGGGTTGATAATGATGACGCAATAGTAAACTATCCATCAGAAACATACAACTATGCTATTCTTATGCGAGGCACTTATTATGTTGATGATGGTCGTGATGTTGGAATAAGGACGAACTTCACATCATCATACTTTGCTTTTGCACATCTTGGACGAGGAGACTGGCCTTTACCAACAGATTATACCACACCAATATATCTCCGCCTCTATAATGAGAGTGGAGTAAAGGTGTATGAGAAGGATGTTAGATATTGGAAGTAAATGCTACCAACTAATGAGAGAAGATTGATTGAGGTGAGGATTATTGCTGGGTATGCGAGAATATACATTAATGGGACACTAATGGACAGTGTTGATATAGATAGTAGCGAGGTTTCACTTGAAATCTTTGAATTCTACAAAGGTATCTCCTTTGATTTAAGATGGTGGATTGATGATTTTTCTACAACTGGATATGTTATTGATTTGGGAGAGTATAAAAATGACTATAAAGCAATATCATTTGATGATGAAGAAATTGATGTAGGATGGACAGCATCACAATACTTTGACAAAGGGAGTGAATTTTATGTAAAAGTGAAGAATGTAGATACCGGTGTAATTGTTAATATAACAGACATTAACAATACTGCAAATACAAATGGAAGCGGGATGATAGTATTTAATCGCACAGAACTTCTTGATGAAAATTATGGATTGTATTCATTCTATATAACAAGAGATGGAGAAACCATGGATTATAGATATTTTCTATATCAATCTGTTAATGAAGTAAACTCATCAATCAATTTTGATAAGGATAAGTATTCAGTTAATTCCACTATAGAAATCACATATAATATTGATGGATTCGAGAGTGATGCATCTTATTATGTGAGGATTATCAATATTTTGGGAGAAAAACTTAAAGAGTGGAATATAAAGACAACAAGTGGAACCCTCACCACAACCACAACCGAACTCGGAGAAGAAGGAGATATTTTTGTTCTTTTGATTCGTGACACATATACACTTGCCTATGACTATGCTACAATCGCTGAAGAAGTTGTAGTAGAGGGGGTGACTTTTAATGCGAAGAATGAAACGGTGCTTGGAGATGTTTATGTTCTCCTTCAGCAAGGGGCATCTTCCTATGAAACAAATACTAATCAAACAACCGGAGAATATAGAATTGAAGAACTATCCTCCGATATTGAGATATTCATCAATGCCTCAAAAACAAACTATACTCACAACAATTTTTCATTCACTCCTCTCCAGAACGGCTTATACACCATTAACCTTTTCCTCCTCCCTGATGAGAACCACATTAATATTGACCCTCCTGCGGTTGTGGGCTTGGTTCAGTCTTATCCGTTTTATCAGAATGTCTCGGAAGCCACCGTAAACCTGTGGAATACCTCCATAGGGCTTACCACGAGCAATACCACAAATTCTATGGGCTATTTTGAATTCGCGCTCGATAATTCAAGTATGCAAACCTCAGATATTGTAAATGAAACCTTTAACTCCTCTGAATACGATACATGGGTAAGCTTAGCGAATAGTGGAATAGTGCCATACACTGAGAAAGTCACCAACACAACCGATGAGACGCCTTACCAGAGAGGCACAGATTATGAGATGGATTACATAGCGGGCAAAATCAAGGTGCTGAGCACGGGGAACATGAGCAATAATACCGATTATCACATTGATTATGAGAAATACGAGACAACGATCTTTTCAATCAATGCAACGAAGTTCAAATATGAACAGATGAATCAGCCCCAAACTTTCACGGTGAATGGCACCGAAATAAAGTATATCTATCTCCTTATGAATCCGATATACAACCTCACAGTAAGAGCCCGAAGTGCAGATACGCACGCCACGATAATGGAGTTCAATGCAATGCTTAATGATGGAGACGTTCAAAGCACAACAACCGGTTCTATAAGCTTTGCGGTGAATTATGGGATACACAAAATAGAAGTGGGTGCGGACGGGTATTATTCGACCGTAGAGTATATCTATGTTGCCGAAGATACAGAGAAGGTGGTATATTTAACGCCACTGGAAGAAGCGGGTGGGGCAGGCACATATTATCCACCCCCGCACCTTGTCGAGTTCAAGGTGCAAAACGTGTGGGGACAACCTCTCAGCGGCGTCAATGTAACAGCCGTGCCATCGGAAACTTCAATGGTGAACTGGAGCTGGATAGAATCGGTATATGGTTACAGTGAGAACATATCGCAGCCAATGACCGGCATCACAGACTCAAATGGCGCGGTATCTTTTGTGATGGTGGAAACCATAAAGTATAAGATGTATTTCACAAACGAATCACAGAATATATCGGCATATCGGGAGATATATCCGAAAGATGATAGATACACAATCACAATAGGAGAAATACCGGAGGAGAAAATAGGATGGTGGCTATCAACTGCACAGAACGATACTGCGAATACCGGCAACATCACGATACACTATCTCGATTACAATGAACCTGTCAAGACCCAATGGGTCAATTTCTCAATCTATTATTTGGATAATGACACGCTTGTGTATTCTCACAATTTCACCACCATAAATGCGACAAATGAGAATACATCAATTGATTTGAACGCTTCATACGCTTATAAAGTGAAAATCACGGCATACCATGAGGATTACGGCATCATATCCTCCACAACAATCATCGTCTTCGTCATACCGGAAAAGCCGAAGTTGCCTGTTGCGCAGGAACTGTTCAAACATCTTGAGCCGTGGCAAATTACATTAATAAGTATGTTTGTGTTAATCTGTTTCGGCTTCATATTCGGTGCGGTATCGGCAGGCACAGGCGGTCTTATCGTGGCAGCTATGGCAGCTGCATTCTATTACTTCGGGCTGTTGCCATCATTATCGAAGGAGGTGGCTTCTATTGTTATACCTCTTATACTTATTGTTGCGGTCGTGAATAAATTAATAGAACAACGGGGGGTGATACAGGAATGAAAATACTTGACATCTTCATATACCTTTCGGTGTTTAATTTCATGCTCTTGATACTGGTGAACATACCTATGTTCGGTGATACACAGGTGCAGCCGATGCAGGATGCGCAGATATATAGCGACTGGCAAGAATTTGGCAAGCAGGCTGGTGCAAAACCGAGTGTAGCCGATACGATATATCTTACATTTGTGGGTGCATTCAAGGTAATACCGATGATAGCACAGGCAGTATTGAATGCGACCATTCTTTTGCCATGGTTCCTTGAGCGGCTGTTCAATCTCCCAACAACGCATCCAATCGTCGTTTTATTTACCTCCATGGTCTGGATAAATTATGGATTGGGGTTACTCCAAATATGGTTGCGGACATCGTTCAGGCATATGGAGTGATAAAAATGAGGAAGAAAATACTGGCTATGGGAATTGCATCTGTTATAGTATTACTCTTAATAGGGAATGTAAATGCCGTTGCCCCAGATAAGCCGACGGTATATTACCCCGAAAACAATACTGTCATCTACGATACAAATACATACCTGATAGTGGAAGTTAATGATGATGATGGTGACGTTTTAAATATCACCTTTTTTAATGCCACTTCCGGTGAGATAATAGGATGGAATGAAGTGAATGGTTCCGGGAAGGTTGCATGTGTATGGAAAAATCTCGAAGTGGGTAAAACATATAAGTGGTATGCAAACGCTTCGGATGGTTCAAATACTACACAGAGTGATATATTCAATTTCTCGGTTGCACAGCCATCGAAAAGCAGCAGGTGGGATGAAGTATATATCAACCCGGAGGAGGGTCTGGGATGGGGAAAAATAGAGAATACAACAAATATCTTACAGATGATTGTTAAACCTTTCTTGCTAAGTATGGGATCGTGGTTCTATGCGATTTTCATACTCGCGATGGTGGGACTCATATACATCAAGACACAAAATGTATTCTTACCATCACTGATTCTTCTTTTATCGGGTTTGGCGATGGCGAGTTTGATGCCACGTGAAATCTATGGCGTTACACTCGCATTTATAGCTCTCGGATTCACCGGTATTATATATGCGGCGTTTAAGCGGAGGTTAGAATAGGAGGTGAAAAATATGGGTGTATTGAAAAGAATAGGAGAGAAAATAAAGAAAGGAGGAGAGAAGGCGCAGAAGATAGGAAAGCACCTCGCAGGCATGGCAGAAAAAATGGGGAGTATACAAGTCCCGGATATTGGTGAGATTGACAGGAAGCTGAGCACAATAGAACCATATAGAACACCAAAGAAGAGAACAACCACACAACCGAAGAAGAAAAGAACAACTCAAAAGAAATATAAGAATGCGGCAATATTCGTAGTGCATGGCAGCGAAACGGAGGATGGAAAACATACAGTCTATTATTCGGTATCGGGCGATTTAAATGCGGGACGAAAAAAGAAATTCACGAACTGGCAACAGGCGCTAAAATTCGCGCGTGAGAAGGCGAAGCAGTGGGGTATTAAAGTAGAGGTGAGCAGGCGATAGGAGTAAAATGAATTTCACTACAATCTTGATATGGCTTTCTATATTGGGCATGATTCTGTGCTTTGGATACGAATTCCATCATGTGGCAGCCGAATGTGGTTATCATGGCATAGAAGCATTCAAGTTCTCATGCTGGTTCTTTTTTCAGGATGGAATAGGGAAAGTTAATGCGATAATGAGTTCCAATTGTAATTTTTATGACAAGTGGCAAGATGTAGCACGGGCGCTTTATGATAAAAGTATAGATGATAGTTGGCTATGTGGGAATATCGGTCAAGAAGAGTTCTGGCAAAAAAGATATGAAAGAAGGAGAGTGTGAGACAATCTTTTATTCGACTTCATTTTTGGAAAGATTTTTTGGCTTAATGTTCAAAAAAGATTTTAAACATATAATGCTCTTTTCTTTTCCAAAACCCTCAACTGTCCTGATCCATTCTTTCTTTATGCGGTTCACCATTGATGTTATGTGCTTTGATGAGAACGTGAATCTTATTAAATCATTCACACTAAAACCTTGGCGAGTGAAGATTGTGAAGGGCGTGAAATATATCGCGGAAAGAAAAAGTAAAAAATAAAAAAGGAAAAGATTTTGCCTTTATTTCGCCCGCAGTCTGCTTACTACTGTCAAGATGAACAGCGCTGCTAATACGATAAACCCTATCACGACGAGATTTATCGCCGAATAGAAAATTGTTGCCGTTGTCTGTCTTGTGGCAACAGTCTCCGCTTCTTCGTATTGATAGTCCACACCGAATGTGTCTGTATAATTCACAAATTCACTGTGCCCGCCGATAGCGCCTGTGCTCATATTTGTGATTTTTCCCGCGGTGTAATCCACCGTGTAATCCGTATCCTCCGTAAATGTGTATGAGCTATTATAGACTTTCACGGTCCCTTCCACCAGATACCCGTGAGCGAGTTCTTTTGTATATGTGGAACTGTCTGAACCATTAAAATTCCACGTTTCGTTCGTTACGGAGATGCCCGCCTTTGGTGCCACACTCAGCACATTCGCGAAAATTAGCACTGCTATCAGCACCGTTATTGCACCCATGATAATCGTCATTATTGTCTGTGTCTGTCCCCGCCTATCCCGCACGATGTCTCTCGCTGTCATTGTCCAAGGATCACGCCCTGAGCCTGTTCACAACCATAAGGATGAATACCGCCGCCAATACGATGAATCCGATGACCACCAGATTTGTTGATGAATAAAATATCGTGCTGACTGTGGACATTGTTGCGTTTGCTGTAGAATCATTCACAGGTGGCATTGCGTGCTTGATATTTGCGAATATGATGATGCCCAGCAGCACCGTTATTGCACCCGTGACTATTGTCATTATTGTGCTCGTCTGTCCTCGCTGGTCAGCAAGTGCCTTCCGCCATTCCCGGACGCCCAGTGTAGCGAGTGTCGTCGCTATTACTAATACCGATGCAAAATATGCCTTCGTCTTTTCAAACACTTTTTATCACATCACCTCCTAACTTATTCCTATCGTAGGGATACATACAAATAAGTTATGTGAGGGGTTATATAAAGCTTTCGCACCTCGTGCAGGCATAGTTTAATCTAAAAGGAAAGGAAAAAGGAGATAGTTGTGAATGGGGACATCTCGGCAGAGGATGTGTGCTTATTAAGTTAATTTTACCTTTTAATTTAATTGGGTACAATTTTTCGTTACTACATCTATACTGCTGAAGGAATCCCCTCCTCATAGGGGAAGATTACAACATGCTTCTGCTTCCATATTTTATAATCGGTCTGCTCAATGCCCAAAAGTTCACAAGCGCGGTGCTCAGTAATGCCCAACTCTTTCATCAACACAGGAACACGAGGATAAACCAATTTTCTTTTCCCTTCCATACTCGGCTTTGGTTTCTTTTCTTCTTTCTTCTTTTCCTCCTCCAATTTCTTTTTCTCTTCTCTCAATCTCCTCTTTTCCTCCTCCACTTTCTTTCTCTCTTTCTCTAATTTTTTCTTCTCCTTTTCGTATTTTTCCTCTTTTTTATCTCCCCCCGCTTTTCCCTCTATCTTCGTGAATATATCCTGTGCTTTCCTGAGCAATTTTCCTATCATTTCATCCTTTTTGCGCTCATATTCCTCAAAATCTATGCTTTGTGGCAACGCTATCTCCCATATATTCACCTTTTCCCCGTTTCCATCTTTGAGGAGATGTCGGTAGAGATGATCGCTCCAATCGTCGTATTCAAGCTCATAAAATGTGAAATAACTACGTTTCTTCTTGTAATTCACACCGCGCCCCACGCCGTAGTATCTTGCGAGAATGATGCCGTGTATATCTATCATGCGCTTCGCGGGCACGGTAAAAATCACGAGAAGCCCATATTTGCGGATGACCTGAAATATGAGAGAAAGAATACGGTTCTGTGCCGAGTGCCATTCCCGCGCGGGGAGGAATACCCCCGCCTCATCCGCAAGGATACAGGATCCATGGGGTAATTTTCCCTCATTTGCCTGTTGCAAAAGTTTGATAAAAGGCGTAAGATGCCCGATCGAGATACGGTCAATACTGAAATTCTCGTCTATCTTCTCCGCTAATCTAATCATCGCCATTGACTTGCCCGAGCCAGGCGCACCAGTGGCGAGGATGAACTTGCCTTGCTCATGTTCGATAAGCTCATTACGTATCTTATCGATAAAGGGCGTTTTTTCAAGATTAAGTTCTGTGTAAGTCATGTTCCATCGTCCACTATCACGTTGACCTCTTCAATAATCTTAATGAGGGCTTTGGTGTGGTGTATCGCTTTGTTATATTGTGAAAAAACCTCTAATGCATGGCTTACTACGTCATAATTGAGTTTGTTTGGACGTAAATCATTATTAAACAGTTCCTCTGCTTTGGTAACGATTTCCTTTTTTCCATCTTCCCTTGAGATATATTCCGATGTGTGATACACAAGCGAACGGAAGTTCTGCATAAAAACCTCAAAAGAACTGAGTTTGGCACGTCTATATAATGCGAGTTCTTTCCACAAAGCGGCTGCAGTGTCCACGCAATCTATCAGCAACGTTGCGAGATTGGATGCCCATATAAATTCGGTCGGGCGAGGCTGTGGACGGTAGCCCATGCTCCTTCCGTAAAAAGGGTTTTTCCCGTTCATATTATGGTGACGGTGGAGCTCCTATATTCGGTATCACCTTTGTGGCAGCCTCACCGATATGACTCAATGTTTCACCACCGCCATGCGTGATCACGAGATACGCTATTAAGAAGACAATGATAAGGAGGATAATGGTAGGCAACATCTGCTGGAATTTCCCAAAGTAATCGCGCATTCCCCGCAGTTCTTCAGCAACGCTGCGTTCTATAATAGAGAATAGCACATCGGTGCTGAGGTTCTTTTCCAGAAAATTAAATATGTCTTGGATTTTGATTATCCCGGCTTCTTCCACTTCGACATTCTCAAGTGTATCGAGCTGCGATTGCGTATCCTCAATCTCACGATTGACTTCTTCCAATCTTTCTTTGATTTCTTCTCGCTCCGCTTCCATTTCCGCTTTGTTTACATCTCTACGCACTTTGACTTGTTCTCCCTCACGTGAGACAATAAAATTCTCTGGATTGCTTTTGATTTGCCATGTATTCTCATCAATTTCGTTGATTTCGCATTTTTTCGGTAGTTTAAGATCTTTGGATTTGAACATGCCCCTTAATTCGTTCGGGATGTGTCCAGCCTGTATTTTTTCGAGGATGGTGTGAGGGAGTGTGAAAAGATCAATTTGCTGTAAATCGCGCTCTATTTCTTTCAGTCTCTTATTTAGCTCTTCACGAAATGTAATCAAGCCCGGTGTATTCTTATCACCGTATAGTCTTCTTTGGAGTTGCTCTATCGCGAGTTTAACCTCGCCTATGTTTTTGAAGCCCAGTTCGCGCATCTTGGATGCGTGTATGATATTCTGTGGTGGTAAAATCGCGCCATACTTGTGGTATGCGATGGCGACCGGGATATTCCACATGCGATATACTGCATCGGGCACATTCAAGAAGTAATAGTGATCTTTTGTTTCAAGAATTGACGATTTTGCTTTCGCTTCTTTCAGTTCGATCTTTTTATAAGGATTGAGAAGCAGAATCAGCATAGAACCCCGCATTTTTACGAGGAGTAGTCGGTAAATAGGAATATTGATTATAAGAGGTAGTGCAAGCAGAATCGCTATGATGAGCGCTAAGATAAATATGATTGAGAATGATATGGGATCCATGGATCTCACCTCCTTCGGAATAAGAATGAAAGAGGATTCCGGCGCGGCGATATGAGTGATGGCTGCTGTTCACTGCGCTGAATTGACATCTTTGTCTGCTGTGTCTGCATCACGCGTTCAAAACCTTCTTTGCCGCGTCTGCTCTGGTTCCATACATAATGCTTGAGATTTGTGTAATCCAAGAACATTTCCCCGGTATGTTCGTAATCGGGTTGCGTGATGTGTGCTATTGCCACGATTAACCCTACCCTGTTGTTGAGTGATTTGAGATCTTCTCGGTCTAAGTTGCCCAACAATATATCCTTTCCATAGTAAGACCAAAATAGCTTTTTCAGCCGTTCCGGGACTTTTGGAAGCTTCGTAAGTTCACGTAGATAATCCACACTTGGTTGCAGTATCGGTTCTCTGTCGAAATCTTCTCTATCGAGATTTTCTTCATCAAAAATTCCATCCATATCCTCTATTTCTTCATTCATTTTATATCACCTCCTTATTCAAAATACCGCTCCCATTTGCGGTAACCTCTCCCCTCACGATACGATGTGAGCCACTGATAGAACGTGATGATAAAACCGATGATACCGAAAAGGAAGAGAGTGCCTGTAAGTGCGATACCGAAGTATGGATAATCGGGCATCATAGGGATGGGAAGAGCCATAGCAATGAAAGAGGTTACTGCACCCATAAGCGTCAGAACTGAATTCGGAACGAGGACACCGAGCAAGAGAAATACCAGTGCCGCTATTATCAATATGCCCAGTAGGAAACTTAGCCCCGTCATTTTTTGTTCCTTCAATAATAAATTTATGCTTTCATTTAATATACTCATATTGGTGGGTTGGTATAAATCATTTACGGTTATTGTCGCAACATATATATCTTCTCCTCCCCATCCATCCTCTACCTTAAACCACCATGTGTATGTCCCCTGTGAGGTATTATCGGTTTGCCATTCAAAAACACCCGTTGTTGTATTGAACGAACCTTTTGTAGCATTGGTTGAGAAGGTACACGTATCACCGTCTGCATCTGTATAATCAAAATCCAGATATATAAGTTCGCCTTCGTCGCCTTCCCAATCGGAAGTATTTGTTATAACAGGAGCATTATTCGGCACGGTCACATTATCTGAAGCGGGGCTTTCCGATAATTTCCCTTCCGTTGAGTTGTAAGCCCATATATCTATTGCCACATAACCGTGTGGCTGCGTAGTATGATTGAAATATAAATCGGTCGTGCCGTTCTGCCATCCGCTGGCAGTATTGTTACTCCATGAGATATTAAAGGAATCAGTATCAAGACCATTACTTCCTTCTGTAAAAGTAAAATTAACCCCGAAGTTATAGGTTGTGTTGCCTGTTATTATGGGTATGGGAGGACAATTTTGTTGTTCACCACCCAATTCTGCTGTTGGCTCTGGGGAGGCGTATTTGCGGACAAGTATCCAATCCGAATAAGCGGGATAGCCGCTATTCCAAGAACCATATCCGACATGCATCGGCATGTCATCATAATCAATACCGCTGCTTGCATATTCCACATCATCAACAACCAAATAGAAGTTGGAGGAATCTACTCTAAATTCAAAGACATAGTTTGTGCTTCCATCTTGAGATATGTTGTCATCTGTGGTTCCGTAACTGCTTTCCGAAAAACTATGAGAATCCCATCTTTCTTTTATCCTCGCATCTCCATTTGAATCTTTGTCATCCCATATTATGCCATCCCAATTACCTGAGGAGTTCCACCATCCTACTGTGGCACTGCCTCCACTTGTACTTCTCCACTTTAATCTTATCACAAGGTTTCTGATACTTGAAGGTTCATATCCTGAGTAGTAGAATTTTTTGTTGTCTGTGCCCGAGTTTACATCCTGCACCAGTTCGCTGTTTGAAACAGTGTAGCTAGCATCATTTACCCAACCTTCTAAATCATCAAAATCATCAAAGAACTCAAAAGTTGCCTCGCCATCACTCGCAGAACTGGCAGAAGGGTTGCCGTAGTAAAGGTAGTAGGTATCGTTACACCATGAACTTGCTGGTATATATGTTGCATTGAACCAAATCTTGCACCAATTACCATCTGATTTGTTCTCTATCCAGTATGGCATTGTCTCGCCTGAAGTCTCATTCACTACCCTTATATCTGAGAAATCATTATTCATATCGCTATCGTAGGTTATGTTAAGCATCACCTGATAATCAGTTAAAGCGTTGCTGTTGTCTGTGTTATTTATATGTATAGGACGCTTTCTGCTCCATGAAGCGTTCCACCATGGGTCTAATACCATAAAGTGCCCACTTGATATGGCTTCACTCAAAGTCTCTGCGCTTCTCTTTACTGCAAAATAATACTTACCGCTTGTGCCTTCTGTTGTAACTGGCACTTTTACATACGCTCGCATCGTATAAGTCTTGTTAGGTTCAATTTCAAAATTCGTAACGAACCACCACCTGTTTATTCCTTTGTAGTCATATTCTTTATGGTTCAGATATTTACCTACATTAATCCAATTCTCAATTCTTGAATGATTTGTATGCCAGAACGCTGTATAATTCGTGCCGTTCTGTTCATAACTATCGAAGTAAACAACCGCAGAGGTGGTATTGCATTCTGTTGTGTTGTTCCATTCCGAACAAACCTGATAGGTTATTTTGCGTTTGTAAGAATTATACTCGTTGCCATAATCGCAAGGCTCATCAGTAAGTGAAATCGAAGAAACATTGTAAAAAAACATAGAGTGGTTAGTTGTCCAGTTCACGAAATGTGGCTTGTAAAATTCTGCCTTAACTGGTTTTACTTCGGTAGTATTAAAGCCCCAAAGGAAATCCAAATCACCAAAATTTTTATACACTGTAACATTGAAATATACCCATCCTGAACTGTGGATTGTATGTGGATATGCTTCAAGTTTACCCCAAGTCCCTTCAGCATAGACCTTGTTATCTTCGATTATATATCCGGCTGATGTCGAAGAAGCTATCAAAAGCATTAAGGCTACTATTATTCCAATCGCTGCTGTTTTTCTCAATTCAATTCTTCTCATGTCCCATATTACATAAAACATTCTTATATATAAAGCTTGCGCATTACCGTGGATTAAAACATCTCAATATTTGCGATATAATGAAATTTTTTGTGAGGGAGAAGGGTAAAACCTTCGGGCGTCTATCAAATATCAAAACAACACGATAACAATGACATATACAATCTTGAACATATACAATTCACAGCGATTTTTGTATAGTTACCACAACCTTTATATAAGGTCAATATGAACACTATATTGAGGTGAAGTATGTATGGAAATAAAAGGGAAAGTAGCGGCATGGGGGCGGCGGTTGCAGGTGCCCGCTCCTATTATACGGGAACTGAATCTCGAAGTGGGAGACACAGTTGTATGGGACATCGAAGAGAGAGATGGTGAGAAAGTCGCTATTTTGAAGAAGATGGAGGTGAAAGAAGAATGAAAATAAAAGCGGACAATGTGATCCGGGCACTGGAACGGCTCAAAGCATGGACGGAAGTAGAGGAACAGAGGATGAATTTCGCAGCAAAGAATGCAACAAACCATGATGATGAGATAGTGTATAGCGCGAAAGCAGAGATATTGGAACAGATACGAATACGGATAAATACTGTAATCATGGCAATAGAGGAGGTGAAAGAAGAATGAGTATAATATTGGAGTGTATGAAGAAGAACAACGAGGAAGCGAAGAGAAAATTTCCGAAAGGTCAGCGAGTAGTTATATCCACGAGTAGTGTGCAGGGTAAAGGAGTTGTGATAGACATGTGGGAAGCACGTTCGATTGACGAATTCTTCCCAACGATATATGTTCGTTTAGACGATGGAAAAGAAGTTGCAGTGCCGTCAATTGCTGTTAGTCCGGTTGAGGAGGTGTAAAGAATGGGAGAAGTAGTAGTGAGATTGAGAAATGGGGGTACAGCGAAGTATAAAAATGCGGCGATAGACATCACGAAGCGAATTGTGGCAGCGTATTTTGAAGACAAAACAATAGTGATTCCTTTCGAGAATGTAAGCATGATAGAAAGAATGGAAGGTGAGGATGATGAAATACCAAGCGAATCTTATTATTGTGGGTGAGAGGATGGAGGTGTGCAAGGTGAGTCTCTTTATCAGAGAGCAGCACGTGGTATCCATTATGCTGGATTCATCAAACAATATACATGATGTTATAAAATGCACGGGAAGTTTGATTCATTGTTTCTATTCCACATATCTGGATATTACAGGCAAATTTCAAGAGGAATACTATGACGTAATACTTAAGAGATATGTGTATGTAGCTTATGACAAATTCCTGAAGTTGATTATGGGAAAATGAAAGTGAATGCCGAGATAGGGAAAGTGAAGGTTGAGATTACCGCATCGGAAGATGAAGACATTAAAAAATTTTGTGACTTCGTGATAGCGGTTATGGAGGTGGTGTGTCGCGCAAATGAAAGAAAAGAATTTGAGAATCTCTCTGAGTGAATTAAGAGATAAAGGGATAGAATTGCAGTTAGCCCCAGGGAAGTATAATCTATGGGAAGTTGTGGAGGCGATTATTGGAGTGAAGCGGAATAAAAAGTGGAAATGAAGGAAGGATGTATTATGAGTGAGAAAAAGGCGGATAAAATAGCGGTATTGAGTGAAGATTATGATTTGACGCAGGATTCCGATCTGGAACTTGCGACGACACTAAAGAGGCTCTGCGGTGAATACGAAATGTGCCGGTATTGCCTCTCAACTGCAACCCTTGATGTCTGGCACAGTATCGTCAGAGTTGCCAAGGAAATTGTCAAGCGTGAGACTTGCACCAATTCTCATAATTTGGTCGAGCTGGCAGCACTTGTAGCTGCGGAGCTGGATTATCCCGAAAAGTGGGATGTAGCAGCGTATCCAACCGTTTGGGAGGCATTGTGGGAGAGTTATTCGTGGCTGAAAGCGAAGGTAGAGAAACTTGAAAAGCGTATTAAAGAGATGGAGGAGGGATAATGCACATACTAAAACCTATGATAACTACCTTTGAGGGTGCGTTAGGCTACATTGGGAGGTATGGCAGACAATAAAGATGGTGAATAAGAAACCGACCGAGATTTTCTTTCTATCGAATCGGTTAATATCGCTAACTCACCAGTTGCACAGTCTGCGGAGGGTGATAGTGAGGGATAAAAGACCATATACCAATGCACTGATGAAGGTATATAGCGAGATTAAAAAGGATATTGAGATAACAAGACAAGCATTAACGAGAAAATTCAATATTATTGTGGTTAGAATCTCCACAAACTCAAAAAATGAGTGAACAAACAAAACTGGATTGGGAATTTGGGAAAGGGAAACCGTATATAAATCCTGACACATTGAGGAGAAAAATCATAGAGAGCGTTCTTCAACAAGGATTTGTGATAGACTTCGGGGATGGCGTCGTGGCGGAAAGTTATGAGGAATTTGAGAGGATAATGAGGATTATAGAAGAGTTAGGAGGAGAGGTAAAATTTACTCGTATAAGCGGAGGTGAAGAAAAATGAACGACTACGAACTATTAGCAGAGAAGTTGATCATGTCAGTGGATGGTCAATATAATAACTATTATGTGCTCTTTTCTGGAGGGAAAGATTCGTTATGTGTGCTGGATCTGGTTGCGAAGAATTTGAAATCAGATTTTAAAGTGATATATATTGAAGCGACCGGCAACACACATCCGTTGTGTAACGAATATGTGCATTATGTGGTAGAAGATTATTATGGGTTGGACTTGATTCATCTTCGCTCGGATGAGAACTTTTTTGACTTGTTACGGCGATACGGCTATCCTTCATGCATTTGGTACCACTCAAGATGGTGTCTCAATCGCCTTAAAGATAGAACACTTAAGAATTTTCAAAAGTTAAAATATGCGGTGACATTTTCCGGTATGAAGTTGTCTGATTCATCCAATCGGAATCATTATATCAGTGAAAGATTCTCCGAAGGAATGAAGAAAAATAAAAAGCCATATACATTTTGGGGTGCTATTTCTGTTCTCCCAATCTTTCAATTTTCAAAGAATGATGTTTGGATGTATATCAAGAGAAATAAGCTTCCTCTAAATCCGTGCTACGAACTCATTAATAATTCCGGGAACTGTGTAATCTGTCCGTTCAATACCTTTGATACCATGCGGAAAATCAAAGAAAAAGCTCCTTTGTTCTTCCAGGAATGGGTTGAGATACATGAGAGTATCAAGGCGAATCTTATATACGAGAAACAGCGAGGAATATGGATCCCAAACTGTGGTATATGGCATGTCTTTCAAAAGTTCGATAGATATTACCGCAACCTTAAAACTGATTTGGCGGAGTGGGGGATAAAATGAGTTCAGCATCCCGTAAAGGGTATCGCTCGCAAGCGGAGGCTGCGGAAGAATATAAGAAACGCGGTTGGGAAGTCTTTGTGCCGCCAAAATCAAAATATGGCACACAGGACATCTTCGGTATGTTCGATCTCGTGGCGATTTCACCCGATGGTAGTGAGATCCATTTTGTCCAGGTTAAGAGCAATTCTACACGCGGGTTCTTGAAAAAGTTGGAGGATTGGCGTGAGAACCACAAAGTGAAAAAGGTGGAATGGCGGCTCATGGTGCGGCTGGATGCCCGCAAACATAAAAGAAAATGGAAAGTTTACTGAAAATGTGTGTCATCCATCACAACCTTTTTATATACCCTCAACATAACATATATTGAGGTGTGGTAAAATGGAAGAGAAAAAGAGAGAATCAAGAGTGGGCGCATGGGGCATGAGGCTTCAGGTCCCCACCGAATGCCTCAGGTTTTTGGGACTCGCTGTTGGGGACATGGCAGAGTGGATTTTTGTGGAGAATGAAGGGAGGAAAGAGGTGGTTCTGCGGAAGAAGGAGGTAAGCGGAAATGAATGAAATAAAAGAGATATGGAAAGAGATATACAGCCTTGCTGAAAAGCTTGAGATAGGGCGTGACAGGTTGAATATACTCGTTACAGAGATATTAGGTAAGCGAGCAGAGACAGAAGAAGAGGCAAAGAAGGTTCTGAAATTTCTGCGTGCAGTGGACGAGAAACCGAGATTTCTCACAATAGAGCAGGCAATAGATGCCGCAAAGGCTGAACTCATAGAGGCGGAGCCAATAGAGGAAAGCGGTGAGGGAGTAGAGGCAGAAGCTGGAGTAATAGAGCTTGAGGAGAAGAAAGAAGAGAAATGGGATAAAACAGTAAGGACAGAGGATGGTGAATTCATGTTCAGGCTGGAGGGTGAGAATATAATATGCAAAAATAGTGAAACCAAAGAGACTTATGTGATAGATCCAAAGAAGCCAGAATGCAGCTGCCCGGATTTTCAGATAAACAAGAGAGGGCAGGAATGGTGCAAGCATCTCACAGCAGCATCGGCAGCAGGTTATGGAGTCGCCAAGCTTGAAATGCCTGAAGAAATAAAAACATTGGCTAAGAGAGGGAGAAGAAGAAAAGAGAAAGGAGAGGAGATTGTAACAATAAACGTACTGGATAAGCAAGTCCAAGTACCAATTGTTCAAACACCAGACAGAATCATCCAGAACGAAGATGCTGCCGCTAAGATGCTCAAGGATATATTGGGTGAAGATGCAAAATACGAAGATGTCATCGAGAAGTATGGCGATGATATAGAAGAGATTAAGGCGGACGTGGTTATCTCACTTGCACAGTACGCGGGGATACGGTTCGTGCCTGTAAACAAGGAGACGGAGAGCACGAAAATAAACGTTGGCAAGCTTTATCTGCTCAGCGAAACGGACGAGAAGAAGAGGCAGAAATACGCCGAGATTGCAGATCTCATGCCCGATACGGAAGTGGTAATGAGATGCAAAGTGACGGCGGTAGCGGCATGGAAAGACCAAGTAGGTAATATACGAGTCGGTGTTGCCACAAAGGAGGAACACATGACACCTTTTGACCTGAGGGATATATGCAGACGGGGCAGTAACTTCATTGAGACGAAGGCTGAATCAAAAGCATACAAGAAGGCAATTTTAGTCTCTTTGCCGATTACGCACGACGGGCTAAAGAGAAAAATCAAGAAACTATATCACTGGATGGAAAAATGAATTTGAAAGAAAGAGCATTACAGGCAGCGAGGGAACGCTACGAGAAAGTTGAGATAGAGAAGCTCAAGGCGGCAGATCAGTTCGCACAAAAAGCAACAAAAGAATTTCGGGGTGTGTTCGGTGATGCAGAGGATCTTACCGTGAAAGAAATAGACGTGGATGAGTGCGAAATTATAGCGGACGGTCTCAAGTTCCGAGTACGAAAAGAGAGGAGTGAATACTACATATACACCAAGTTCTATCTGCATGTCAGGTGCAGAAAATGCGGCAACTGGTTCACTTATCCGGTGCAAAATCTTGCAGATGTAGGAGATTTGTTGAGCCGCCCGCCGATGTGTGAGGGTTGCCAAAAACTCGCCAAATACGGCACCACAGAGGTAAAATCAAAGGCAGAACGGGTCATGGAAATGCTACGGGAGATTATTGAGATTGTGAGTGACTGATGATATGAGGTTACTACCTCTTTTTGGTCTCCCCTCCCAACTACCTATATTTCCACTCTAAATGTCAAAATTTGTATATCATTAAATTTTGACATTTGAACCCTACAACTACTTATATTTCCACTGTAAGGGGGTGAATGTTATACAAAAATCATGATTTGTTATACAAAAAATATCCCCTCACAAGGCTCTATTTCCAAAATAGGACTTTCTCCACCGCGCTATAAACCTCATTTTTTTGATGTATTGTAATACACATATATCGCGAGGGTCTCTGTCTATAGGGTTAATAGGAAATAAAGGGTATATAAAACTTATGGTTTGCACTATATAATAGATATTCGTAAAATATGGGTACTATCTATCTATCTATCTATCTATCTATCTATCTATCTATCTATCTATCTTTATTTAAGGAATAGAGCAAGGAGAGAGGTTCTTTTTTGTTATACATTTTCGTGATTTGTATAACACTTTTTGGAGGTGAAAAAAATGATAAGTTGCGTTTGTCAAAATTTGAATATCATTAAATTTTGACATTTGACGGAAATATAAGATTTTATACAAAGTTAAAGCTTTATATATAACAATGTATAACATATAAGATGATGAGGTAAAATGGGGAAGAAGCAGACGGCGATAAGGCTGGATGAAGAGGAGATAACATTCTTGAGGG
>Ga0180301_10000902_pt1 | contig 23312 bp, 27 predicted proteins | sample GuaBasSediGuay16_FD_121797 | JGI IMG/M metagenome (GOLD analysis project Ga0180301, IMG submission 121797) | Subseafloor sediment microbial communities from Guaymas Basin, Gulf of California, Mexico - Guay16, Core 4569-2, 12-15 cm | ecosystem: Environmental > Aquatic > Marine > Hydrothermal...
GAATCTCAGCCAAAACACGACTATAACTCACCTTACCAACCAAGCCGTCCACCCTAAAACTAAACTAAACCCCATCATTTAAATACCCTAATCCAAATATCAGAAAAATACCGGAGGAAACCCCTATGAAAAAACCATCCAAGAAAAAGCCCGACACGACCCGGGTTCAAATCCCGGCCAGGGCGTCAAAAATCTTCCCAGGTCTGAGTTAGCTGCTTTTTCTTTATGGCTTAAACGGAAGAATTTAAGCAATGAGGTTGCTTATGAGTATCCGCGGATTTTGAGGAGGCTTTTTGGTTGGGGGGTTAATGTTGAGGATTCTTTGGCTGTTATGGATTTGGTTAATGTTAAGCTTAGGGATAGGAGTGTTGGGTATAGGGAAAAAATTGTTCATGCTGTTAATAGGTGGCTTGAATTTAAAGGTAAGCCTAAGCTGGCTTTAAAGTTTAAACGAGAGAGAAAAATTCCGGAGGTTCCGCTGGAGAAAGATTTAGATGCTTTAATTAATGCGTTGCCTTTAAGCTGTAGCTGTTTATGTAGGCTGCTGAAGGAAACCGCTTTTAGACCTGGGGAAGCTTTGAGGCTTAGGGTTAAAGACATAGATTTTGAGAGGGGAATTATAACTTTAAACAAGCCTGAAAAGGGGAGTAATTCGAGACAAGTTAAAATTTCTCATCAGCTGCAGGCTCAACTGAAAACTTTAATTAGCAGGAAAAACTTGGGGTTAGAGGATAGGATTTGGAATGGAACTGTTGATGGGTTAAGCAGCAGATTTAGAAAATGGAGGAAGAGGATAGCTGAGAAACTTGGAAACCCAAGAATTTTAAAGATTAGCTGGTATAGTTTTAGGCATTGGAAAGCAACCATGGAATACCATAAAACAAAAGATATTCTTTATGTTAAGGAGCTGCTGGGACATAAAAACATTAACAATACATTGGTCTACACACATATGGTTGACTGGAAGGAGGAAGACTATATCGTGAAGGTTGCAGCCAGCCTAGAGGAGGCTGTTAAACTGTTGGAAGCTGGATTTGAATACGTAACAGACTGGGAAAACAAAAAACTCTTCAGAAAAAGGAAATAAGCCTTTTTCCTATTAGAACCTGTTAGGTTTTAATATGTGTTTTACGTTTTTAGGCTTATGCGGAGAGGTAAGGCTGTAACCATTTGGTTGCCTATGGACCTGCTTAAGGCTATTGATGAGGTTAGGGGGAATATTAGCCGTTCAAGTTTTATTGTTTGGCTGGTTGAGGATGCAATAAAAAGCTATAAACCTGAGCCTAAGAAAACGGTTTTAAGGTTTGTTAAGCAGGGAACCTATAGGCAAAAAAACGGTTAAACAACATTTAACCTATGGCTGAGCAGCTGTGAAAAGATGGAGAAGGGTTAGTGTAGCAGACATTTTTTTGCCGACAGGTTATCCTATAAAATCTGTTAGCCAAAACCTTGAAGACCCTCAAAAGATAAGGGTTATAACCTATTTATGGGGATAAAATAGCGCTTCTAACAGCTGGACAATTACAAAAGCTTCAAGCAGCAAACCAGTTTTTGCATCAGCTGGGAATAAAACCAGCATTTAAAACAGTTAACCTTGAGGAGCTAACAAAAACTTTAACTGGATTAGCTGAGCTGCTTAAAAAAAGCAGCTATGAGATAAACCAAAGCCTAGAGGAGCTTAAACTTTTAACAAATGTTTTGTCGATTCAGCTTAGACGGTTAGGTGTTTTAAAAACCTGATTGTTAACCCTGAAGACTTTAGGGTTTTCTGTTGGAACAAGAAACTCCTCGTTAAGCATTAGGTTAAGGTAGCGGTTTATTGTTTTAGGATTTCTTTTGAGTAGAAGGCTTTATCCTGGTTTTCTGAGAGAAATTTTAGGATTAGCCTAGCCTTATTTTCAGGTTTAGGTCTACGTTTATCAAGATATTTTTCATCCCAACTAACAAACCTAACCCCATTAATTACCACTTCGTTTTGGTTTTTGAAGCTGTTGTATATGTAGAGGTAGTAGGTTTTGTTAATTTCTTTTAAGCCTGTCCGACCCCTAAAAACTTTAACCTTCTCAATTATAGGTTTCTCAGACCTTAAAACTAGGCCTTTCTTCCAACATCTACCCAAACAAGACCATAAAGCCTGAGCCTCTATCCCCGTCTCCAAACCTATCTGATATGCAGACCTAGGCAAACCATCAGCTAAACAACCAATTACCTTATCTTCAGTAGGATGCCAAAACGAACCCAAAACCCACTCAAGAATATCTGAAGATGGAAACCCTTATAAACGATAGTTTGAACACAGAAGCAAAATTCAAACCCCAACAGAAAAAATAACCAAAAAATAGCGGCCAAATAGCCAAAAAAAGCCCAGAAAAAGCCTAAACAGAAGAAATTTGTTGGTGGGCCGGGCAGGATTCGAACCTGCGACCACCACCTCGTAAGGGTGGTATCATAGCCGCTAGACCACCGGCCCTTTTTGGCTAATGTTCTCCAATAGTTTTTGTAGGTTAACCAAAACTTATTTATTATGTTTTGGTGTTTCATTGTTTTGTGGTTGTTTTTGGAGGATAAAACTAAAGAGTTTATTAGCCAATACAGCCAATATTTGGTGACAAGTTTTAGCAGGATTTTTCCTTTGGTTATTGTTGAGGGTAGGGATGTTTTCGTATACGATTTGGAGGGTAAACGTTATCTTGATTTTTGGGCTGGGATAGCAACTGTAAATATGGGGCATGGAAATCCTAAGGTTCAAGAGGCTGTTAGGAGGCAGATGGATAGGCTTGTCCATATAGCCTCCCATGCATACTATACTGTTCCACCGTTAAACCTTGCAAAAAGGTTGGCTGAAATAGCCCCATTTGACTCGTGTAAGTCTGTTTTTTGTACAAGTGGTTCTGAGGCTATAGAGGTTTCTGTTAAGATAGCAAGAAGGTTTACCAGGAAACATGACATATTATCGCTTTATGGCTCCTACCATGGGAGAACCTATGCAGCTCAAACCGTTGGTAGTACACCTGGATGCTACGGTAAATCTTATGTTGTTGGACCTTACCTTCTAGGTTTTGTTCATGTTCCAACACCCTACTGTTACCGTTGTAGTCTTGGATATGAGTATCCTTCATGCAACCTTCAATGTGTAAAAATTCTTGAGGATTTGATAAATTTTGCAACAACAAGGGAGGTTGCAGCCTATATTGCTGAACCTATTCTTGGGGTTGGTGGTATTGTAACACCTCCAAACGAGTATTTTAGGGAGGTTAAAAAGGTTTTAGACAGGTATGGTATCCTTATGGTTTTGGATGAGGTTCAGACAGGTTTGGGTAGGACCGGAAAAATTTGGGGTTCTGAAACCTATAACGTTAAACCAGACATGATTGTTTTGGGTAAGGCTCTTGGAAACGGTTGGCCTATTTCAGCTGTTCTTACGCGTGGTGAGGTTGGGGATTCTCTTGAGGTTGGAGATTTTTTTGCAACTTGGGGTGCTCATCCTGTTATGTGTGCTGCTGCTGAGGCGACTGTAGACTATCTTTTAAGGTTTAGGCTTTGGGAGAATGCTGAGAGGATGGGTAGTTTAATGTTGAAGGGTTTGAAGGAGTTTGAGGAGAGGTTTGAGTTTGTTGGTGAGGTTAGGGGTAAAGGTTTAATGGTTGGTGTTGAAATCGTGAAAACTAAAAGGGGTAAGGAGCCTGACAGTGAGGCTACGGTTAAGATTAGGGAAGGTTTAGCTAAAAATGGGCTTCTTGTTGGTTTGGGTGGTTGGTGGGGGAATGTTTTAAGGATTCAGCCACCTCTAACCATTAAAAGGGAACATGTAGAAGAAGCTTTAAACATTTTTGAAAAAACTTTCAAGGAGTTTGAAGGCTTATAGGAAACTTGCTTATGTGACACATAAATCAGCCTCCTAAAACCCTGTTTAAACCACAAAAAATTTTACTTGTATATGTTAATCCCCAGGAAAAATTGGGTTAGGTAGAGGAAACTGTCTAAGATGGTTTATGTTAACATAAACGTTTTTGTTTAGGTGGACTTGGAAACCTATTTTCAAGATTTTTTGCAAAACTTTGACTAGTTTGGGAGACTAGTTTTTTGTTGGTGGGTTTATGGGTAGCCATAAAAACCTTTACCGTAAGCTTTTGAAACGTGAGCTTAAAAAGGTTTTTATGAGGCTTTTCATGATAGAGAGAAGGCTGAGTTTGTTGCTTTAAACAATTATCCTTTGCTTAACATTGGGAGGGGTGAGGTTCTTAAAAACCCAACCTATCTACATCCATCCCTAGCTAAACTTCAAGCTTACCTATCCTGAGGAAGGTTTCCGATGATGAGTAGCCTAATTGAGGCTAAAAGGCTTGAGCTTGAAAGGCTTAAAAAACAGCTCACTCTCCTAGAGTATCCGAAAACCTTAGCCTTAGAAGAGGCTGTAAAAGTTTTGTTTTATTTTCTTGGAAAGCATGGGTTTAACTTTGAAAAGGAAAAAGCTGAACTTGAAGAAAAAATTTTTAGTCTTAAAAAAAGGATTGAAAGGATTAGGTTTGAGGAGGAAGAGTTTAGAAGGAAGGTTGAAACTAAAAGGTTTAAAGACCAGTTTAAACTTTTAACAAAAAATTTTTGTTGGATGTTGAAGGCTTAAAAAACCTAAACCTTGAAAAGCTTAAAGCAGAATTGGAATGTCCAAGTTGTGGTTTAAAGTTTTCACTAAATTTTTTAAGGAAACCTTCCGAGCTTAAAGACTTTCTTGAGGGTAGGTCTGAAGCTTTCCAAGGTGAAGCCCTATGTCCAAACTGTGGATACAGCATACCCTACAGGTTAAGGTTTAAAAGAATTTTAGTGTAAACTTTTAACTGTTAAGCCAAAATTTTATGGTTAACCCCATACCTACCACAAATTTTTACTGTTTTTTCTTCAAGTCTTCTTTGATATTCTTTTGATGGCTGGAAAGAGTTTCCGTATAGGCTTTTATATTTTGGTATAAGTTCAGGATAATATTTCTCCAAAAAATTGTAGTAGAGGGTTTTACAGTCTGTTTGTTTACCCCCAAAAAGTGTTAAAGCCCCAACCAAAACAAATTTTGCACCATAAGCCTTAGCAGCTTCAACCATCCTATCCAACTCCTTCTCAGAGTCGGATATGTAGGGTAGGACAGGAATAAAAACCACACCAACCAAAAAACCCTCCTCCCCACATTTTTTTTCATAGCCTCCAACCTTTCTTTTGGTGGGGGTGCCCCAGGCTCAACAACCTCAGCCAATTTTTTGTTTAGGGTGGAAATAGAAAAAGAGATTATAACTCCTCTTCTAAGTTTTTGTTTTAGATCCCAAGGTAAAACTGCTTTTTCATCTATTTTTCTTAGCAGGTCTAGGTCTCTTAAAACTAGGGTTGACTTTGTTAAAATGTGAGTTGGAAAACGGTTTTTTAGAATTGTTTTAAGTATTTTTCTTGTTAACCCTAAACTTTCCTCTATTGGTGGGTAGGCTTCTGTTGAGGAGGAAAGAAGAATTATACCGTATTCACCCTTTTTAGCTTTTAGCCTTAACTGTTTTTCTAGGATTGTTGGAGCGTTTATTTTTGCTGTTAAAGTTTTTGCCATATCAGCCCCATATTTGCTTCCTCTAATATAGCAGTAGACACAGTTAAACGGACATCCAAAATATGGGTTTACAGAATAATCATCCAAAAACCATTCATCACGTTTTTTATGCTTATTCAAAACAGATTTTACCCAATACACTTTTAACCATCCTCCCAACCTCAAAAAACTTAAAACATGGCTTAAACCTAAAACAAACCTAAAATTTTTTGCTTTCCCCATGTTAATCCCCCTATATAACCTCCCCATAAAACGTTTTCCATAGGGGCTTTATGTTAACACAAACAATTTAGAATACACCATCCTTTTACATGTTTGTTTACAAAACCTTTGAGTAAAACCCTTTAACAATAATTTCTCTCAGAAAAAAGGCTTCCAAAAAAATTTTGGTTTGGGTAGGTCTGCTGGAGCCACCCTTTTTCTGGGTGGTGATGAGGCAGCTTCCGTTTAACCCTAGCCTTAAACCTACCTACAAAACACAGTTACATTTTTTGGGTAGGTTTAAGGTTTGAACAACATCCACGGTTTCTTTGCATAGGCTTATGGGTTTAACCTTTAGGTTTTCAAGCATAAACCTATACATTTTTAAACGTAAAGGTTTTATCAGCCTTAAACGTCTATCCACACATTTTCAAACCTAAAACTAAAAACAGTTTTATCCCTTCTACTAAAAGCCTCAACAAAAGGATAAAACCTTAAACTTCCAAGAGTTACCCTTTCAGGTTTTAACCTATTAACCTCTAGGGCTAATTCCCTGTAAAAGTCTTCCCAACCTTCAACAGGAATCATTGGGTCTATCCTAACACGGATAGGGTATCCTGCATCCAAACATTTTTCAATAGCCTCTAAACGTTTGCTTGTTGGTGGTGCTCCAACCTCAAATTTTTCCGCCACCTTTTCAGGGTTTAGGCTGAAGCTTACAATAGTCTGCCTATTATGGTTTAACCCTAAAATTTCATCCACCCTATCAGACTTTGTCACTATTAAAAGCTTATGTTTTTCCTGTTTAGCAAACCTTTCAATAAGCTTAACAATCACCTTTCTTGTTATAGCTAAACTGTCTGAAAGTTCACCTGTATTAAGAATTTTTGGGTTTGGATTTTTAAGCCAAACCTCAACCTCCCTAAAAAGCTTATCAAGGTTTGAAAAAACTGTAGGCTCTGTTTTACCCTTAAACGTCCCCTGAAGATAACAGTAGGTGCATTGGTAGGGGCATCCGTCAGCCCAAGCTAAAAGCCAAAGTTTGGGCAAACTATTCCTTTTGGAGTTTTATTGAATAAACGTATAAACCTAGATTTTCTTGGACGTGTTTTATAGGTTAACTCTTCTTCTAGGAGGGTTTTTTGGGTCATTTTTCTGTTTTATAATAGGTTTGTTTTGGTTAAAACTGTTGTTTAAAATTTAAATCTAGCCTAGATTGGTGGGTTTCTTTTTGAAAACCCGTTGGAGTTTACCTAAAAAACTTTTTCAGGGTCCAGCCTATGAGGGTTTGGGTGGTCCTCTTTCTGTTGAGGCTGATAGGGATAAGGTTGATTTAAGGCTTCAGGTTTATAGGATGTTTCCTCAAAAGGTTGTTTTAGACCTTTTTGCTGGGAAGGGTTATTTGGCTTGGCTTTATGCTAAACATGGCTGTGAAAAAATTGTTTGTGTTGAAAAAAACAAGAAGTATTTTGAGGTTTTGAAGAGGAATATGGCTGAGTTTGATGGTAGGATTGTTCTTGTAAACATGGATAATTTGGAGTGGCTTGAGGAGAAGCTTAACCCGGATGAGCAGATAACCTATGTTGATTTTGATGCTTTTGGTGTTCCTACACCCCAAATAAAAAAGTTTTTTATGAGGTATCCTATAAGACATGGTTTAATCGTTTCTATTACCGACGGTTTAATCTACAATTTTAGAAGGATGAGTAATGTTGACCTGAGAAAACATTATCTTCAAGATTTTTATTTGGATGTTGAGGCTGGTAAACCTAAAAGCATCCAAAACCTTGGAGAATACTGTATCCAAATCCAAAAACAGTTTATGGATATTCTTTGTATGCGTTATAATGCTCAAGCTTTTCCGCTTTACTTTAAGGTTAACAGTAGACATGCAGCTGTTTATAGTAGCTACCTAATTTTGCCTAAGCTTGTTGGAGTTACCGATTTTAAACGTTATGTTGGGTTGAGGGTTGTTAAACATGGGACAGTATTATCCACCTCAAGAAGTTTTAAAGGTTTTGGGGAAGCTTAACCCTGACCATTATGTTGAGGTTAGATGGATTGATGCATGTGAGATTAGGGATGCGTCTGAGAAGGATGTTGAACGTGGTTTTGAAACACCTGTTAAGGCTATTGGGAGAGTTTATGGTGTTAAAAAAGACTATTTAATCCTTGTTGTTGAATCTTCACCTGTTCTTGGTTTTCGTGTTTTAAGTATTCCCATCGGATGTATTAGAAAAATCAGAATTTTAACACGTAAACCATCCAAGAAAAAACCTCTAAGAATAGAGAAGACTTCCCAACCCTATAAGCTGGTGTATGTCTATGTTAAAACCGGAAAAATTCCTCAACTCCGTACGAAATCGTTTTTGGTTGAGGAGAAGGATTGGAAGGGTTTGGTGGCTTTAACGGTTTCCTTAGGCTACGTTATACTTTTGGTTTTACGTGTTCCAAACACAGAGAATTTGGGTGTTGCTGTTGGCTTGATTGTAGGCTGGTATTTTAGTGATAGAAGGGGAAGGGAGAAAAGTAGACTGTTTAAGCTTCCAAGGGCTTCTGAAAAACATCCAGACTTTAAAAGGATTAGGGGTATGCTTGTTGAGGCTTTAAAAAAGACTGAAACCTATAACCCTGCCTACGACGATTTGCTTGTTGAGGAGATAGCCAAAACCGTTATCGACATTAGGAGGGTTGATAGGGAGATAGATAAGGCTGAAAACCTTACCAAGCTTAAACAGGCTGTTTCTGTTAAGGCTGTTTTGCTTGAAATGCTTGAGGACTCTGTTGAGGCTTTAGCTATCTCTAGGAGGAGTAGACTTAAACGTGGTGAAGCCAAACTTGTAAAAGACACAATGATGGAAAGACTAAAAAACTAGTCTTAGAGAGTGCATGACAGTGCAATGCAGCGCATTACACATTTAGTGTCAGCTATTTATAGCAGATCTGACATTAAAATATCTAAACATAGGGGTTTTATTAGGTTTGCAACTTAAGATTGGTGAGAGGTTTCGTGGTAAGGTTATTAAGGATGTTGTAACTCTACCTAACGGTTGGTGTGTTATTAAAACCGAAAACAAAAAGTCTCCTCAGGATTTTAAGGTTAAAGTCGTTTTTTCATTAAAACCATTACGTTTTCTTACACCTAAACACGCCCATTTTGCTATTGACTTTTACGGTAAGCTATGTGCAGATAGAGAGAAAGCATTAAAACTGTTTAGTGCAATTATTGAGGTTTGGAATAGCAAACCTGTAGACAAGGTGGTTAGGAAATATAAGAGTGAGGTTAATGGTTTGCCTGGTTATGACCTTGAGTATATTTTGTATACTTTAAAGTGGATTCTTGAGCAGGAGGATATTAATTTTACAGGAAGACCTGCTAAAAGACAGGAATTGCTGGATAAAATCTGTGAGAAGGTTGGTGTTAAGGTTCCTGAGGGAAGAAAGGGTAGCCAGTTAGCAGTTTCAGTGTTATGTGATATAGTTGGAGGGGTTCATCCGGTAGAGGCTTTATTAAGGGCTAATTTAGATATTCAGCCTAGAAGGAAACTAGCCTAACTACCACCATTTTACACTTAACTTATAGTTCTTTAAGTTTTCATCTTTTTTAGGTTTCCTAAAAACAAAAAGATGTTCATGATAGATTAGTAGAAAGTCTGTCCAGTATTTTTTGCCTTCAGGTTTTTCAACCCAACACTCTTCAGCCGTTTTTGCAAGTCCAACCCATGTTTCCTCACTTTTTTTAACGTTCCACTGACACTTTATAATATCCTCCCTAAGAATGAAGCCTACATCTAAAAATTGTTGCATTACTCTAAAGGCTATAGGAACATAGTGTCTATGCTTTCTAGTGTCACCTATAAGGATACAACAAAATCTTCCAGGTTTAAGAACACGAAAACTTTCCTCCGCTATTTTATGCATCCCTTGAAGATATTCATCTAAACTATAAACCTTGGATAGGTCACCTTCAATTCTTTTACTTTTTGAATATGGGATTATATTTGCGTAAGGTGGATGTGTAGCGATTAGGTCTATTGATTCATCCTTTATGAGGTCTAGGTTTCTAGCATCTCCGTGATATACTTTAATATCAGGCTCTTTCCAGTTTGGGTCGAGTGGATTATACTTAAAATTTAGTCTATCAAGTGTTAGAATACATGCATCATAGTTAATGTCCACCCCAATAGCATTTCTACTAAGAAGTTTACACTCAACTAATGTTGTTCCACCACCACACATCTGGTCTAAAACAAGCTCTTCAGGTTTGCTATAACGAATTATAAGGTTTCTAGCTACCTGTGGAGCCCAATTTCCTCTGTAATCGCCTTTATGTGTTGCCCAATCTCCACGTTCAGGAAAACTCCAAACGGTTGTTGTTTCTAGGGTAAATTTTTTAGGCTGATAGTCTTTTACATCGTATTTTTTACCTATTTGTATTGTTGTGTCTTCAATAGTTACCTCTTTATGGTTTTTAACGTATTCTAAATATTCTTCAAAAGTCACTAGACGCATTTCCTACTCCTATAACGGTTCTCCCTATGCAAGAAAGACCACTGTCTCATTTAACTTTAACTCTTTTGGGTTTTGAGGTTGAAAAAGAGAAAAAGATTTTCTATAACGGTAACTTTGTCTAGGGTTTTGGTTGGGGCTATTGATGAGGTTAGGGGTTGTATTCCACGTAGCAGGTTTATTGAGTTTCTTGTTGAGGAGGGTTTGAAGGCTTATGGGTCTAAGTCTAGAGGAGGCTTGGATAAAAGCAAAAAATGATCCTGTGTTTTTTGCTAGGTGGCTTTTGGGTTTTAATCCTACAGATTATCAGGCTAGGCTTTTAAGAGATAATTCTAAACGTGTGGTTATTAGGTGGTGTAGGCAAAGTGGGAAATCTACAACTTTGGCTGTTAAGGCTTTATGGTTTGCTGTTTTTCACCCTAACACAACAACCTTGATAGTTTCTCCTAGTCTTCGTCAATCGGTAAATTTGAGGGACATTGTTGCTGGTTTGATTGGTAGGATGCCTGAGGATGCTAGGGGGATGGTTGTTTGTAGGGTTTTAAGAACAACAATCTATTTTTGGGGGGATAGTAGGATTGTTGCTTTACCTGCAAACCCAGAAACCCTTAGAGGTTACACAGCCCACATGATTCTTGTTGATGAGGCTGACTTTTTTCAAGACCCAGAAACAATTTTTTATGGAACCCTATATCCAATGTTAACCTCAACAGATGGTTGGCTTATAGTTTCAAGCACACCATGGTCTAAAAAAGGATTCTTCTACAAGATTTGTCATAGTAATGTTTTTAGTCAGCATGTTGTAGGTTGGGTGGATGCTGTTAAGGCTGGGATAGCAAAAAGGGAGGTTGTTGAGGAGGCTAAAACAACACTTCCACCAGAACTTTTTAAACGTGAATATCTTTGTGAGTTTGTTGAGGCTTCTGATGTTTTTCTTCCAAGCGACCTAATCGCTAAATGTGTGGATTCAAAACCTTTGGATGGTGGATGGGACTATTATCCGTTAGAAGCAAAACCTAAAGGAAACTTTTATGTTGGATGTGACTTTGGAAAAAAACAAGACTATAGTGTTGTGGCTGTTTTTGATAAAAGGGAGGATGAAACCCTAAGACTTGTTCATCTTCACCGTTTTCAGCTTGAAACACCCTACTCTTCGGTGATAGGCTACATAAAAACCCTATGTGAAAACTTTAGGGATGTTTATGCTGTCTACTGTGACGTTACAGGTGTTGGTGAATATATTGTTGAGGAGATGCAAAGGATAGGGATACCAAACGTTTTTGGTGTAAACTTTACAAGACAAAGTAAGGAGGCTATGGCGATACCGTTTAAACAAGCAATGTTAAACGGAAAAATAAGGATACCCTACGATAGAAACCTCATAAACGAGTTAAACATCGAAAAATATGAGGTTACAAAGGATGGACACTACATTTTTAGCCATCCGGAGGGAAGCCACGACGACCAGTTTTGGGCTTTAGTTTTGGCTTACACAGCAAGCCTAAAAAGTTCTGGTGGAATCCTTATAGGTGGAATGAAAAAACCAAGTTTACCTTAAAACTTATAGAAGAGGTTTTTGTTTAAGTTTAGTTTAGAAGGTCTTTCGGTGTAAAAACTTGAGTTTGGTTGTTCATGTTTCACCTGAGGAAGCTATCAGCCCCTATAAGGCTCTAAAAAAAGCTTTTGAAAACTTTAACCTAGAAGCCTTTAAAGATAAAACCGTAGCCATAAAACTCCACATGGGTGAAAGAGGAAACAGAACCCATCTCCACCCATCCTATGCAGCAGCCCTAGTAAAAATTTTGCAGGAGTTTAACTGTAAACCTTTCCTAACAGACACAACAACCCTATACATAGGCTCAAGACTTACAGGTTTAGGCTACCTAAAAACCGCAACCGAAAACGGTTTTTCACCTGCAACCGTCGGTGCACCAATAATTATTGCTGATGGTCTTTATGGTGAAGAAACCATAAAAATAGAGTCTGGAGAGGTTGAGGTTAAAGATGCTTCTATGGGTAGAGCCCTTTATGAGGCTGAGGGGATAATTGTTTTAAGCCATGTTAAAGGACATGACCTAACAGGTTTTGCTGGTGCAATAAAAAACGTTGGTATGGGTTTTGCCTCAAGAAGCTTTAAACGGTATATGCATAAGGTTATAGAGCCTATCATAGCCCATCCTGAAAGATGTGTTGGATGTGGTATATGTGCAAAAAGCTGTCCAGGTAAAGCAATCACAATAGTTTCTGGGAAACCAAAAATAGACCTTGAAAAATGTATTGGATGTAAGGTTTGCACAATAAAATGTCCAAACCAGGTTATGGAGGTTTCAGAAAAACTTGTTGAAGAGTTTAATGTTAGGCTTGGAGAATGTGCAGCGGTAATCCTTAAGGCTTTAAACAAAAAACCAATCCTCTATGTTAACGTTGCTGAAAAAATAACAAAACATTGTGATTGTGTCTCAGAACCAGCAAAACTTGTTGCTGAAGACTCAGGAATATATGTTTCTGAAGACCCTGTCGCCATAGATACAGCCTCATTTAAAGATGTTGAAAAAAACCTAACAAAAACAAAAAACCTTAAAGAGGTAAACGATGTAGACCCATGGCTCCACCTAAAAACAGCTGAAAAATTTGGGATTGGGAAAACAAGCTATACGATTAAAACAATCTAACCCTTTTATTTTTTCACCCAACCTGCACACGTTCTTTTCCTTCCTGTTTTGTTGTTAGCTGGATAGAGTAGGTTTTAGGGGTGATTTTTTGGTTAGCCTACTTAAAAAGCTAAAAAACTTTTTAAACGGTAGGTCTAGGGTTTTTGCTGAAGCTAAACCTTTAGGTTTTGTTGCAGGTGTTCCCTCGGTTTAGGGTAGGGGCAAAAAGCACCATTCAGCTTCCGTTTATGTTTTGAAAGATATGAGAATGTTGGCTTAGTTACAGCTGCTGTAGACTCAACAGTTGAAATGATTGTTGGTCCAGGATACCATACCGTTGCTTCTAACGTTGAGGCTAAAAATCTTGTTGACAGTTTTGCTGAGGAGGTTAACCTAGACGGTTTACTTATGGATGCAATTTTAGACTGTGCAATTTGTGGAAACGCTTGGATTGAGAAGGTTTATGAGGATGGGAGGCTTGTAAGCCTAAACTATCTTGACCCTTTAACCATGGAGCAAAGCATAGTTTTAAGAAGGGCTCCTGAAAACCCAAGCCTATACCTTCCAAAGGTTGAACGTTATGTTCAAGTTATAAATGGTAGGGTTGTTGCCTCATGGTCTCCTGAAAAAATAATTCATTTAACTTGGAATCGTCCCCACAACAGCCTTTACGGTGTTGGTATGGTTAAACCTATCGAAAGATACCTTCAAACAATTTTGGAGGCTGAGGAGGATATGGGAAAAATAATTAAACGTTATGCTGCACCAAAAATTGCTTGGATGCTTGAAAACGCATCAAAAGACACTTTTTTAGCTGTAAAAAACCAGCTTTCAACAATCCAGCCTGACGAAGACTATGTTATAGCAACAACAGGAAACACAAAAATTTCAGCTGAGGTAATCCAGATAGACCCAAGAAGCAGATTTGAATACTTTTTTAACCATTTGATGAATGGGATTATGGCTGGGCTTGAATGTCCAATAACCTTTCTTTTCCGTGGGGATGTTCGTGTAAGTGACGCTTCAGCAACAGCAATGCTACAAGCCTTTGACAGAAAAATTAGGATGAAACAAAGAAAATTTAAAAGGATAATTGAGGCTGAAATTTTTAGACCCTTGGTTAGGCAGGAAGGCTTAGATGAGGTTCCACGTCTTGTTTGGGGTGCACTTGAGGTTGAAAAGTTTGAGGATAAGGTTAGAAAATGGATAGGCTTACTTGACTCAAAAATCCAGATAACCGATACAACACGTAGAGACATTGAAAACGAGCTTAGAAGAGATATGGGGCTTCAACCCCTACCAGAAACACCTTTTAATGAGGGGAGGTGAAAAATCTTTGCCGAGACATCCAGAGTTTGAAAAAATTTACTGGGATTTTATTAGCAGATATGGGGTTGAAAAGGGTGAAAAACTCTATTATGCTTGGCTTAAAAAGTATGGGTTTGATGACACAAAAAGTTTTAGCAGCCAAAAACATAAGCTTGAAGAAAGTTTTGAGTGGATAAGCCCAATCGAATGGTTTGGTTTGGAGAGGAGGATTAAAGGTTTAGCTTTAACTCCAAAATGTAGCCTAAACGGAAACTGTTATGTTGAGGAGGAGCTTGTTAAGGCTGCAAGAACCCTAGCTGACAAACCCATCTACATAAACCATGTTTATGATAGGGTTGTTGTTCCGGGTCAGGTTAAACCTCAGGTTGGATGGGTTGTTGATGCTGAGTATGTGGTTGGGAAGGGTATTGAGTATGTTGGTTATGTTGAGGATGAGGCTGTTTGGGAGCTTATAAAAAAGGTGAGATTAAAAACGTTAGTGTTGCTGGAAGATACCGTGAGGCTGAACCTTTTGGTGGGGGAGTAAAACCTTTAGGTTTAAGGTTTGACGAGTTAAGCCTTCTTTATGGTGAGGTTGAACCTGGAATACCTGAAGCCTATGTTAAGGTTTGGGAGAGGATGATTTTGGAGAGGATTGTGGAAAGCCATGAAAAAGATAAAAGCCAAAACCTTGATGAGCAGTTGAAAAGGCTTGTTGCTGAGGTTGATGAGCTTAAAAAGGAGAATATGCTTCTAAAACAAAAAATTGCTAGGTTTGAGTCTATGGGTGGTTCTGGTGTTTATGGTAGGGTTTCCGACGGTAACCCATTGGATAGGCTTAGCCAAGAGGAAAAAACCTTGTTTTAAGGTTTAAGCTTAGGGAGATACCTTTAAAGGATGTTGTGGATTTTGATTTGAGGAGGGGTGTTTTAAAGAGGAGGTTTTAGTTTATTTATTTACGTTTTTGACAATATTTCCATAAAAATATATATAATATGTCACTTATCTTCAAAAAGTATATATTTTCGTTTGAAGATACAAATAGTGAGATGGCTTTAACATATCAAACCCTCCAAGTAGAATTAAAACAAAAATTTGAAAACTCTGTTCAAAGGTTTGTTAAACTTTGTAGAGAACATTTTGGAGATAGCCTTTTGGCAATCCTAGTTTTTGGCTCCTATGTTAAAAACGTTTTCAGGAAGGGTTCTGATATAGACTTCATAGTTATCCATGAAGCCTCAAAAGAAACAGTAAAAAGTTTTGAAAAATCCCTTCCAAACTATGCAAGGTTTAAACCACACCCAACCTTTGGACACATGCAAAAAATGAAGTTTGATGAGGAAAATGATATTCCATGGCACATCTTCTACATGACACCATTAGCATTCTACTTTTTTATCGAAAAATCAAACCTAACTTTTAAGGTTGTTTATAGGAAAAAAGGGGAAGAAGAAAGGCTAAACATGCTTCTTAACCCTAAAGAGTTTTAACCCACAAGATTCCCCGATTTCCCATTTCCTTAACCTTTTCCCCTTTTTTACAGTCACCGTTCTGGTGGCAAACAAAAAAATTTGGGGGTGAAAACAGGTGGCTACAGATAAATGGCCTAGCGAGGAAGGTTTAATTGTTTCAGGTTCTGTTTTAGCCTTTTTTAAGGCTGCAACAAGCCTAGCAAAAGGGGATGTTGTCTATCTTAGTGGAGACCTAGAGGTTTCTAGGACAGATTCTTCTGGTAGGGTTGATGTGGTTGGTGTAGCCTTAAAATCAGCATCAACAGGTGAAAACGTTCCGGTAGCAACGGTTTTTACGGCTGTTGTTAAGGTTAGGGCTGCTGGAGCTGTTTCAGCAGGTTCACTTGTGGTTTCTTCTGCTGATGGGAAGGTTGAAGCCTACCCTGAAACACCAACAGCTGGAGATGAGCAGAAGATTCTTGGTAGAGCTTTACAGTCAGCTTCAACCGATGGTGACGAGATTCTTGTAGGTTTAATTTAGGGTTGGAGGTGGGAAAATGTATAGTTTTCAGGAGATTAAAAGGATTGAGGAGAAGCTTGGTAAACCTTTAAGGGAGTTTTCTCTTAAGGAGGTTGCTCTCACAGACCAAACTATAGTTCCTGTAAAGGTTCATGAGCTTATAAATGAGGGTGCAAAGTTTGGAGACCCATCGGTGGGTAGAAGAATATGTTTGGTTCACTATATGGATGCTCCGCTTAAAAAGTATCCTAAGATTTCTCCAAACGCTTTTAACGTTTACCATGTTAGCGAGATAGATAAGACTCCGATGGAGGCTATAGAGTTTGACAGCTACACCTTAGACTGTACAGGAAACTGTGGCTACCATAAGGTAAACATTGCTGTTTCAAAGGCTATGGTTAAAGACAGCCAGTTTGATGTTATAGAGGCAAACCTTAAAAGAGCTGGAGAAGCCATGGGTTGGCATATGACAGAAGAAATAATTGATGCTATAGATGAGAATGCAGGTTTAACCGTTGAAACAGGAACAACAAACTGGGATAGGCTTGTTCAAGCCATAGGAGAAATACGTTCAGCAGGATTTACACCAAACGCAATAGTTATCCATCCACAGGAGGAGGCAAAACTTCTCCAGCTAAACCAGTTTACTACAGCCTACCAGCTAGACCCAACAGGAGAGTTTAGAAAAACAGGTCAAATAGGACAAATTTTAGGTATACCAGTATATTCAACACCAAAAGCAAACAAAGGCTACATGTATGTTTTAGACACAAACAATGCTTATGCTTTAGGTATATGGCAAGACCTAGAAATAGAAAACTATGACGACCCGTTGGAAGGGCTTGTTGGAGCTGTTGTCTCGATGAGGTATGATTATACTTTGATTTGGGCTGAGGCTATCTGTAAGGTTACAGCCGTCTAAAGAGAGGTTTAGCCTTGCAGATTGTTAAATGTGAGGTTTGTGGACGTAGATGGGTTGTTGTTGAGCCACCCTACAAGGTTATCTGCGACTGTCTAGAACACTGTAAACTTTGCGGCTGGAAACTTGAAAAATACAAAAACCCAGAAAACCTTCAAACCCTATACTGGTGTGTTAACCCATCATGCCCAAACTACCATAAAACAAGCCTAGATAGGCTTAAAAAACCTCCAGTTGAAGCCTCTAAAAGGGTTGAGTATTCTCCACCTGTTCCACCAAAACCCTAAACCCATTTTTTTGGAGGTTTCTTTTTGAAGCTTATTCTTGTTGAGGATAAAGACCCTAAAAAGAAGGCTGAACTTCTAAAAAAATGTGACCTAATTTCTTTCCGTTATTATGATGGTAAAATTCGGATGTTTGCAGTTTTCCTAGGAAAAAACGATAAAAAATAGGTTTGGGGTGAAAAATTTTTGGGTTATTCAACCATCCAAATGGTTAAAGAAAGACCTGGAATACCTGAAACAAACACAGAATACGACCAAGTTTTGGAGGATAAGATTAGGGCTGCAGACAGCCTAATAGATAATAGGCTTAAACGCTACACAAAAGTTCCTCTTGAAAACCCACCAGAAATAATAGCTGAAATTAGTGCAGATTTGGCTGCAGCCCTATTTAGAGAAGACCAAGCACCACCAAACGAGTCTAACGTTTTCCGTGGAAGGGCTGAAAAAGCTTTAGAAGCCTATATTCGTGAAACCTACCTCCACATAGGTTTTACAAAAACTGGTTAGGGTGAACTTTTTGGCTTTAACCGTGGATGTTAAAACAGAGGATTTCTATAGGCTTATGGGGAGGCTTAAGGAGAAAGGAAAAAACTTTACGGTGAATATCTTGAAAAAGCCTCAAAAATTGTTGTTGAGGAGATGCGTAGGAGGACTCCAAGAAAAACTGGGAGGCTTCAAGCAAGCATAAAGGTTTTTAGGTTTCCAGGTTTTGTAAGGGTTTCACCCACAGCCCCCTATGCCTCCTTTGTTGAGATGGGTGTTAAACCACATAAAATTCAGCCTAGAAAAGCTAAAACCCTAAAATTTAAAGTTGACGGTAAAAACGTTTTTGCTAAAACTGTCAGCCATCCAGGTTTTTCTGGAAGGTTTTTTGTTAGGAGGACTGGTGAGGCTGTCCACCCTAAGCTTAGAGAGCTTCTTTTAAGGATGGTTTTTGGGAGGTGAATTTTTGGTGTATAGGGAGATTGTTGAAAAGGTTATTGAGATTCTTAAGTCAAACCCAGACCTTTCTGAACCTGAAAAAATTAAACGTTACTATTTTGGTTTTCCAGCCAAAATTGATGTTTACCCTTTTATTTCTGTTAGGTGGGTTGGATGTACAATAACAATTCAAACGGTAAAAAGGAGAAGGTATGAGGTTAACCTTGAAATTTTTGTTGCAGACCAATCTACGGTTGAAGATTTAGCTGAAAAGTCTGTTATGGGTTTAACAGAAAAAATTGATGAGGTTTTAAGCCAAAACCCAACCTTGGATGGGCTTGTTGACGAATCCTACCTTTTAGGTGTTGAAAGTGAATCTATGGTTATGGGAACCTATACGGTTGCTGGTGTAAGAATACTTTTTAGAGCGTTTAAACTTAAAACCTAAACTTTTTGGAGGTGAAAAATACGATAAAGATAGAGTTTGTTGAGCTGGATTCTGAAAACCCTAAAAACGTTATTGTTAGTTTTAGCTATACGGTTAACGAAACGGTTGAAAAATCCTCCCTAAAACTACCTTTAACAGCTTCTATCCAAGAGGATATTAGGAAGGCTGTAAAAGCCTTTGTTGAAAAAAGAAGGGTTGAAAACCTTTTTAGTTTGGCAAAAGAGGTTGAAGGTGAATTTCTTGAAACATAACATTTTTTGGGGGTGAGAAGGTTTGGCTAGATTTATAGGTGTAGGTGAAGAATCAGCCTACGGAGTTTCAGCAACACCAACAAGATACATAGATATCCTAAGAGAAAAACTTGTTTTTGATAGGGGGATAACACCAGTTGAAACTGTTTATGGTAGGGCTATCCAAAAATATGTTGAGGGTAAGGCTTCAGTTACAGGCTCAATAGACTTTGTTGTTGAACCTGAAAACTGTGGAGAGTTTTTTAAGTGGGCTTTAGGCTCTGTTGAAACATCTGGGGAGGGACCCTACACCCACACCTTTAAACCCTCAGACACGATTAAAAGCTTTACTTTGATTGTTGTTAGTGAGGGTATTCAAAGAAGGATTGTTGGCTGTCTTGTTAACAGGCTTGAAATCGAGTCAGCCCTAGATGTTGTAACAGGCTCCCTAGAAATTTTAGCCTCAAAAGAGGAGAAGGATCTTGGAAGCTATACACCAACAATTTCAACACTTACACCCTTTGTTTTTAAGGATGGCACCCTAACCCTTGCTGGAGAAGATAAAAGTGGCTGTCTTAAAGCTTTTAGGCTTAGAATAAACAACAACATTCCGACAGATGACCTATACGGTTTTGGAAGCAAATATCCGCAAAGAATTCTTGTTCGTGGTAGAACTGTTGAATGTGAACTTGAACTTGTTTTTGAAGACACATCAGAATATGACAGGTTTTTGGCTGGTGAAGAGTTTTCTTTAAACCTAAAGTTTGCCTATGGAGACTACGAGTTTGAGGTTAACCTTCCAAGAATAGTTTATACAAGCGATGTCGCACCCCACCTAGACAAACGTGAACCTTTAAGGGTTACAGCCCCACTACAAGCCTTCTATGAGCCTTCAACCGGCTACGAGGTTGCATTAAAACTTAAAAACCAAGTTTCAAGCTACTAGAGGAGGGAAAAAATTTTTGGCTGGAAAAATTGTTAGCCTAGAAGAGTATAGGAAGCGTCTAGTAAAAACCTTTGTAACCAGAAACGGGTTAAACGTAAAGGTTAAAGTTTTAACAAGCACAATCCCCTTCCTAAAAACCGTTAAAAAGCTTGGGCTTGAAAAACCTGAAACCCTAGACCTTGTTGAGCTTGCAGAAAAAACAGAAAACCTATACCATGAGCTTTTCAAAGAATACCTTTTAGAGCCTAAAATAGATGTTGACCTAAAGTTTGAGGAGATGCTTGAAGAAGATAAAATCGAAATTTTTCAGGCTATAGTTGGAGAGTTAACGTTTTTTCGGCTACCAGCCAAACCAGATAGCATCCAATCTACTCTTGACAGCTGGAGTTTTGGCTAAGGAGTATGGGCAACTACCATCCAAAATCTTGGATAGACCACCAGAAACCCTAATCCTAGACCTAGCCTGCCTAAAAATTTTTAAGGAAACTTTTGAGTTAGACTTAAAAAGCTAGCATCTTTCAAACCAGATAAAACAAAAAAGAAGAATGTTAGGCTTAGTTGTTTAACTAAAAAACTATTTGTTTTAGAGTTGTAAACCCTACAACAGAATTTTTACTTCTGACTCTTAAAGGTGAGAAGGGATATGAGTGTAAGTGAGACAAAGGTTGCTGTTGTTTTAGAGGCTATAGATAAGACTAGGCAGGGTTTAGAGCAGGCTAGAAGAAACGTTCAACAGTTTGAACGTCAAGCTGAACAGGCAAACAGAAACCTACGTCAAACATTTAGGGGGACAATGGTAGGTATAGCTAACGTAGCAAGCTCAGCTATGAACCTTTATAATGCATATGACCGTTTAGGTGCTGTTCAGGCTAGGCTTATGAGTTTGGAGGCTTCACGTCAATCTGCTCAAGCAACCGTGATTAGGCTTCAACAAAGACTTAATAAGCTAGTTGCTGAAGGTAAAACAGGAACAGAAGAATATGTTCGTGTCCAAAAACAGCTTGAAGCAGCACAACTAAGACTCCAACAATACACACTACAACTTGAGGATGCTCAAGATGAAATTCAAAAAACCTATATTCAAATGGCTCTTTCAACAGTCCCAATTCTTACAACAACCTTAGACAAGCTAAGTTTAACAACTGTTGCTAAAGCTATTCCTGCCATTCAAGGTATGGGTTTGGCTTTTAAGGGGCTTATGGTTTCTATGGGTCCGATAGGTTGGACCCTTTTAGCCGTAACAACAGCCGTAACAGCCTTTTCTGTTGCATGGATAAACAATTGGGGTGGGATAAGGGAAAAAACTCAAGCTTTTCTGGAGTGGTTTAGGGGAATCTACGAATCCTACATTAAACCTGTTTTAGATGCTATTGTTGGAGGTTTTGGTTGGCTTAGTGAAAAGGTTAACATGTTTTGGGAAAACAGTATAGGTAGGATTGTTAGGGTTTCAGAGTGGCTTTATAAAACCCTTGTTGGAGGCTCAATTTTTCCTGAGCTTATGGATAGGCTTAAAAAAACAACCCTAGAAGGCTTAAACCAGACAGTTCTCCTATGGGAAAAAGCATCAAACCAGATTGAAGCCTTAACAGGAAAAATTTTAGCCTCAATGGAGGTTTCAAAAAAAGCAGCCTCAACCTTGGCTGGTGAAATAGCAGGTTTTCGTGGGGTTTCAGTTGTAACTCCAACTGGGGTTGTTAAAGGTTATGGTGGTTATGGGAGTGTTGAAGAGGTTATTGCAAGCTATGAGCGTAATATAGCCTTAACCAAGAAGGTTTTTGGTTGGGGTGAGGAACATCCAGCCATAAAAACCTACAGACATGAAATCGAGGTTTTGAAGGCTAGCAGACCAATAAACATCTACAATGAAAACCACATCTACAGTAATGTTGATGTTGAAAGACTTTCAACAAAAATAGCCTCAAAAGTTGCTGCTGTCACAGGTGGACTCTAAAATGGTTAACTACAAAGTTAAAATTGGAAATGTGGAATATCCTTTTGTTAGGCTTCAAATTGTTAGAAATGTTAAGGCTCCAGAAGAGTTTGAGGTTGTTTTACCTTCAATTGAAAAGGTGAATATTGGGGATAGAGTTGACATTTACCGAAACAACCTTAAAATTTTTAGTGGATTAATTGAAAAGAAGACAGCTTGTCTTGGTGAGGATGGTTTAAGTTTAACGGTTTGGGGAAGAGACCTTTCCCAAAAGCTTTTCAGGAAGCTTACAGGACAAACAACCTATGTTGAAACAAAAGTTAAAACAATCCTTGAAAACCTGCTTACAGATACAGGTTTAACGGTTGGAGAGATTGAGGAGCCTATCCCTGTTTGGCATAAATGGTTTCAAACTTCAGACACAGACTTTTCAAATGATAGTTTAACAAGAACAAAAATTGAGGGTTCAGGTGAAGATGCAAAAATTGTTTTGGATCCAACACCACTATTAGATAGTCAACAAACAGACACAAGCTATGGTAACGATATATCTGGTTCAAGATGGAGAGCAGACGATTTTACAATTCAAAATTATGATGGATGGATAACAAAAGTTCAACTTTACCTTCAATCAGATGGGGCTTCAACAGTTACTGTTTCTATTCGTTCAAGCCTTACAGGTTCAGACTTATGTTCAGCATCAAAAACAGTTACATCTGGTGGTTGGTACGAGTTTATCTTCTCTTCTCCTACCCATGTAAACAAAAATGAAACCTACTATCTAGTTGTTAGAGTTACTTCTGGTGATATTGCTTATTGGTCTGCTGGAACATCGGGAACATGTTGGGTTTCAGATGATAATGGTTCTACATGGACCGAGATAAGTGGAAACCATGCATTTAAGATTTTTATTCAACCTGATAACGGTAACATAGTTTCAGAGCTTATCCAACCGACAAACCTAGTTAACTTTTTCAGATTTAATGCAACAACAGTCTTAAACGGTCAAACCTTAACTTTTGACATTTTAGATTCAGTAGATAACGTTCTAATAAGCGGTATAACACCAAGTCAGCTTCCCTACAGTTTGGAAAGTTTAACTGTTTCAGCAATAAAGGTAAGAGCAAATTTTTAAGACAACAGATAAAGATGTTACACCAGAGCTTCATGATTGGCTTGTAAGCTTCTATACGGACTATGTTGATTTTACAGTTGACTATGAGGCTGTTTTTGATGCAATAAAAAGGCTTGCAGAAATTGTAAACCGAGAATTTTGGGTTGACCAAGATGGAAAATTCTATTTTAAGCTTGAACGTGGAACAGACAAATCTTCAACCCTAATCTTAGACAGCCTAAAAGACTATTTTACGGTTGAAAGAAACCTTGACGGCTTAAAAATAGCAAACAAAATTA
>Ga0180301_10000903_pt1 | contig 23307 bp, 28 predicted proteins | sample GuaBasSediGuay16_FD_121797 | JGI IMG/M metagenome (GOLD analysis project Ga0180301, IMG submission 121797) | Subseafloor sediment microbial communities from Guaymas Basin, Gulf of California, Mexico - Guay16, Core 4569-2, 12-15 cm | ecosystem: Environmental > Aquatic > Marine > Hydrothermal...
CCCATCTGCTTTCGTAACTTACCTTTCAATTCTCTTTGTGAGATTCCTCCACATACTTCAAAAAGTTGATGAAGACATCTATCACATAACTTTCAATTCTCTTTGTGAGATTCATTGATAATCAACAATCATAAACCTAACAGTTAGTAAATGACTTTCAATTCTCTTTGTGAGATTCACGGTTTCCCAGTCCCCACGTAATGCCGCTCCAGCCGGTTTCTTTCAATTCTCTTTGTGAGATTCCGAGGGGTTTTCTTGCTCTATTAAGGAAATAGAGCGCATTTTATATTTAAATTTTACACCCCCACTTCGGCGGTGGCTGATCTGCACAAAAACCCCGGTTTCCGCCGAAGTGAATGTATGCGGATTTTTTATTTTGATAAAAATGGCGAATTTGAAGCGGCATTTTCAGGGATTGAGTGTAGATTTATATTCTTGAGAATGATAGTTAAGGTAAAGATTTTAAAAAATGAATATGAAGAGATTTGGTAGCGATAAGATTATGTCTCGTAGAGTGGGATTTCGAGAAGGTTTCTCTCAATTTGGGACGGTTTTCACAATTTTGTGGGTTGTAACGTTTATTGTGGTTTTTACTGATTCACTTTGTAGCCCAGTTATTCCATACATTCTCAAAGAGTTTCTCGTTGAGGAAGCCGCTGTCGTCGCTATGATCGGTTTTTTAAGTTCCATTTTTAGTTTGGTTAAGACCGTGACGAATTTTTCAGGGGCTTTGGTTGGGGACAAAATGGATAAAATCATGCTGGTCTTTTCTTCGCTTTTCCTTTCACCAACCTACCTCTTACTTCTTTATCTTGCGAGGGAAAGTTTGTGGATTACAGGAGCCTATATTGTTTCAGGAGTTTTCTTTGGTTTAATAATACCATTTTTAAATGCTATAATTGCTGACTTCCTTCCTGAAACTATTAGGGGAACATCATTCGCCATTTTTAATTTATCTTGGATCCTAAGTCAGATAGCGGCGCCCGCATTGGGCGGCTTTCTATCCGACAATATCTTCTTACGTTTCCCAATAATATTGGCCTTCGCTTTATCTTTAGTAGCTGTAATCCTATACTCAAGTTTTCTGAAAACATTGAAGACAAAAATTATGCCCTCCAGTAAATCAAAGAAAATTAAAGCCGACAAGCAAGAAGGTACAGAGCCAACCAGATCTTCTACGAGAAATCTCTTTCTTCTGTGTAGTGTGCAATTCTTCTCTGGACTAGGTAATGGAATTCTAATGCCAATAACTACGGCTTTTCTCATGTATGCTCTCGGCACATCCCCAACAGAGATGGGCATAGCGTTCTCCATTGGCTGGGGAATGGCTACAGCCCTAGCTCAAATTCCAGGAGGAAAATTATCTGACACCCTTGGACCTAAGCTAGTCATATTAGTGTCAGTATTAACGGCTACACCTCTTCTTCTGCTGTTGCCCCTCTCTAAAGATGTTCTCCAATTCGCGTTAATTCTAGGAGCTTTATCTTTTGCTGGAAACTTAGCGTCACCAGCATTTTCAGCTTGGATAGCAGATCTAATAGAAGTTAAGAAAAGAGGAAAAGGGTATGGATTAACTTCCGCAGCCAACAGTATAGGATCAATAATAGGGCCAGCTGCCGGAAGCATAATGTGGACAATTTCAAAGCCTGATTACTTTCTACCGTTCTTCGTTGCTTCGATACCATTCGTCTTTATGATGCCATTTATAATCGCCATTAAAAGCAAAAGCCCAAAAACCAATGTTTCCTAGCTTCATTTAGATAATAAAAGTTTTTAAGCTTCATCGATTAAGGGAAAAACAAATACATTTTTCCCCTAATTGTAAACATGGTTAACTCGTATGGAATCCGATTTGCTCTTTAGGTTTAAGCAGGTTATTGTATTACGATCAGATTTAGAGATGAGTCCTGGAAAAGCTGCTGCTCAAGCAAGTCATGCCGCTGTCTCAGCGGCTGAAAAAGCAAGAAGAAATCATCCTCATTGGTGGAGGGAATGGTTTGAAAGTGGTCAAAGAAAAATAGTGCTCAAAGCTAATTCCGAGGCTGAGCTCCTAAACCTAGAGAAAAAAGCCAAGGATCTAGGTCTCCCAACCGCTTTAATATCAGATATGGGATTAACCGAGCTTAAACCGGGAACCACAACAGCCCTCGGTATAGGTCCAGCTCCATCAAATCTCATAGATAAAGTTACCGGTAGCCTACCGCTTTATTGAGGTTTATAGTCCAATGTTTAAGGTTCCCAATATAGAGGCCCGTATCGGCATAGAAGTTTACGCCTCGAAAACCCGCGGCATAGGTGGAATTATTAAGCGTTTTCCAGAAGACTTTATTGTTGAAGAGATTTTGGTTGATGGCTCTAGAGCTTCTGTAAAACTGGAAGAGAATCAGCCAGCTATGCTTTTTAAACATGGCCGCTATCTTGTATGCGTATTGATTAAGAGGAATTGGGATACCCTCATAGCCATCGAGGAAATAGCTAAATCAATGGGGATAAGCGCTGATAGAATAGGTTTCGCCGGAATAAAAGATACGGTTGCTCTAACAGCCCAATATATAAGTGTAGGTGGTGTGCCGCTCAGCAAGGTTAAAGGAGTTAATATCAAAGGGTTATCTCTTAAGCCGCTTGGCTTCTCAAATGAGGAGATAACCTCTGAAAAGCTATTTGGAAACAAATTCACAATAACTATTAGGTCTATAAGGCTCAAAGAAGCAACTTTGTGGAGGAGAATTAAAAAAATTAGTAGTGAACTAGCGGTTTTCGGGGGAATACCTAACTTCTTCGGGCATCAAAGATTCGGAACAATCAGACCTATAACGCATATAATTGGCAAACATATGATCAAAGGCGACTTTAGAAAAGCAGTTCTAACATTTCTATCCTATGAAAGCCCCTTCGAAAGCGCTAAAGCGAGAGAGGCGAGAAAAGAATTACGTGAAACCATGGATTTTAAGAATGCCCTGAAAAGGTTCCCGAAGAACCTAGTTTACGAAAGACTTATCCTAACGCACCTATCAAAGAGCCCAAACGATTTTTTAGGCGCTCTATATAAAATCCCAATGAACCTACGTAGGTTATTTGTACAAGCCTACCAATCGTTCCTATTCAATAAGTTTCTGAGCGAGAGAATTAAGCGTGGACTACCATTAAATAAAGCAGTTGCTGGAGACTATTTAGTTAAACTTAACAGATTTGGACTGCCGATGAGGAGATTTGCAAGAGCTGAAGCAAGCAACATTTCACGTCTTAACGAGGAAATTTTGAGGGAAAAAGTTGCTTTAGCGCTTCCCTTAATAGGGCTAAAGCAGCCTCCATCTGAAGGTTTACAGGGTGAAATTGAAAGAGAAATTCTCGAGAAGGAGGGAATATCTAGAGAGGATTTCCAAAACCCCCGGGTTCTCAAAGTTAATGTTCTCGGCGATTTAAGACCAGCATTAGCAAAAATATTCGATCTTAAAGTATCTATTGCAGAGGACGAAACCGATAGCTCTAAAAGGTCCGCTAAATTCAGCTTCACATTACATAAAGGAACATACGCAACCATACTCCTAAGAGAATTCATGAAGCCCTCAACGGATGACCAGCTAGTAAAAGGTGGGTTCTAGTATCAATCTATATTTTTGCCCTTCGTTAAAAATCAGCCTAATTTAGCTAATCCTTCTATTAAACGTCCTTTTTTCATAAAAAGAAGGAGGAAATTTTAGGGCGATTCTGTTTTATCGATTACTGTAACGTTTACAACTACTATTTTTATGACCTTTTCTGCTTCAAAGTCGATCAATACTATCGCTCTATTATATTTGTCTTTAACTAGCACTAAAAGAACTCTGTCAACTTCAATAAGGACTTGGCCGTCTCCTTGAACCGTTGACTTTGCATGTATCGGTTTAATCGCTGTAATATTATAGCCTTCGCTTAAAAGACTCTGCGCATCTTCATCGCTTTCCGCTATTTCTATAACTCTCTGCTTAAATTCTTCACTTAGCTCTAATTTGGGGACGCCAATGCCTCTACGCCATCTATTTATAAGCCTCTGCCTCCAATTATGCCAGATTCTCCAAGCGAAGCCCCGTGCATCATCAGGGCATGGCAGATCATTAGGCTCCGCTAGCATCAAAGCGTCCTTCTGCTCAGTCCATTGGGCGGCTCTGCTCCACGGATAGGATGCAAAGCCGCTGAAGCATGCGTATGCTGGAATGATCACGGCGCTAAGTACGGCTAAGCCTAAAATCCCCAATAATACCGTTTTATTCATGGGTTTTCACCAATCATTCGGATCGTGAGCAAATTATAAAAGAGTTTTTCAGAATTGTATCAGAATTCATCCCAATTTTTTGACAAATTCCGGAAAAATCATGAGGTTTCTAAAAAGCATTAAGGAGCTATTCAAGGCTCAGATACAATAGTATTAGAAGCGCTATGAAAGCAAATATGTCTGGTAGCATAGCGAATGGCCCAAGCCCGAACGCGCGGAAACCGAAAATTCTCTGCATGAAGGGGTTTGAAGTAATCGTATAGAGGAGTAAAACTAGTGAGAATATTACGAGTCCAGCTGTGAATTGCGCTCTAGTCTTCCGATATATGTCTAAGTATATAAAAAGTAGCATCAGCACAAGCGCTATATTAACAGTGGAAATAACGGCTCTAACAGTATAGAATAGTTGAATATCTAGTATGTCTAATGGCGGAGGCGGGGTAACCCCCCAAGTCTTAAATTTCGACCATAAAGCCCTCTTGAAATCCTTTAAGGTGATTTCGCCGCTCCGATATTTCTCTATTAGCTGCTCAATCTCCTTCATTTGAGCCTCGGTGAGGCCCCAACGCCTTCTAATCTGTCGTTCCAGCGTGGCGCCCGTAACAATTATGCTGAAAAAAGTTGCGATGAAAGCTACCGCTACTAAAATCAGGATTATAATCACTATTCTTTTATTCCCAGCCATTTCATCACTCATTTTTCATCTCCTCCTTTTTTCTTTTTTTCCAATTTTCTTCCAAATCTCCTCAAACACCGAATAGTTCTCCTCCATTTCGGAGGAGAGAAAATATGTGACAGCGTACTTGTCCCCTGCTGAGGTAACTATTCTATTCTTCTCCAGAATTTCAAGATGATGCCTTATAGTTCTGTAGTCGACTCCTAAAAAATTTGCTAGCTGATTAGCATTCATGGGGGTTTCCTTTAATGCCATAATTATTCGAGCTCTCATAATGCCTCCTCTAGTTCCAGCAATAAGCCAGCCAAGCACATATTTCAGATGTCGAATGTGATAGCTCATTCATTCAGCTCCAAGCGTCTTCAAAGCCCTAATAGATAAACCCCGGGCGGAGCAAATTTATTCAATTTCTACTCTAAATTATTTTATCAGAAATGTTTATGTCTATTTTGGTTTTAATTCTGAAAAATCTTTTAATATTAATTAATCAGAGCAAAATTAGGGAAAGAAAAATCTCTTTGAGAGGAGATAACGATGCTTACCCAACAGAAACATAAAATCATTGGAAGAACAACATCATTTACAGTAATATTATTACTAGTGGCAAGCTTACTTGCCGCATCATTCTTAGGTTATTTAGTAGGATATAGAACCACCCTAGAAGAGATAAGCGACCTGCAAAGTCAGATCCAAGATCTCAAGCGGCAAATTGTAGATTTGCAAATATCTGCAAACACCACCCAATATTCCACTACGTTAAATGCAAACATCTCCCTCTCAAAAATCTATGAGAAAGTCAGAGACTCAGTTGTTATGATAAAAGGAATGATCCGGGAATTAGGTCTCTTTGGATATTATTATACGCAGGTTCAAGGATCAGGCTTCGTTTACAACTTCACCGGTCAGATGGTAATAATCACAAACTACCACGTAATTCGTAATGCAAAAAATATAACCATAACTTTTGCAAACGGAAATAAGTATGAGGCGCGTGTGCTCGGGTCAGATCCATACGCTGATCTAGCAGTGCTCTCAGCGAACGCTCCAGAAAGAGAATTTCATCCCCTAGAAATAGCAAATTCATCAACCCTCAAAGTTGGTGACCTAGTTATAACTGTTGGAAATCCATATGGATTGGCTGGTTCAATGAGCGTCGGCGTGGTCAGCGCACTAGGCAGAACAATAACCGAGGAACTAACAGGCGGCTACCCAATAGCCAACGTCATACAGACAACAGCTCCAATAAATCCAGGCAACTCAGGAGGCCCACTACTAAACTTTAAGGGACAAGTTATCGGAGTAACAACAGCCATTGTTAGTGGCTCCCAAGGCGTAGGCTTCGCCATACCATCAAACACCATACTAAGAGAAATAGAATCTTTGATAAGAGAAGGCTCATATAATAGGCATCCTTGGCTTGGAGCCCAAGGAATCGATATGACCTATGAAATTGCAAAAGCAATGGACACAAACGTAACCTACGGATGGTTAATAGTGCAAGTTATAGAAGATGGGCCAGCCTACAAAGCCGGATTAAGGGGAGGCACCAAATACGTTTACATAGCTGGCGAACAAATACCAATCGGCGGTGACATAATAATAGCGATAAACGGTAAGAAGGTAACTGGCATAGATGATCTATCATCCTATTTAGAGGAGCATACAATGCCAGGGCAAACAGTTAACTTAACAATAATCAGAGACAACAAGAAAATGATAGTTCAAGTTGAGTTAGGCGCCCGCCCACCACTCTAGTTTCCTCATTACAAAGCTGCTACTATTAAATTAGTAATGTAGTGTTGGGTTATTGGCGTGACCAGTTCGGCTACAAGCTTTCCTCAACGGACAACGAAAAGACGGAAAGAGGTGGGCGCCTACTTCATTGAGGTGGAATACCTAGATTAAATATGTTGAATATGCCTTTAACAATTTTTCTTATAGCGAAAACCTTCATCAGCTATAACTAGCTGGATTATCCACATTCCTCCTCGAATTTAAAGCCGGATATAGAGATGTTACGGTTGTAAGCTCATTAGCTTAATAATTGGTGTCGTTATAGGAGCAGTAGTCTTTGTTGCTAGATCAATATGGTTGATGTCCCACTAAAGTTGGTGAGCGCTTAGAATTAGAAATTATTGATTTGATTTTTCATAAGATTAAGAAAGAACTAGGCATAGCTAAAATTGCTTACTATTTATGGGGTCAATCTAAATCGGTCTCTTGGAAAGAGAACAACTTCCCTAATATTTTTCACACCCGTTAACATCATTACTAACCGTTCAAGTCCTATTGCCCATCCTGCATGGGGCGGCATGCCATAATCGAATACTTGAAGGTGATACTTAAATGATTCCGGATTCAAGTTTTGTTCCTTTAATCTTTTAATCAATAATTCTTTATCATGTATGCGCGTTCCACCAGAAGCTATCTCAATCCAATTCCACATTAAATCAAATCCCTCACTTATTTCAGGTCTATCATCTCTAGGCTTTATGTAAAACGGTTTTATGTGCGTAGGCCAGTCAGTTATAAAGTAAAAGTATGGATGCAATTTACCTAGGGTTCTATAGGCAACCGTAGGTATATCCTCACCCCAATTTATCTTTAAACCAACCTCCTTAAGCTCATTAATTACTTCATCGTATGTTAGCCGCTTAAATGGAACCGCTGGAACCTCAACCTTATACTTCAATATTTCTAGTTCTTCTCTGCATCTCTCATTAACCCTCTTACATATATGCTGCAGAAGATTTTCAGCGACCTTCATAACGTCCTCAGCCGTTGCAAAGGCTTCCTCAATATCGATGGAAATAAATTCGGTTAGATGGCGTCTGGTATGAGATTTTTCAGCCCTAAAAGTTGGGCCGATCTCATAAACTTTCTCGAAATCTATTACAAGCTGCTCCTTATAGAGTTGTGGACTCTGCGCTAGAAAGGCTTCGCGTTCGAAGTACGCTACTGGAAAGAGGTTGGCGCCTCCCTCAGTTGCTGTTGCGATTATTTTAGGTGTATGTATTTCGATGAAGCCTTCCTTTGAAAGATACTCCCTAGTAGCCTCTAGGACTACATGACGAACCTTGAATATGGCGCGGTTTTCATCCCGTATGAGATCTAGTATCCTAGCGTCTAATCTCACATCTATGTCCGCTGGTGTTCTGCCAGTAATATCTAATGGCAGAGGTTGTTTTGCGGAGTTGAGAACAACTATGCTTTTAGGTATGACCTCCACGCCTCTGGGAGCTTTTTCCATTCTTCTAACAGTTCCCCTAACGCTTACGCAATCTTGGCGTTGTAGATCCTCCGCTAGATCTATTATATGCTTATCTGTTTCATCCTTAGGAACAGTTATTTGCAGAGTTCCCTCTTTGTCTCTCAAAATAAGAAATTTTATGCCGCCTAAATCCCTAATCTCCTTTATCCAGCCTGTTAACACAACTTCTTTTCCGTCGAGATCCGGGGTTACCTCAACCGTATAGTGTGTTCTCTTCCAACTATGTGGGCTTTTTAAGCCCTCGGCGCCCATAGTTTTTAACCACCATTAGCTTGCGTATTCCACTCGAAGCGTTATCCCTTTAACCTTTTTAGCGATCTCTTTCATAGCATTTATATTTAAGGGGCTCCTTCTCCGTCCCCCCTTAAGAATAACTTTAGTTTCAACCGAGCCGTCGGGTAACCAAATCTTGTTTATGGTTAATATGGTTAAGGGGGCGAAAAGATCCTCGAGAAACTTCCTTTCACTGGTGTTATACTCTAATATGCGAACGTCCTTACCGATCTTGCTTTCCAGAAACCTGATTATTTTTCCGCCATAACTCAATATTTTACTTGCGTCACCCCGCCTAACAAGTATGGCTAAAACATTATCTGCTTCAACAGCTTTATGAAAAAATACATCTTGAAGCAGGGGATACTTATCTTCTATAGAGACTAGTAAACGTGCAACTTCTAAATCTAATTGTGTTACTTCCCCTTTCTCGAGCTTCGCTCTACACCTCGAACATAATATTCCACTTCTCAAACAAAACTGACATAGCTTAGCTTTCACCTTTCTTTGATCCCTCCAAAAATAAAGGAGGGGCGGCGGAGCATGGTGTTGACTGAAGACTTTCAGCGCACTAATGTTATCTCTATTGTACTAACGTTTGCCGGAGTGTTTCCCTCGCCGGTCTGAATCTGCTCGGTTCCTATACTAATGTTTCCTATTTTTACGTCTGGTAGAAATCTGCGCCTAACAATTTCAACGACGTCGACTGCCCTGCTTATTGCTCGACCTCTAGCTTTAACACTTACTTCTTTTGCTCCGCCGTGAAACAATGTTATACAAGCCAACACATAGTTCATTACTGGCTTGCGTCCAATCAGTACAGAGCCGCTTTCTGACAAATCTACCGCCTCACTCCTTCGTTATATTTCATGCACTATTGTAATATAACTAAATAAATATCTTACGGTAATAGCGGAATAGCCCTTCTTTCTCCCTAATTTACCTAGAATTGAAGCATTATGTCCAACGCCGTCTTCGAATCCATAGCAGCCTTTAACGGATGACCCGGGTATGGTCCTATCTCAACATTTAAAAAGCCTTTATACTCTATCTCTCTGAGAGCTTTCATAATATTCCTCCATTGAATGTCACCCTCAAACAGAGGCTTAAATTGCATTTTTGACATCTGAAAATCTTTAATGTGCACGCAAACGATTAAATCTGCCAAATATCTTATCCATTGCTCCGGGAAACCTAGGAAGAAAGCGTTTCCGACATCAAAGTAAGCCTTAACATTTGGATGATTTATTTCCTCAATAAACCTTCGAAATTCAAGTGGACTATATAGAAATTTATTCCAAACATTCTCGATGCCAATAATGATTCCATAATCCTCAGCTGTCTTAGCTGCTTCAGTAATGCTTTCTTTAGAAATCTCCCAAGCACTATGATAAGAGACTTCAGGGGTGGCAACGGCTGGAACCACAAGAAATACTGAGGCGCCAATATCTGAGGCGATTTCGCATCCCTGCTTAACTAGTTCTATGCCCTTCTTTCTTACATGCATATCTGGACTAGCGAGATTATATTTCCAAAATAGGCTCGTGCAAAGACTTGGCAACTCTAAATTAAAGGATTTAGCCCTACTAGCAATTTCTCTCCTCTCACTTTTACTCATCTTAAGCATTTTCTCATCCACATTTAATTCTACGCCATCATATCCAATCTCGCTTGAAAAGCGAAGTACATCCTCAATTTTAAAGTCGGATGGATATATCCAGGCATTAACACCCTTCTTCATTCTCTTTCACCGATCTTTTTCCGCTTTATCTCCATTTTTATTCTAATGGTAAAATTACAGGTTTTCCACTTTCCATAGATTTCATAGCTGCCAAAGTAAATTCCAGCGTTTTTGCCCCATCTTCTATTGGCGTTCTCGTATCTTTGTCCTCCAAGATTGCTCTAATTAAATCTTTTGTCTCAAGAAGATAGGTGTCTCTCTCTTCAGAAACCGTCTTAATTCTAATTGGAGGCTTCGTGGAGTATAAAGTTAAAGTGTTAATGTCTCTGGATTCAAACGTATAATTTTTAGTCGCCATCCACCATTTAAGCCACCATTGGGCATAGGCGCCTCCGGTCGTCGCGCTCACCGCGCCAATGGCCCCTGACCTAAACCTAAATACTGTACTACTCACATCCTCTATTGTCATATCCTGTATGTCTGTCCAGAATTTTCGGTTCATTTGCCCATAAACTACTTCTACCTCGCCGCAGAGGTACCGGAGTAAATCAAAGACATGTGTGGACTGCTCAATTATTTGTCCACCGCTCTTGTTTTTATCCATCCACCAATCTTTCCTAACAAAATTACACCAGTATAATCCTAAAGCGAGTCCAATCTCGCCGGCTTCACCGCTCTCCACAAGCTTTTTTGCTTCATCAACGGCATATCCAAATCTACAATTATATCCAACTTGACTCTTTACACAGTTTTTTCTTACAGCTTTTACCATCTGTTTTGCAAGTTTCATGTTTAGCGCGATTGGTTTCTCAATAAATATGTGGATCCCCCTTTCTGCTGCAATGATAACCTCATCTGTATGAGCGAACGGCGGCAAACAAATATATACTATGTCCAGTTTTTCCTTGTCTAGCATTTCACGCCAGTCCCCATAGAATGTTCCGCCATATTTAGAGGCTAAAGCTCTTGCTTTTTCCTTAATTATGTCGGCAAAGGCAACCATACGTACTTCACTCAGGTTTTTAAGCCGTTCAATATGCGTTAACGATATTCCGCCACAGCCAATAAAACCAACATTTAATTTCCTCATGTTTAAACACCATATTCCGCATTAAATACTCTTCTAAATAATCTAAAGATAAAAGTCTTGTTTAAAAGAGGTCTCTCCCAAAAATCTCTAAGAAATTGATGTCCTAGAACTAAAATTCTTATTTGGGTTTAATGTATGCAAAAATAAATGTTCATCCTCGCTATCTGTGGGCTCTTTCACTTGAATCTTTTGGTGAATCTGGAAGCTTCACTTTTATTTTGCTCTCAGCAACCATAGCGGCCTCCTCTAAAATTTTCTCGGCTTCCTCGCTTTCAACGCCAAGGTTCAAGTTTATGCTTGCCTTTTCCCTCGTGTTTAATATTATATCATTGAGTAAGCTTTCGATTTGACTAAGCTCCGGCCTTATGCCGGGAATAAGATCCGATATGCTTGAACGCACATTCTGCACTACTTCTCTGGCTGAGCACACCACCGACATAAAGTTTCCATATTCATATATCGTGCGGAGTCTTAAGGCAGCTTTATCCAGAGACATTTTTGATGCCATAAGCAAATTTTTATGCTTACGTATCTCCGCGAGTTCATTGGCAAATATTTTCGCTCGGGCTTCGTCATGTTTCTCGTAAGCTTGAAGAATCTTCTCGGAGAGCTCCTTATCGCGTCTAGTATAATATTCAATGTATCCATTTATTCTATTGATTTGTCTTTCAATCTGTCTTACGGCGACGTTAACCTGCCTCTTTAAAGGTTTAATCGGCCGGATTGAACCTTTTATGCCGCCTAGATTTCCTTCCCATCTCTCGGAAAATTTTTCCGTCAATTTTACACCATCCGTTAACCTAAAAGATTAAGAAAAATTAGCAGCGGAAAGATAATAGAGCTTTCTAATATGGAGAGATACATTACCTTCGATATGTATATATTCGAGAAACACAATAGTAAATATGATATTATAATAATAACGCCTATAAATAATACGATTTCACAATAAAGTATTAAATTTTAAATGTTTTAGGAGAGTGAAAGTTTATGGTTATTGAGAGAGTGCTAACAGGAATACCTGGATTTGATGATATATTGAATGGTGGAATACCAAGACGTAATGTAGTCTTATTGTCCGGTGGACCTGGAACTGGAAAATCAATATTTGGCTATCAATATCTTTTCAATGGACTACTTAGGAATCAGTCAGCTGTTCTCGTAGCCTTAGAGGAGCATCCAGTTCAGATAAGGATTTCCATGGCTCAATTCGGTTGGGACGTGTCATCCTACGAGGAGAGAGGAAAATTCGCTCTAGTTGACGCCTTCACAGCTGGAATAGGGGAGGCTGCCAAAAGGGAGAGATACGTTGTTAGGGCGCCTGATGACTTTCAGATGCTGGTGGATGTACTCAGATCCGCCATTAAAGATGTTAATGCGGAGAGAGTTGTAGTTGACTCCGTTACAACACTCTACATAACTAAGCCTGCGTTAGCCAGAAGCATGGTTCTCCAGCTCAAAAAGGTTCTATCTGGATTAGGTTGCACCTCAATACTTATCTCGCAGGTGAGCGTTACTGAGAGAGGTTTTGGAGGGCCCGGAGTTGAGCATGCAGCCGACGGAATAGTTAGGTTAGATTTAGATGAAATAAATGGTGAACTTAAGCGTAGTATTATTGTTTGGAAGATGCGTGGAACAGCTCACTCTATGAGGAGACATCCATTTGAAATAACTGATAAAGGCATCATTATTAAACCCCGAGAGGTTATCACGGTAACCCAAAGAGGAGGTGAGTAAATTTGAGTGAAGTGCCTCTTTCACCTGTCGGAAGAGAGCAAATTCATAAGCTCGAATCAGTTCTTTTAGTAAACAGTATCCTAAGGCCGGAGGTTCTAGAGGAACTGAAAAATCCGGAGGAGCGAATAACGTGGGTTGATAGCCTAGCGGTCGCAGCTGCAGCCTTAGCTAGAGAAAAAGCCAAAATGCCGGTATCTCAAATAGCCGAAGAACTAGGTCGAACAGAAACCACAATAAGAAACCATCTCCAAGGAAAAACTAGGGCTGGGCAAATCGTAAGAGAAACCTATGAGAGAATAGCCAGGGAAGGCGCAAGCATAATCCTGCCGGAGATAGTTTCATCCGAGGAGATTTCCCGCCTAAAAGCCGAATTAGAGGAAGAGAGAAAACGAAGACAGGAAATGCAAAAACTACTCGAAGACATACGAAATACATTAACTCAATTAATTAGCCGAATCGGCAATTAACGATTTAAATTCTGAAAGAAAGGAGATAAACAAAAATAATTTCAGATAAGGATTTGAGTAGTGATACCTATCTTTTTTCATAGAGAATACTAGCTGAGCTTCAACCATAAAAATTATGTTCAAAACTTTAATTATTGTAATTTAGTCACTGCCTTGTTTGTAAACAAAAGAGGGAGACGAATGATTTATGAAAAAATAAAAGAAAGAAGAACTATCAGAAAATACTTGGATAAGGATGTTCCAAGAGAAATTCTGATAAAATGTGTGGATGCTGCAAGGCTTTCGCCTTCAGCAGCTAATCTCCAACCGCTAAAGTACGTGATTGTTGACGACAAAAAATTGTTGAAGGAAGTCTTCAGCACACTAAGATGGGCGGGCTATCTACCGGAGGAATATAAGCCCAAAGAAAAGGATATGCCGAGAGCATACATAGTCATACTACTAGACAAAAATATTAGGCAAACTCCAGGCCATGACGCTGGCATAGCTGCAATGAGCATTTCCCTCGTAGCGCATGATGAGGGATTAGGTTCATGCATCCTCGGAAATATAGATAGAGAAAAATTAAGAGAGATATTAAACATACCAGATCATCTTGATATAGTCCTCGTAGTGTCCCTTGGGTATCCCGCTGAGAAACCCGTTGTCGATAAGCTGAGAGACAATGACATAAGATATTGGGTTGACGAGAATGGGGTGCTGCATGTTCCAAAAAGAGATTTAGAGAGCATAGTTATATGGAATAAATATCAAAGTTAATCGTAATGAGAGGCGCCGAAGCTTGAATATATTTGATCTATTCAAATCCAGAAGAAGCATACGCTCCTTTAAATCAGAAGATGTGCCGGATGAATACATAAAGAAAATTCTTGAAGCTGCCAGATGGGCTCCTTCAGCCGGAAACATTCAACCTTGGGAGTTCATCATCGTCAAGAATCCCGAGACTAAGAGAGAGATCGCAAGAGCCGCCTTAAATCAAACCTTCATAGAGGAGGCCCCCATAGTTATAGTTGTTTGCGCAGACGAATCTAGATCCAGCTGGGCCTATGGTAGTAGAGGAGCAAACCTCTATTGCATACAAGACACGGCTGCAGCCACTGAAAACATGCTTCTGGCCGCATGCGCTCTAGGCTTGGGGGCATGCTGGGTTGGCGCTTTCCGTGAGGATGAAGTTAAGCGAGTTCTAAAAATACCTCGAGGATTAAGGCCTGTAGCGATAGTGCCCATGGGATATCCGGCTGAAAGACCCAATCCTCCCCCTAAAAGGAGGCTTGAAGATATTATTCATTACGAAAGCTTCTAAATAATAAAAAAGTATTTTTTTAATCCCGCTATATCTTCTGAATATGGCATCGCTCTTCAGCTGCTTCTAGAATCGCCCTCGCATATTTTTCTGTGAGAGGGTATCCATGCCAGCACCGGCCTCTAACCCTTAAATTGCCTAAAATCGTTTCCTTAATCAATAGCGGCGGCTCAAATTTATATAGTTCGCTAAATATTATTGCTCCTCTCCACTTCATCTTCTCGCACTCACTCTTTTCATTATTTGGAAGTTTATTTTTCTCCACAAATTTCTCTACTACGCCGTAACCAACGAAGGAGTCTCCTCTCTCAGAGCGCCTAACCAAAAATATTAAGCTATCTTTCTCCCAACGCCTAATAATCCCCGGATAATACTTCTTTATGGTGAATACTTGCCTAAACCACTCTTCCTTAGTTATCCGCAAAACAAAATTTTTAGACGCAGATTTATCTTTCCGATTCAAGATCACCTACCTGCCGAAAACCTTATTCGAAAAATAACTAAATTTTAATAAGAAATTAAATTTTATTTAAAAATTTAAGGGTCATCAGAATCTTAGGCATTAACTATTTTATTATTCCATAACCGATTAATCTCCATCTTCCCATTATTTTTCGACTTATTGCAACTCTGGATTTTTCTTCTGCGCAAACTGGACGTGTAAGTTTAAGCTCCACGGATCCGCCTTTAACGTGCGTTACAGTCCCTGTGGTAATGGATGTTCCGACATCCAAAAGAAGTACTTCTCCAATGCTTATTCGTTTAACTTCAGTCTGCTCTTTAGTTCCAACAGCGCGCTTAAAAAGATGAGCTTCTATGGTTAAGTCGTATCTTGTAGGCGGAAGCATATCCGGTTTTCCAACAACATTCCCGGTTAACCCATCTGCTTTTGTTAATGACGGATCTAGGAGTGTGCCTACGCCGACCAAACCGCCACATATAGCCTCCTCAACATACTGTCCACCAGCATGTAAGCTTGTTATATTTGTAAATAATGATTCATATGTGCCTCTAGTTGCCGAAGTTCTTATTCCAGGCCTTATTTCAATATCCTCCCCAACCCTAAATTTACCTTGAATTATCGAGCCGCCTACAACCCCGCCTACAAGCTTCTCAATAGGTGTTCCGGGCTTATTCACATCAAAAGACCGCACAACATACATGCGCGGAGGTTTATTCGGATCCCGCTTTGGTGTGGGAATATGCTTTTCAATAGCGTATAATAGCAAATCTATGTTAACTGAGTGAAGCGCCGATATGGGAATTATCGGCGCGCCCTCAGCGATCGTTCCTTTTGTGAATTCGATTATTTCCTTATAGCTCTCAAGAGCTCTCTTCTTGTCTACGAGATCTATTTTGGTCTGAGCTATAACTATTTTGTCAACACCAACGATTTCTATTGCAGCGAGGTGCTCACGGGTCTGAGGCTGAGGGCATGGTTCATCAGCGGCCACAACTAATATTACTCCGTCCATAACGGCTGCTCCAGAAAGCATTGTTGCCATTAAAGCCTCATGGCCAGGTGAATCCACAAAGCTGAGTGCTCGAACAAACTCGCTTTTTGAACCGCATCGTGGACAAATCTCACTGGTTGAGTAATTATGTGGGCTTTCACATACGGGGCATTTATAGACTGGCGCATCAGCATAACCGAGCTTTATAGTTATGCCTCTCTTTAGTTCCTCACTATGTCTTGCAGCCCAAACGCCGGTAAGCGCTTCAACTAGGGTTGTTTTCCCATGATCTACATGCCCTATTGTGCCAATATTTATTTCCGGTTGACGTGGAAGCTTAATATTTTTGGTCATAGTAATCAACAGTGAGGAAATAATTCGGACGGAAATATAAAGACATCGATTAACAATTTATCTGGCGAGATTAGCACATAAGAAGTTTTTTATAAGAGCAGGTGTTTTTAAAGAGTGAAATGGTGAAAGTAGATGGTCAATTGCAGTAAGTGCGGTTTCAAGTTGCCAGAGGGCGCTGTTTATTGCCCAAATTGCGGCGCTCCCGTTAAAAGGTTTAAAGAGCAGTATGTGACTGTTACCCCCTTGCCTTCTGTGGCAAGTCTTATAAGATTAGGTATACTGGGCACATTTCTGTCAATAACAATTTCGATGCTTGCGTCCTCCGTGGATCTATATTTTTTGCCCTCTTTCATATCGTCCTTGGCGGTAATATTTCTCTCTAAAACTAATAGGTTTAGGGATGCAACCATAATTGCGATGACGACCTACCTCTTCACTAACGCTGTGGGCGCAGGAATTACTTTGGGCTATCTTTACGCATTCAATGAGCCAATAGCATCTCTATACGGAAATTACGTACCAACGCTACTCGACGTCCTGATGTATTCGATTTCGCCAGTAACCGCAATAATAGCTGGCTATATAGGATCCAAAATATCGTCGAAGGGAAGAAAGGAAATATACGTTTATAGTGGAGAGAAGAGGCCCGGCTCAACGGTAGTTTATAGCTTAAAAAGAACATTCAAAAAATTTAAATATGCTCTCATCGGCTCTTATACAAGAACAAAAGGCTAAGATAAACGTTACACGGTGTGTCTTAAATGAATGTGCCTAGGGAAATAGTGACCCATTGCCCAAGATGTAATAAGCATACTGTTCACACGGTCTCCCTATATAGGGATGGAAAGCGTAGAGCTCTCGCTAGAGGTGAACGAGCCCATGCGCGAGAAAGAAAGGGTTATGGCGGACAGAAGTATCCAATACTCAGACGTAAAGCGAAAGTAACTAAAAAACAAACGTTGAAACTTAGATGTAAGGATTGCGGTTACATACTTCATAGAAAGGGGATTCGCTTAAAGAGGCTTGAAATAAAGTAAACTTCGATGGAGGGTGCTGTCTAAAATGGGGATTTGGGAAAAAATTATTCCCAAGCCGAGAAGCAACTTTCTCCAAGTAAAGTGCCCGGACTGTGGTAACGAACAAATAACCTTTAGCCATGCAGCTTCTGTTGTACGTTGTAATATTTGTGGGGCTGTTCTCGCTGAACCAACCGGTGGGAAAGCTAAAATTAAGGGCGAGATAGTAAATAAATTCGAGTAACGGTGCTGGAGTAAACATGTCTACATTTAAAGATGATGAATGGCCTGAAGTTGGAGAACTTGTTATATCAACGGTTAATAAGATAACCGATTATGGCGCATATGTGACCCTAGACGAATATGGAAAGGAGGGGTTCCTCCATATATCGGAGATATCGTCCGGTTGGATAAGAAATATCCGCAACCACATTCGTGAAAACCAGAAAGTTGTTTTAAAGGTTTTAAGGGTTGATCCTGAGAGAAATCAAATAGACTTATCGCTTAGAAGGGTAACGCAACGTGAGAGAAGAGAGAAGATCCTTCTTTGGAAGAGAGCTAGAAAAACTGAGAGCTTACTTAGGAGTGCATCCCAGAAGCTTGGATTAACCCTAGAAGAATTATATGAAAAAATTGCCGAGCCGATTGAAAAATCATTTAGTGACATCTACGAGGGATTAGAAGCGGCAGCTAGGGAGGGCGTTGAAGCTTTACTCAGAATTGGAGTACCTAAAGAAATAGCTGAAGTTCTCACCAATATCGCAAAAGAGAGAATCAGGGTTTCAGCCGTTAAAGTAAAAGGGATACTAAATCTGACATGCACAAAACCAGATGGCGTTTTAAGGATAAAGGAGGCACTACTGAAGGCCAAGGAAAGCGGTTTCAAGCGGGGGTCAAACATCAGAATATACGTAGTGGCCCCACCTAAATATCAAGTAGAAGTCACAGCTAAAGATTATAAAGAGGCGAATGCTATTCTAAAGAGAGTAGTGGATACCGCAATAAATACGATAACCAGCCTTGGAGGACAAGGCTCATTCAAGAGTGAATAAACGCTATGGTTTGGCTATTAAGAAGATGTGTAAGGTGTAGAAGGTATACGCTTAAAAAAGATGCATGCCCTTACTGTGGAGGAGAAGTACGTATCCCGCATCCAGCGAAATTTTCACCAGATGACAAATACGCCATATATAAGAGCGCTTTAAGGAGCGAAATGAATGAAGAACACAATAATAATAGAGAAAGAGAAGATTGAGCTAAAGAATCCCGTTCTTATAGAGGGACTTCCAGGTTTAGGAATGGTCGGTAAAATAACTGTTAAATACTTAATAGAACAGTTAAAAGCGAAAAAATTCGCTGAACTTTATTCACCTCATTTCGCCTATTATGTTCTTGTGAATAATGAAGGTAACATAAAACTCCTAAGAAACGAATTTTATTATTGGAAAAACAATTCGGGTGGAAATGATCTAATACTTCTAACCGGAGACAGCCAAGCCCAGACTATTGAGGGACAATACGAAGTAGCGAACGCCATACTTGAATTCGCAAAAGAAAAAAACGTTAAATTAGTTATAACCGTAGGCGGATACCGAAGAGACGTTACAGATACGCCGAAAGTGCTGGCTTCAGCGACAAGCCCGGAAGCCCTAAGAAAAGCTCTAGAAGCTGGATCGCAGAGTAATTCTCCTGGAAGCCCAATAGTTGGTGCCGCTGGATTATTAGTTGGCTTGGCTAAACTCAAGGATATTGAAGGGATATGCCTTCTAGGCGAAACTCCAGGTTATATGCCTGATCCTAAAGCCGCAAAGAGCGTTTTAACGATTCTAAAGGAAATGTTGAATCTGAAAATTGACTTAACAGACCTAGATAAAGAGATTTATAGAATCGCGCAGATTGAGGAGCAAATGAAAAGAATTGAAGAACAGCGAAAAATAGCTGAGAGAGAAGTAAGAAGAATAGAAGAGGAAAAAACGTCCTATATTGGATAACCAGTAATAAATGTGATTACTTTTTTAAACCTTTAAACAATAAAATTCTGTTGCTTCCTCATGTACTTGTATAGTATCTTCTTATACTCTTTTAGATCATTGATCGTATGGTTTATTGTGCTTATGTGAAAGTTTACCACGTCATAGATTTCCGCTTCAGAATCTGCCTCAAGAATATCACTTTCAATTTGCTCGATCAATAACTGAGTTAGCTCATTTCTCTTAGAAACTGACTTAAATGATTCAATAATCTTCCTCTTAAGCTCATTTACCCGCGGCTTAGGTAAATCCCCTTTAACAATCCGGTTAGCAATATCATTTATAGTGTTTTCATCAGAAAGCGGCATACTCTTTCTAGCAGCCACCTCACCCTTCGGCGTCAAAAATATAATTAAGGGAACACTGTTAACGCCGTAGAGCTCGGTTAATTCATTATTCTCTGGATCTTCAATGTTAATTAAGCGAATTTGTATATCCTTTCTTTTTCTACGTAATCTCCGCACTATTGGAAGTAGACTTCTCTTGCTCTCATATAGATCTGAATAGAAGTACATTATTTCGATTTTGTCTTCGCTCATAGGCGCTTCAGATACTCCTTCATCCAATCAAATTTTTAATTAAAAAAAGTAGGGGAGTCGAGAGATTATAAAGCACCCTCACATAAATTGTTTGTTGCTTAAGCCTTTTTAGTTATTTCCTTCACAACGCCAGCAGCTATGGTTGTTCCCATGTCACGTATAGCGAATCTACCTAGCTCCGGGAACTCAGTGTAAACTTCTAGGCATACCGGTCTCAAAGGCTCAAACCTAACTATGGCGCTGTCACCGGTTTTGAGGAATGCTGGTTTTTCCTCTACCACTTGACCTGTTCTCGGATCAATCTTCTTTAGGAGCTCAGCGAATCGACATGCAACCTGCGCTGTGTGAACGTGGAGCACGGGGGTGTATCCGGCAGCTATCGCTGTTGGATGATAAATAACTATTATTTGCCCTATGAACTCTCTAGCCACGGTCGGCGGGTTATCTGGATGCCCTGCCACATCGCCTCTTCTTATTTCAGTCTTTGATATACCTCTAACATTGAACCCTATGTTGTCACCTGGCTCAGCTCTTGGTATTCTAACGTGGTGAGTTTCTATTGATTTGACTTCTCCTGTTTTACCTGAGGGCATGAATATGATTTTGTCACCCTCTTTCAAAACTCCAGTTTCAACACGTCCAACCGGCACTGTTCCAACTCCAGTTATCGAGTATACGTCCTGTATTGGTATCCTCAATGGTTTGTCGACTGGTTTAGGCGGTACTTCAAGGCTGTCTAAAGCCTGATAAAGTGTTGGACCCTTATACCATGGCATTTTCGTGCTTGGCTTAACTAGGTTGTCACCGGTCCATCCGGATGTTGGAATGAATGGGATTTTATTAACGTTGTAGCCGACTAATCTTAGCATTCGACTGACTTCATTTTTAATTTCATTGTAGCGTTCTTCGCTCCAGTTAACTGTTGGATCATCCATCTTGTTAACGCAGACAATCATCTGTCTAACTCCAAGCGTGAAAGCTAGGAAAGCGTGCTCCCTAGTTTGGCCGCCTGGTCCTATGCCAGCCTCGAATTCGCCCTTCTTAGCTGAAACGAATAGAATTGCAGCGTCTGCTTGGCTTGCTCCGGTTATCATGTTCTTTACGAAGTCTCTGTGTCCCGGCGCGTCTATGATCGTGAAGAAGAACCTTGGGGTTTCAAATTTTAGATATCGAAGATCTATCGTTAAGCCTCTCTCTCGCTCTTCTTTTAGGCTGTCTAGAATCCAAGCGAACTTGAAGCTTTCCTTGCCTAATTTTTTTGCCTCTTCCTCATACATTTTAATAGTTCGGTCGTCGACTGCCCCAGCTAAATATAGGAAGTGGCCCATAGTTGTTGATTTTCCATGATCCACGTGTCCGATTATAACTAGGTTCAAGTGGGGCTTTTCTGGTTTGCTCATCCTTCATCCTCCAAATCATACGCTAAGATTTTTTGGTTTGATTAAAATCATCTCATTCAATTATTTTAAGTTTACTTTCCATCTTTTAAGGTTTCAGTTTTTCTCATAGAGGAGGGGGTTGGTTATGTCCTCCCGCCAATCAACATATTTAATGGTTACACGTCTGCTGGGTTTTATCAGAGTTTTGGGTTTCCCTATAACTTCAAATCTGAATAGGGAGGATTTATACCAGCAGATCCCCGGGTTCTCCTTAACTGGAAACTTCAGTCTTGTTGTAAACTTTTCATAGCTCACATTCTCATAGAGAGTTCCATACTTTGAAAAGTCCCTTATGATGTCGGTTACTACACAATTCATTTTTAGAAGCATTCTCTCGACAGCTAACCATTTTCTCCGCGAGGCTTCAGCTGTTGAGAGACCAACGTATCCAACACCGCCTTCTTTTAGGCATGCAACCCCCCTAGAAATGAAGGCTTTAAGCCCACTTATAGTTTCCAAAGGCTCTGATGAGAAAACGTCAAATTTACCCACCAAATCTTTTGGTAACGGGTTTGAAACGTCATATTTTTTAAACTCTATTTCTAATCCATACTCCTTACTTACTTTTTCTATATATTCGCCGAGGCGCTTATCGATTTCCAAGACAAATACCTTCGATGGCAACCCTGTTAAGGCTAAAGCCACGCTAAGCAGGTCATCATCACCTATCAAAACAAAGGCTTTATCAGCTAGATCATTATAATAATGCATTAATGCAATCCTAAATATGACGTCTCTTTCACGCATGTATCCCTGAAAGAAATCTACTATTGGTAAGGGGCGGTCTTTAACGATTTGATGGAATTTCTCCGAAATTTCTTTAAATTTTCCGTTAAAAACTATTCTGGTTCCCTCGCACCTATCACAGATCGCGCTTTTGAATCCTAGAATCCTTCCGTTAATTCTTTTAAAACCTTTCTCCGTCAGATATATATTATCTCCTTCTACGTCTATAAGACCCCTCTTAAAAAGGTTATTTATTGTAGCTACGAAATCTTTCACGGTATGCTTGTTCTCGTCAAGCAGCTCCCAAAAGCTCTTCTCAGACTCTAATAGGCACTTGAGTATTTGCTCTTCGATTTCTTTCATAAAACTCCCTTCTCAGCACCTTCTTTTCTACAGCGGTAGGCTTTAACTCTTCAATCAGTAAGTCGAAGGCCTTAAGGGCGCATTCGTCAGAGCCGCACGTAAAAATATCCAAAGCAACATAACCGCTCTCAGGCCACGTATGAACACTAAGGTGAGACTCAGTTAAAATATATGCGGCAGAAACACCATGAGGTTCAAACTGATGAAAAATTGAAGAAACAGCGTGAAGGCCAGATTTAGAGATTACCCTATCCAAAATAACCTGTAAATCTTCCACCCTCGATATCTTCCTGGGATCTACTCCCAGGAAGTCTGCAATTATGTGAACGCCCAAAGTGAACATCCACCGTTTCTTTTACTTTTGAATAGATTGTTAATGAAGTATTTGTTCGCCGACCACGCATACAGTACTAATTCTCCTTACTCTCAAAAAATTAAGAAGCGAATTTTTATAAATGTTTCGATTAAAGAGATAATTAACTTAAAAGTGAAGAATTTTCTTCCGAAAAACAAAAAGTTGAATTTTAAGATTAAAAATGAAAATTATTTGGTTGAAAACGTTTTTCTGGAATAAACTTTGAAATTAGGTTTTATGCTTTATTGAATCTGCTTCAAAATCAGTGTTGAATTTAATGC
>Ga0180301_10000904_pt1 | contig 23289 bp, 20 predicted proteins | sample GuaBasSediGuay16_FD_121797 | JGI IMG/M metagenome (GOLD analysis project Ga0180301, IMG submission 121797) | Subseafloor sediment microbial communities from Guaymas Basin, Gulf of California, Mexico - Guay16, Core 4569-2, 12-15 cm | ecosystem: Environmental > Aquatic > Marine > Hydrothermal...
ATTATAAGGGAAAATGTGGATCCATATATTATAAGGCATGTAGCCATAAAATTCGATGCTCTTCCAAAGGGAACATACTATAAATCTGCAAGCTATCTTCTACATTTACCTGAAATTTTTAAGGATACTCCTATATTTGAGGAAGCCTTCAGATTTCAATTAACCCAACACTATGACTTCGAAAACTTCAAAAAACTGTTAGATCAAATTAGAAGTGGAAGAGTGGAAGTGGTTGCTTTAAATAAATCTTCAACTCCAACATCGATAGGTAAACCTATAGTTGAGCTTGGAGATTTATTAGTAACCGATGACAATCAACTCTTCCTTGAAAGAATTAGAAGAAGAGTGTTGAATTTTCTCTGCTTAGACTGCCTCCACACATGGAGAATTCTATGTGCAGATTATAGAGATGGCATGGCATGTCCCAAATGCTCCTCCCCTAACATTTCCCTTGTCAAGTGGAAGGTTAAAGAAACAGTGAAGGCCCTGTTGAAGAAGAGGAGAGAAGAAGAATTAAGTGAAGAAGAGGAATCGCTGATAGCCTATGCAAAGATGTCTGCAGACCTAATAAAACTGTATGGAGAAAAAGCAGTATTAGCCTTATCTACTAGAGGTGTAGGACCGCTAACCGCATATCAGATTCTAGCCAAAATGCATAGAGATCTCGACGATTTAATCGATGATTTAAGGGAAGCGATGAAGGAATATTTGGAGACTAGAGATTTCTGGGAAGCATAATATCCCCAAAATTCAACATATCATTCCAGTTGGAGTGAAATTTGATTGGAGCAGTTCAACTTCAACATGGAATTGTAAACGTCAATATTACAGGTTGACTGCTTAATCCGCTTGAACCCTTAAAACTAAATATTACATATTTATTATTTGGAGGATTGTTGATTGGAGAGTAAAAGAAGATTGGTGGATGAACTGTTTGCGGAGTGGGATAGATCCGATTCGCCTGGATGTGTATTGGGCATCATATGGAATGGCAGATTCATTCATGCTAGAGGCTACGGTATGGCAAATCTTGAATATGATGTTCCAATAACTACTAAAACCGTTTTTCGCATTGCATCAGTTTCCAAACAGTTTACAGCTGCCTGTATAGCTCTACTGGTTGAGCGTGGAAAGCTTTCTTTAAATGATGATGTTAGAATCTATATTCCTGAACTTCCAAAATATGATCATCCGGTAAGGGTTAAACATTTAATTTACCATGTTAGCGGCATTAGAGATTACTTGGAGCTTATGAGCTTAACCGGTAGAAGCGATGATGACTATTATACGGCTGAAGATGTTCTTGAACTGCTTTCAAAGCAGAAAACACTCAACTTTAATCCTGGAGAACGATTCTTATACAGTAATTCCAATTATTTTCTGCTGGGATTGATCGTTGAGAGGATTAGCGGCATTTCTCTTCGAAGATTTGCCGATGAAAACATCTTCAAACCGCTGGGAATGTTGAATACACATTTCCACGACGATCATACCATGATAGTTAAGAATAGGGCTGTCGGATATTCTCCAAGAAAAGGTGGAGGTTTCAGAATTGATGAAACAAATCTCGACATAGTTGGGGATGGAGGAATTTTCACAACCGTTGAAGACCTATATATATGGGATCAAAACTTTTATGATAATAAACTTGAGGGAGGGAGAAGGCTTATTGAACGGATGCTCACCGCTGGAACACTTAAAAATGGAGAGAAAATCAATTATGCATTCGGTTTGAGAATTGGAAGCTATAGAGGTTTAAGGATCATCTATCACTCAGGATCATTTGCCGGTTTCAGAACCCAGTTAATGCGCTTCCCCAAATTCAAATTTACCATAATATGTTTAGCAAATTTGAGCAGTATAAATCCAACTAGACTTTCCAAGCGTATAGCAGACATCTATCTAGCTGAACATTTAGGTGGAGTTGCTGAATCAAAATTCATTAAACTTCCATTGGAGAAGCTTAAAGTTAGGGTTGGAGTCTTCAGAGGTGAAGACGGCTTCACATGTAAAACTTACATTGAAAACAATGAACTTGTATTGGAGTTTTTGGGGAGAAGGATTAGGCTTAAACCTTTATCTGAAAATCAATTTAAATCGGTGAATTCTCCTATAGATTTCAACGTCGAATTTGGAGATTGCAATGGAAAATCTTCAACGTTGACTCTTAGAATTGAGGATGGAAAACCTGAAATTTTCAAGGCTGTTAAACAGGTTTCACCCATATTGAGCATGCTTAAAGAATATGTGGGTGAATATTTCAGCGAGGAGCTTGAAACAGTTTACAGTCTGATTTTGAGGAAGAGTAAACTGTACTTTAAATATAGAAATGCTCCTAAAGAACCCCTTAAACCTACAGTTAAAGATGAATTTACAGTGGATTCAATGTCAATACAGTTTATGCGAAAAAATGGAGGCAGAATTGTTGGATTCATCCTCAACTCGAGGAGGGCTAAACATATATATTTTAAAAGGATTATTGGCAAGGATTTTGCTGCTTAAATTTGGCGATTGAAAGATTGCTTTGAAAGAAGAGTTCACCTCATATTTATTCCCATAAAATATTTGGAAGAATTTTATTCAGCCCTATTAGAATGGTGGATTTCTATCCAACATTATTTTTCCATATTTCAGGTTTCCATAAATCACGTTTACTCCTTCAGCTATTCCCATCATCCAAACTTCATGTTTCATCGGTGTCGTTATGGTTTGCTCCACATTGGGCTCTGCCTCTACAATTTCAATTGCAGTTTTATCAGTCTCCAAATCTCTAACTTTAATCATTATCCATCCATTTAGCGGTTTCATTGAAGTCCAATCAATTAATTTAGCTTTAACCTTTAATTGTGGAGGCTTAGCTTCTAAACCATATATTATTATCGCCAGTTCATGGTAGGCTACATTGATATTATAGGACCATTTAAATTGCGGTTTAAGTGGAATTTCACCTTTAATTTTCGGCTGTTCAATTTCACCGTTACCTATAACTTTGAAGCTTATGGCAGCTTTTCCATCCAATTTTACTTTTGAAATTTTCATTAAACCTTTCACATCGTCAAATAATGCTCCACTTAAAACTATATTTCCAATTTTAGCTGCCAAGTATCTTCTGCCTTTAACTGGAGTTCCATCGGAAATCCAATTGTAGGCAACTATGATTAATGTTTGGTCTTCATTTATCGGCAGCCAGTAAAGTTTTGGAAGAATCCTTGAAACATATATTTTACATGATGCTTCTCCAGATCCACCGTCACCATAAGTGTTAGTCCAGCTATATTTGGCGGTTAAAATTTTACCTGTATAGTTTAAATGGTTTAGCAGATTGCTTTTAATCAGCCATGAACCTACCTTTAAATCGTGCTCTCCATCCTTCGAAATAGAGCTGAAACTTACCGTTACACTTCTATTTGAAAGTTTTGGACCATTCTCTTCACTGAAGTTTTCAACATAATTTGACCATTCAGGTGTTTCTATAATTATTCTTCCATTTACCGGATATTTGTCAACCTCACTTTTATAGCGTTTATATCCTGTGAGCAGGCCATTTATCGGAGGATTGTTATGCCATTGACCATTCCAATAATATTTGGCTATGTAGATTATTTTCTTTGTGGATAGATGTGTAACTTTAATTTTTATGAAGATTGAATAATATTCCTCCGGCATTAGATGATTACAGCTTGAACCATGATGATTTCCATAAACATCAGTGTAGGCTGCATCGATCTTAACATTTATAATTCTATATCTCTCATATGAGTGTTCAACATATCCTTGCCAATATGGAATTCTGCTTGGAGGATTGGGAGGATTTTCCTCAACATATATGGCTGTTGCATCCACTTTAACTTTAACATCAACTATAATTATATTAGATGTAAATGTTCTCGTCGAACCATTGTTAAACTTAATTTTCCACTTATCAAATCTATAATTTCTTCCATTTCTTTGAATTTTTATTGGCACATTCAACTTTACGGTGAAAGGCTGTTTCGCTTCCAGCTGGAATGGAGTTGTATGTGAACCTGAACCTAAAATGTTCGAAGTCCATGAAACTGGAACTCCACTTATCTGAAATGAATATACATTTAATTTGTGGATTTGAATCGGATTTTGCTTTCTCCTGTAAATTGCAGTTAAACTTCCATCATCAATAACTGTGAGCAAGGTTTTCGAATCATTTCTTGACTGTACAGATATTCCGCCGTTAAACTCCCAGTGGTCGAAAACATAATTGGCAGAGTTAACTGAAACTTCGATTGGAGCCTTAACTGTATAGCTTCCCCTCCAAATATAATTGGCGTAGCCTTCACCAGTTATAATAATATTGGATTCAGGTTTTCCATTGGCATCTCTATCAGCACAATTTGAAAGTTCAACTGTTATTGGCAGTTTATCGCCATCTAAACTTCTAACTGAAACTTTAACGGTTCTAGTATAGTCGATTAACGTTACTATGGGAGGTTGAGTAACAATTATCCATGCATTAATATAGCTGGTTAATTCACGATATCTATATTTAAATTTGGCCTCAAGTTTGAAGGGGTTGACGAAATCGTCGGAAAATGAACTGTAAGTATCGCCATAATTGGATTTCCAATATGCATAAATGCTGGAACTGCTGAAATCCTCCAGATAACTATAGCAGTAAAATTCAGAATACCAGTAGTCGGGGGGATTAATACTGCAGACAGCTCTACCAGCATCATTCACAAAGGCTTTGGCTTCAGCTTCAGCCGACCAAGTGTCGGGCAGGGTAGGCTCATTCTCACTTATAATCTTCACTTCAACTTCAGGTTTACCTTTCAAGCCGCCAACATTCTTTAGAAAAATTGTAAGTGGACCTAGTGAAAGCTCTTTTAAATTTACTCCTTCACTCCAATCCTCAGTGAAAATTTCATAGCCGAATAGATGTAGACTATAGTAAGCTTTTTCTTCACCTGTCATATCGCTTTCAATATAAATGTCTTTAACATGGGCTTTAATGTTGAATTTTGCATGTCTCGCCCTTGAATTTTCAGGATCTGGAGCTGCTGGAACATTTATGATAAATGTTTTCGTAGCAGTTTCCCCTAAACTTAAAGGTAGATTTAGCAATGAAAATTCCAAACTAAACATTATAATTATAATTGTTCCGATAAATTTCATTTTTGAAGCTTCCATGAGAGGACAGTGACCAAGAATAAAAATAGTAAATTTAAATGTGGAAGATTGATGAAGTTTCGAAATCCATGTGGAATCATATGTTAAGGCTATTTCACATAGCCTATTGAGATTACTTCAACTTTAAGATCACTGAAATGTATAAATGATACTTTTACCTTCTCCAATTCATGGCAGATTATGGGGAAAGTGATCGTGAAAAATTTATTTTTAGATGGAAAATTTTTAGGTTGATATTTTGGAGGGAGACATAGACATGCTATTCCCTGCCATTTATATCCGGAAGTTAAATTAACCGAACTATAACAATATGATAAATTAACTTTGTCAATCAATCCTTCGAATAATACTCCTCCCACATTATATTTGCTTAATCCGAGAGGAACAGTATAGTTTTCATCGAATATCCATGTTAACGTGTAGACTTCGAGATCTGCTTCAAGCACTTTTATTTTTATCGTCAACCATCCTCCATTCTTATATAATGGTATTGGCTTTTTGAATGTTAAGAAGCCGTTTTCAATTATTCTTCCAGTTTGAATCTGCTCGTTGAAGTATTCTGCAATTCTCCTCACTATTATATTATTTGATTTAAGGCATATTTGAACGGCTTCTTCACGATTTTCAGGTAGAATTCGACTTAAATCTAATTCTTCCACCATTTCTCCTTTTATCTTCGTGTTGAAATGTTCTGATAGGATGTAGGCTGCAAATCCAATTATTATAATTATTAGAATTATATGGATTATTTTTCTATTCTCCTCTACTTTCATCTCTTTCGCCGATGCATATGCTCTATGAAATATAAAGGGGGATAGAATTGTTTGGAGATTTATGCTGATTTCACAGGTTTCATTATCTTTGAAACCTACATGTCGAATTTAATTTTCATATATTTATATTGGCGGATCGGTGAAATGTGAATTGGATAGTTCTAATAGATTCTTCAATTTTTCTCTATGCTTTAAAATTTTCTCATCCATATATTGGATGGGAAGCCTCTTCTCATCTCTAATCACGTTGAGTAATAGGGGTTCAGGCAGCTTCATCTTCTCTATATATCTGTCAATTGAGGAGCAGAATCTCCTAATATTGTCTTCTTCAACTTTTCTCTCAAAGTAGTGCCATATACAGGTTGCGTCGAAACCTATATTATAGAGTTTAATCAGCGAATCGACATGTCTAATCGAACTTTTCAACTCTTCTTTAAAATCAGCTTTATCATCTATATGGTTCAGCTTTACGGCTAGAAGAATGTAGTTGTCAATCAGCCTGTTAAAATCATTGTAGGCAAGTATCAAATCACATGAATCTAGAAATTCTTCATCTTTAACATTGAAGATTTCGGCAACATTTTTCATGTTGAAAAATTTTCTACCAATATATACTCCGCGTAGGCAGACTATCCCTGAATTTTTCATATAGTCATAAATTAAAATTAAGTATATTTACGGTTCATTTAAGCACCGCTACCATTAGGGTGAAGTCCAATAAATATCTATTCTAAACTTGCCAATAATGGTTTATGAGAGTATGTTGGTGAAGCCAGATTTTGAATCATGAATTATAGAGATTTCAGGGATGCCTAAAACTGTTAGGACACATGTTTTCAATTCCACTCCACTTTTATTCGTTACGGTTTGTATGCTACTCTGGGTTTTATTCCAGCCTTTCTCAATCTTCTCTCCACATGTGGATATAGGATGACATATTCCTCCTCAATCTCATCCACCATGCTTGGATCCATCTCCATCAATCTTCCAATCAATCCATTTATATTCTTCTCCGTTGAGAATGAGAGCATTACTGCGGGATGAAAATTAACATTATAGTCCAGCAGATTTTCCAATGCTTTCAACTGGTATTGATAGAATTTTCCAGATGCTCCTGTAAGTTTTCTAAACTCTTCTGGACATGTTCCCTTCAAGGATACCCTTACATGTAAACATTTATATTTTGAAAGTTTCTTCGCATATGTCTTGTTGTATCCTATTAGGATTCCATTGGTTTCAAGGATGAACAGGTATTTTCCAGAAGTCTCCACCATTTCAACCACTTTTAGCAGATGATTGAACGCCAATGTAGGTTCATTTCCACTGATCCTGACAAATCTATATCCATTTCTAGATGCACATTTATCCAGTGCATTGTAGATTTGGCTTGGAGTATAGAATCTTCCAGCCTTTTCCGGATAGTCTCTAGGATAGTTGCTCCAGCAGAATATGCATTTCAAGTTGCATCCGCAACAGTCCGATGTGGCTGATCCACCATACCATCTTCCCTTTCTGACCAGCCGATAATACTTTCTCATATCGCCTTTAACAACTATTCTTCTAGCTTTTTCCCCTAAGATTATGGGATTGAATCCTTTCTCCATTTGAATAGACCTTAAAATATTTAGACTTGGGTGAGATATTTTATGTTTCCGGTTTAACTTTACCATGTCTCTTAATTTTAAAATAGGAGGGGTTATATGGAGCGATTCCGATATTTGTAGTTTAGGGTAAACGTTTGCCACAGTTTAAGCATTTATTTCTTATTTATTTCCACTCTGCTTTCACCCTACTATTTCCCTGATTACTCGTAGGAAGTTTTCGCCTAGAATTTTCTTTATATCCTTTTTTGAATAGCCATGTTCAAGTAGTTTTGCAGTTAGGTTGGGGAGTTTGCTTACGTCTTCTAATCCTACTGGTGTTGAGGGTATTCCATCGAAGTCTGAGCCTAATCCAATATGATTTATTCCTATTGTTTTTTCAATGTGTTCGATGTGTTTTATTAAGTCGTCGACGGTTGCTTTTCCCTCCTTCACGAGGAATCGGGGATAAAAGTTTATTCCTATTACTCCATTTTTCTCAGCTATTGCTTTTAATTGTTCATCGGTTAAGTTTCTTGGATGGTTGCATAATGCTTTACAATCTGAGTGTGAAGCTATTATTGTTTTCTTATGGTTTTCTACGAGATCCCAGAAGCATGATTCACTTAGATGTGAGACATCTACTATTATTCCAAGTTCATCCATTAATTCCAATGCACGTAATCCAAGCCTCGTTAATTTACTTCCAGTTCTTCTCTCTCCTACACCATCCGCAAGCATATTTCTTTCATTCCATGTTAGTGATACTGCTCTTACACCAAGTTTATAGAATGGTCTTAACAGTATTGGGTTGAACTGTATTGGCTCTGCTCCTTCAAATGATATTAGAATTGCTATTTTTCCTTCTTTCTTAGCTTTTATAATGTCTTCATGTTTATCTACTATTATTGCCTTATCTCTTGCTTTTTCTAATTCCATGTATAATGTGCTTATTAGTTCCAGTGCTCTTTCAGTTGCATTTTCAGGTTTGTAGGTTGCATCAACAAATATCGCAAAGAATTGGCATGTAACTCCTCCTTCAAATAGTCTTGGAATATCTATATGTCCAGATTTTCCTCTTTCTAGGAGGCTTCTCGGTTTCCAGTCTGGTCTCCACCGTATTGGAGCTAATTGTAGTACTGTGTCGCAGTGAGCGTCGATTATAATGCTTTCTTTATGTATGCTTTTCGCCTCATCTAATAGCTCCTTATCGATATTAATCATATTTTTCACCAAATATACTTTGGTTTTTAACTATTTATAATCGATTTAGGAAGAAACTTATTCAAATGGAGCTAATATTATTCTTCCAATCCTCTCAACCAATAATATTACATGTAAATTCAACATGGTTTGTGTGGCTTTAAAATTGAGGTGAAATTTGAAGTCAACTTTTCTCCATGAACTCTAATAGATCTTTCGCAATATAGGTTGGCTTATACTTTGAAGAGGCTATTGTTCCAGTTACACCTGTCATTACTAGGAGGCTGTCTAGTTTAGCGTTTGATGCGAATGCTACATCTGTGTCGCATCTATCACCTACCACTAGAACTCTCCTCCTGGAATGTTTAAGCCTTTTTAAAATTAGGTTAGCCATATATGGGTTTGGTTTTCCAGCTGTAAATATGGGTTTTACACCTGTACTTTTAACCAGTGAGGCGATTATTGCTCCTGCTCCTGGAGCTGTTCCACTACTTATAGGTATTACATGGTCTTGATTTGTAGCTGTAAATATAGCGTTGTATTTTGTTATCGCTTCATGTGCATATTCCAGTTTTCTATAGGTTAGGGTTCTATCCAAACTTACAACTACAGCTTCAACTTTATCAATCATTTTTCCATCGATCACTCTGTGGCCGGCTTTTGAAAGCTCCTCAATTAAACCTTCCTCCCCTATTGGATATACATTTACCTTGCCATACCTGTTTAGAAGCCAATTTGAGATTGCATAACCACTGCACATGACATCTTTCTCAGAGATCTTTAAATCAAGCATTCTGCTCAACAATTCTGCGTATGTTCTTCTACTCTTAGTGGCGTTATTTGTTACAAATATTATTTTCACATCTCTTCCACATAGTTTTCTAATAGCCTCAACATTTCTCTCTATGGGTTTTAAACCTCTCCAAACCACTCCATCCAAGTCGATTAAAAGCAGATCATATGTTTCAATCAACTTAAACTCCTCGCAGACTGATCAGCTATTTCATCTCTAAATTTAAATTTCTCTTAGAATTTTAAGCATGAGCCTTGCATTTTCAAGCATGTCATGATCATTGTTAAAGTATATATAATATGATTCAGCTTTTAAAGATAAGATTTTCTCAGCGATCTCTTCAAGCTCCTCTATGGAGTAGTTGTGGGAGTACCAGTAGCTTCTACCATGAAGCCTCAAATATATTTGTCCTGAAGTGTTAGTGTAGAATTGGATTTCAGGACTGTCCACGGAGACCATGGTGGCTTCAAGTTTTCGACACCATGAAACCCATTTATCACTAAACCATTCTCCACTTCTAAATTCCAATGCTAATCTTCCATTTAACTTCACTGTCTCTATGAATTTTTCAAGTCTCCTCACATTTTTCTCGCTCGGCTTGAAGGATGGGGGAAGCTGGAAGAGATAAAAAGAAATTTTCCCCTCTAATGGTTTGAAGAGTCTTTGAAATTTAATCCAAGTTTTAAGGGCTCTTTCACCCATCTTAAATCTATGGGTTATCCATCTATTCACCTTTATCGACCAGCTGAAATTTTCAGGTGTTCTTTCAGCCCAGTTTGATATTTGATTTGGATATGGAAAGCGGTAGAAGCTTGCATTTAATTCGACGCTGTTAAGCTTCGAATATTCTATGTACCATTGGAAGCCGTCGGGATTCCAATCATACATCCATCCTGAAGTGCCCACATGGATTTTATGCATTGAATTAGCCTCACATAAAGGGGAGTTATCAAATGGATTTCAATTTCCACAGGGCTGAAAGTATAGCTCCAAGTTGAACTCCCACCAGATTTCTTATCGGAATCACCCTGTATTCTGAGAGTTTCTCAAACTCTATGTTCATTGAATCTATTCTCCGCTCAGCCCATTTCAAGGCTTTTTTAAGTTTCGGTTCATCCTCAACTTTTTCACTTATCAGTCTATATAGAAGTCCATATCTCAACATTCCATAGAAATATATTCCTGAAGCTATAGTGTCGAATGCTTCTGACACTGTTGCCTGTCTATCGGTGGAGGGATCTCTCCTAGCCCAATTCTCCTCAGCCTTTAATGACACCTCTCCTATTCTTATAAACTCTGATAATGCTTCATAGAAGGGTGAATTCTTATCGATGTATGGTTCAATCTCTCCGAGTTTTCTTTCAATCTCCCTTAACATTCTTCTACTCTTCCCTATGCCAAGCAGTATTATGTCTCTTCTCTTCACACCTATGGGAGTTTTATTCGCTATTCTCTCATCATAGATGTAGGGAACTTCGCAGATTATTGTGAAGACTTTGCTGTTAACTTGCTTTGCATATTCATCGCTGCTTCCCCCATGTCTAATTATTTCAGCGGGATCTTTCTTGGAATGTGCAGCATAGTATTCATATGCATCTATGGTGCTGGGCATTTTAAATATGGCATCATCCAGCTTTTTAACGTATGGTACTTCAGGTTCTCCCAGATGGATTGGAATTTTAAATTTCTCTGCAGCTTCATGAAGTTCTCCATACAGCTCTGGCATTGGATTCGACAAATAAAAGTATGCTCCGCAGAAGCCTGCATTGTGAAGTGAAGCCATGAAATCCGGTTTAACTTTGTCTATAAGTTTCATTAATGCTTCAGTTTCAGGTACAGGGTTATTGAAATTTAAAGTTTTATATTTTATTGGAAAAGTCCACTCCACCTGTCTATATCCAGGCGGCCTATAATAGTTTAGGGCATATTTTTTAGGCGACCATTCACCTTTAAACCATCCCTCATTCAACCTTGCCCCAAAGGGATCTATACATTTAATAATATACCATGTTGTATTGCTCTTCTCTCTCAGCTCATCATCCAATGCAAGCTTCCAAGATAAATATTCCAGGGTCATGCTGCCTATAGGCTCATTTGAATGTGGAAATGCGAAGAGTATGGCGTTTAACTCTCCTTCACCTATCTTTAAACATTGGATGGGTTCACCATTTCTTGCTTCTCCAATTTTGAATGCTGAAACTTTATCCGGATATTTTGAAGCTAATTTCTCTGAGCTTTCATAAAGTTCATTTACCGTTAGAAATTCACTGTATAATGGAATTTCATTTAAAATTCTAATTATCAGCCTATCCAAAACATTCACCAATCAATTTAATAGTTAATATAGATTTAACATTATAGTTGTATTCTCAAAATTTCATCTGTTAAGCCGATTCAAAGGAAGGCAATAATGTTATCTAAATGTAGATTCAAATTGTAAAATATGCGTATAGTTAGATTAGCTGAATCACCGGAGCATTTAGATAAGCTTCAACCATTTCTAAACCTCTATTTGGAGAGGGATTTCATAACGAAAAACATGTTTAAACGTGTTTTAATAGATGATCCGAACATGGATTATAAATACGTGTATTTGGCTTTTGAAGGAGAAGAATTGATCGGCATTCTAATAGGGGTTAGAAGGATCTCCATGCCCGTGGAGCTTGTGGAGAAGCATAGAAGGATAGGATGGATTAAAGCTTTAGCCGTTAAATCTGATGGAAGAGGAATGAGAGCTGCAGATGAAATGTTAGAGGAGTTTGAGGAGGATCTTCTCTCCGAAAATAGAAGTATCATTAGAGTTTCAGACTTTGCAAGCTGGCATATTACAGCAGGTTTGGACATAGCGTATCAACAGCTGTTTAAAATGTACATTGCGAAAGGTTTCAGAAAGGTGGGAACAGTTGTGGATTATGAAGTCGACCTTGAAGGCTTCAAGATACCTGAATACGTATTGGATTTAGAGAGAAAATTGGAGGAGGAGAATTATAGAATTTATAAGCCTACAGTTGAGGAGAGAAGGGAGATTTTAAATTGGATTGGAAAGGTTTTCTCACCTTTATGGGCTTATGAAGCTGGATTAACATTTAATGGAGAAGAAGCTGATCTTTGGATTGCAAGGCTCGGTGAAAAGATTGTCGGATTCTCAGCTTACAGTGCATTGGAACCAAACTGGTTTGGGCCGATAGGTGTAGACTCCGAATCGAGGAGGCTGGGAATAGGAACAGTTCTACTTTACAAGTCGCTTCTATCCATGAGGCTCATGGGATATAAAACCATAATCATTCCATGGACTGATCACTTAAAATTCTATACTCAACTATCGAGAATTACAGGTGTAAGGCACTACTTAATATTGGAGAAGAGGCAGAAACATAGCTGACAACTTAAACATTTCCTACAGTAAAGTTTGAAGAAAGGTTTCAAGATTCAAAAGCGATTCAATTCTATAGGAACGGATATGGGGGTATCCATCGTTGTGGAATTCATAGATTTTCATCCCTTCCTTTATTTAAGTGGGAAAATCCCTGCTTCTAAGGTTTCCATCGGACTCCCATGAATTAGTTTATTGATCACACATCGCTCAAAATTTGTTGCGTTAAATATTTATAATCTTGTTATATATATAACAATCATAAACTTTTTTAAATATAGTTACATATATAACAATATGAAACTTCTGACCAAATACTTACTATCCAAGTTTGGCGGAAGTGCAGTGACTAGGAAAGAGCTGGAGAGAGCTTGCAAACGGTTTGGGGAGTTAAATATAAACTACCTACTCCATTATGGCTATCTTGTCAGGGTTTTAAGGAAATTATACTATGTTAAAACCTTAGAGGAATTCAAGCTGAAAAAGGCTTTGGATACTTACAGGATAATTTCCTTGGGAATGAACAAGTTAAAGGTTAATTGGTATTTTGGCCTTTACACAGCTTTAAGATTGAATGGTTTAACTCATGAATTCTTTGGTGAAATCTTTGTTTTGAGCAACAAGATCTACAGACCAAAGGCTATAAAAATATTGGAAGAAAGGGTTAGGTTCATCAAGCTGAAAAACAACCTCTTTGGCTTCGGGATAATAAAAAGAGACGAGATAAGATTCTCAGATCCAGAAAAAACAATCCTAGATTTGGTTTACGTTTTCAGGTATAGAGGAGTCCCGGAGGAAAGGATAATTTCCGTGATAGAAGATTATGGCAAGAATTTGAAGAAGGATAGGTTAAAAAAATATTTAAAGTTTTATCCGAAAAGTGTTGGGAGAGTTTTAGAGAATGACAGATTTATCTGAGTTCGTTTCATTCGTTGCGGAAAAATCAAAAGTTAAAAATTTAAGGCTAATAGAAAAAGATATTATTCTGCATAAAATTTTAAGCGAAATCTATGCTTCGAAGCTTGGAAAAAAATATTTGTTCAAGGGGGGAAGTTGTTTAGTAAAGTGCTATTTTGGTTATTATAGGTTCAGCGTTGATTTAGATTTCACTTGGGCTGATCAAAAAACTTGGAAAGGCTTAGGAAAGAGAAAATTAAGAAAGAAACTTCTGAATGAAATAGAGGATTTTGGATCTTTGATTGAAAATGTTTCGAAAAGAATCGGGTTTGAATTTGAAAGCGAATTGGGGAACAAGAAATTTATGGAGTTTGGTGGAGGAGCAAGAATGGTAACTTTTAAGCTTTGGAAGGATTTAGAACTTATTAAAATTCAAATAAACTTTGTGGAGCAATTATTATTTCAATCCAAGATAGTCCTAGCTAAAACTTTATTGAACAAAGTCAAATTAAAAAGAGATGAGGAAGCCTATTTCGAGGAAATCTTACAATTTTATAAGCCCATTAAGATAAAGGCTTACGACGAAAGGGAAATCCTTTGTGAGAAAGTAAGAGCTATTCTAACAAGAAAGACTCAAAAGCTAAGGGATTTTTACGATCTTTTTCTGCTTGATAAACATGGATTTAAAGTCGAGGATTTGAAGGATGAAATTGTTGAGAAAGTAAGGTTCGCCTTGCACTATAAAAAATATATGGATGCTCTGAAAAGGAATAAAGAGCAGTTTAGGATAAGTAAGGAAGTTCTTGAGGATCCTTTTGAGAGGGAACTCTTCATCTCTAAGCCAACAAAAGATTTTGAGGATTATTCAAGTAAACTAACAAAAGTATTGAAAGAAATTGTAATTGAAGTTTAAAGGTAAAACAATAAAGAAGAGGAGAGAGAAAGGAAATAATCCAAGTTTCTGAAGGCGGTTAAGGATTTCTTTGAGCATGCTTAGACTAATAAAACCTAAATCAAAATTAACCTCAACCTATTTTTCTAAAATCTGCTTTGGAATAAAAGGCTTCCACCCCAAAGACTTTCAAGGATTTAAACCTTTAACATTGACTTTTGCTCATAACTGTTGTGGAATTCATAGATTTTCATTCCTTCCCTATCACTTTTTCATTGGGGGCTTTCAGGGGAAAACGATAAAGCACCATTCATCCTGAGTAAGTTTAGACATGCAATTATCTCTCTATCTATTCAGAAACTGTAGGACAATCCTGGGATGCTGGAAAGGTTAATGAGGAAAATTGGTTAAACAATTCACTTATCTATCATAAAAACCTCATCCGAAATAAGATCAAAGAGAAAAACTTTTTATAAAAGCAAAGTCAACTTTTCATTAGTCATCATTATTTCATGGAAAATTGTAAGGTAGATATGTAAAACTTTTAATGTTGAAAGTTTCAATAATATATTTTAGTTTAATTTGGAGTGTTGGTTATGGAAGTAGAGGAGAGAAAACTTGTCGAGATAGGTAAAGTAACCCATTACTTTTCAAAGATAGGTGTAGCAGTGGTTAAATTGAAGGCACCTTTATCTGTGGGGGATAGAATACTGATTAGGGGAAGTACAACTAATTTTGAGCAAACTGTAACTTCCATGCAGATAGAGCATAAGAATATTGATAGGGCGGAGGCTGGACAAGAAGTAGGATTGAAGGTTGCTGACAGGGTTAGAGTGAATGATACAGTTTACAGGATCGTTTAGCAGACTACAATTAAATCCTTCTCTTTTATCTAGGATAGATTATCTTTCCAAAATCCTTGGTAACTCGATAACCATCATATGCTTCGATAAGGCTTCTCGAATTTTTTAAGGCTTCAAGGAAGAGTTGAACTTGAAGTTTCTTATATCTTTCTCTTGGAACTACAAAGTCGAAGTATTCCCATGTGAGATGAAAAGTTCTCAATTTATATTGATCTGCAACATATTTAATGGTTAAGCAGAGATCAGCATTACCCATCGCCACAGCTCTAACCGTGTCAAAATGCGTTTTAAATTCAAGTTCAGCTCCTCTAATGGATTCAGGGTTAACTTTGAATCGTTTAAGGATATATTCGAAGAATAATCTGGTTCCGGAACCTTTATTTCTATTCGCCACGGTGAATAATCTAGTTTTCAAACCATCAGCAATATCCTTTAAACTGTTGATTTTCAGGTTTGGTCTAACTGCGAAGACCAATTCACGCATATAGCCCCTTATAAGGAGAACTCTATCTGAGATGAGGAATCTTGAGAGGAATGGTATGTTATAAAGGTTTGAGGCAGCATCATATAAATGTACACCTGCAACATCAACCTCGCCTAGAAGGATTCCTGCCAATCCACCCATGGAACCAGTCCACTCTACAGCTACATCTCTAACTCCAAGAGATCTTAAGACTCCTACAAGATGCTCGAGGAGAGGGTCATGGCTTCCCATAAGGACAAGCTCAGGCAGCTGTTTCTCAACTATGGGAATTGACTCTAACAGTTCAGCGCATGGCCTAACAGTCTCTAAAGCCGCATAATATTTTCTGAGAAGATTCCTGCAGAAATCAGTTAGCCTAGCTCCTCCACCACCTCTCCCACCTCTTTTAGCCTCTAAAAGCTTGGAGCCGAGCAGCTTCTCAGCACGTGCTATTCTCTCCCAAATCCTCGAGTAAGCTAATCCGAAACGTCTACATGCCATTAGAAGACTTCCAACCCTATCCACTAAGCTGAGAACACTTGCAAGTTTAGAGTCCATCACAATATTTCCGTGAAGTAGAAGATAAACTTCAACATTTACATGAACATTAAGTTCATCCAATTGCTTTGACATTAAAATCACCATTTAGAAACTGGGTGAAATCTAATTAGGGAACGAATTAGATTCAAGGGAAGCTCACATCCCCTTTTCAAGGCTAAAGCTTCACCTAACCCTCTCGTAACATAGGCATTGATCAAAAAACCATCAATCTTTAGAGATAATCGTATGATGGGACCTTTCAACTCTAAATCTTCCACAACTCCAACTATGGCTCCATCCCCTACAACTACATCTTCAGGTCTAAATACAGCTAGATAAGTTCCATCGGAAAGATTTACGGGAAATGTTATTCCCAGCAGTTTGACTGAGCCGTTTGAAACCTGAACTCTTAAAATGTTAAGATCTCCATAATACTTGGCTATTTCAGGAGATCTTAAAATCTCATCCACTAAACCAATCCTCAAAATTTTACCGGCATACATGAATGCAACTCTATCAGCCAACATGATGGTCTCAGAGATATCATGGGTAACATGTATAGCTGTAAATCTCAATTTTTCATGAAGCTTTTTAATCAGCATTCTAGCCTTATCCCTCAACTCAGGATCCAGTGAGACTGTAGGCTCATCTAGGAGAAGGGCTTTAGGCTGAATGATCAGCGCCCTTGCAAGAGCAACTCTCTGCCTCTCCCCACCGCTCAAATTTCTCGGAAACCTATCTAGAATTCTTGAAATATCTAGGAGGTCAGCAATCTCTTCAACCTTTTGATCAATAATATTCTTTGGGAAACCTCTAACCTTCAAGCCATATGCAATATTATCATGGACACGCATATGAGGGAAGAGTGCATAATTCTGGGGGAGAAGGGATAAACCTCTAAGTTCAGGTGGAAGAAAAGTAACGTCAACTCCATCTATGATTATTCTTCCCCTGGAGGGTTTACGAATACCGGCAATCGTCTGGAGGAGAAGAGTTTTTCCAGAACCACTTGGACCCATAATCACTAAATACTCTCCCCTTGAAACTTCAAGATCGATATCGGATAAATGGAAAGCTCCAACTGAAAGCTCCAAATCTTCAACCACTATCAACGCTCATACCTCACAAGCAACCTAACCAAGAAGAATAATATTAGTGAAAGAACTATTAGGGGAATTGTTAAGGCCAAAGCATAACCTAAACCATAAGTGTTAAACCATTCTATTATCAAAATGTTAATCGTTTTAGGATAATAGGCTACGATGAGGAGGGCTCCAACCTCACTGACAGCTCTAGCCCAAGCAAGCAGGAAACCTCCAATAATCCCCCGCCAAGCAAGAGGAAGAGAGATCGTGAAGAAACTTCTAGAGTAGCTTGCTCCAAGACATCTCGCCACATATTCTAACATGGGATCTATGGATTCAAATGAAACTCTAACAGTATCGATTAAAATAGGGGCAGAGACGAAGAGCATAGCAGCCACAACTCCCCAGAAACTGTCCTCTATAAATAGGCCGAGCCTTGAAAGTAGGGAGGCAAAGGTTCCCCTACCACCATAAGCAATCAATATTAGAATACCTGCAACAGCATGTGGAAGGAGAAAGGGAACATCTATAATTGATTTTAGAAAAGTTTTACCGGTAAAATCGAAACGTGCTAGAAGATAAGCTAAAGGAACACCGAAAATAAAGAGTATAATTGTTGATAGGGTGGCAGCTTCAAAAGTTACGAGAAAAGCATTTCTAACCTCAACTGAAAGTCTACTGGTTTCAAATAGACTCTGGGAGACTAGGCCATAATCCACCATGAAAAAGACAAGTATAAGTGGAGCTAGGAGAAACAATATGATCAATGATGAGAGAAATATGAGGAAGGGAATGAAGAAACCTCTAACCCTTATCAATTTTAACAAGCCCCCTCAACTCGGCGGGAATATTGCCGAACCCTAAAGGTTCATCGAGGAAGGATTGGCCTAAAGATTCAAATAGTCTTCGCCCTTCATCTCCTAGAAGAACTTTAAGAAAGTCAACGGCACACTTATAGTTTTCAGAATTCTTAGGAATCGTTAAACCATATATTATCGATTTCATAGGGATCTTACGCTCCCCACTGCTTCCCCATAAAATTATAAGTGAAACATGAGAGTAGAATTCATCATATAGGGGATTGCTCAAATCAATCTGGCTGGGAAGCTCCAGAAATTTTAAGCCTCTCTGAACCGCCACACTCTTATATTCGAAAGCGTAGTCTATGGAGCCGGCCTCGAGAAGAGCAACCAAATCAACACTCTTCGACCTAATGATAAGATCTTTAGACTTAACTTTGAGGGCTGAGGGAACATATAAATTTAAGGAACCGTTTCCACGTTCAACTATAATATTGGTGCGTTTAACGATTAAATCATTCAATATGGAAGAGTTTTCATAGAAAAGGCTTGCCAAAGCAATGACTCCGACAGCCCTATAACCGCAAGGATCCTTATTGGGATCAGAAAAACCGAAACGGACATCAGGTTTCATGAGAATTTTAAACCAAGCATCAGGATTATCGGCAAGTTCATCGGAGAATTTGCTGTTATCAGTATAGGTTAAAACGATTTTATTCGATGCGAATGCAATATACCAATCAGTGTAATTGGGATATAGGAATAGAGGGATAAGCCGATAATCAGCAATAACCACCAAATCGCAATTCTTACCCAGATCAGTAATTTTACGGATAATCTCAACGCTGCCTCCAGATTCAATCATAACTTTAAAGCTGTAACTGGATTCAACGATCTCTGAAAACTTTTCCAGTGGAATTTTAACTGAACCTGCACAGAATATCTTGACTTGTAATTCATTAACAGGGGAGAATAAATGTAGAGAATAATTTAAAACTATTATGATGACTAACAATAGGAAGGTGAAGGTGAATAGATAGATCTTGTTTCTCATACGGTGTAGAATATAGTGTAATATGTATTTAACCGTTATCCAATTTCAGATAACGTTTAAAGATAAGCAACGAAAACCATCACACTTTCCTTATCCTTCGCCATACCGCATTGTTTTCCAGAATTATCCAATATTTCTTTAATTTTCTTCTCGCCTCTTTACAGTTTGGATTTTGGATGTGAGCTACTCCCTACTGAAGTAGGGAGCTTCCAGCGTTTAGCTGGGGCTTTACGCCTTCAGCCTCATCTGCTGGTTCAGCGGGGCTCACAGCTCCGCCATCCCATGTCTCTCGTTAAGGCATGGGCTATGTTGATGCATGCGTTTAGGTCTCGATTGTAGACTAAACCGCACCTTGGGCATCTAAACTCTCTTCCCTTGACTTGGGTAACATACCCGCATCTGTGGCATTTCTTAGATGTGTTCATAGTCTCCCTCTTTGTCAAGTATCTTACTTCTATACCTTCAAGAAGGGCTTTGTATTCTATGTAGGTTTGGAGTTTTCTTGCGGTGATTTTATAAAATGAGAGGAGACAATTATTTTGATTTCTTCAGCTTCTGGTTGAAGTAGTCTAGAATTATCTTATATCTCTTCTTTCTATGCCTCGGTTTTTCAAGTGTACTGTGTCCATGGCTTCCTTTAAGGAAGACTATTAATCTACTCTCCTTTCCAAGCAGTCTCAGCATTACATGTAGAGCTGTGGATTGATCTATGAAGCATCGATAATCATTCATGCTATGTATTAGCAGTAAGGGTGTTTTAACTTTCTTTACATAGTATATTGGGCTTTGTTTAACATAGTTTTCCATGTTTTCTATTGGTGTTCCACCTATCTGGTCTGGATCGAAGTGATAGCCTATATCTGAAGCCCAGAAGTCAGCTATCCAATCAGCTATTCCATTCTCGCTGACAGCTGCTTTAAATCTATCTGTCTGAGTTATAATCCAATTGGTCATGAATCCTCCATAGCTTATCCCAGTTACACCTATTCTGTCACAGTCTACCTGTGGATTAAGCTTTAAGAATTCATCTAAAATTTCCATTAAATCTTTATAATCTCTTTCACCGTAACTTCCCCTTATATCTGCAAATTCCTCTGAATATCCGTCGCTTCCCCTTGGATTTGCGAAGAGAACATAGTAATTGTTTGCTGCGAAGAGTTGGTGCATAAAGTTTAAGGTGTATCCATATGAGCTTTTAGGTCCTCCATGGATGAAAAGTATTGCCGGATATTTTTCCTTTCCTTTAAGGTTTAATGGTTCAAGATACCATGCATCCACTTCTACTCCATCACTCACTTTGACTTTGAAGTGTTTCTGCTTTGAAAGCTTGATCTTCGAGTGAAAACATTCATTTAGATTGGTTAGCTGTTCAATTCTGCCTCTCCTAAAAACATATATTTCCGGTAGATGTTTTGGATCGGTTTTGAGAATTGCAATTTCTTCATCTCTAGCTAAACTATAATAGTAGATTACATGGTCTCCCTCTGTTACAGGTTTTATCTCTCCTTTAAAGTTCACTTTGTATAGGTTGCTTCTTCCAGCATTGTTAACTAGAAAGTATATTTCTCCTCTTCTACATTGAATTTTCGGGTTTGCCCTGTAGGGTCCTCTAGTGTCGAATGAGATTGCCGGCATCGTGTTTAAACCGAATTTTCCAGTTAAATTTATCGGTTCAGCTTTTTCTTCAACCTTTACAATCCATATTTGATGGTGGGTTGCTCCTCCCCTATGTCTATCATTTCCCTTCAATATTAGATGCGTGTCGTCTTCGCTCCAAGCTACATCGATGAAATTATATTTTGCCTCCACAATCTCCAATTCCTCTCCATCCGTCACATCGATAACTCTTACCTCCCTTCTAAACGGTTCCCTTCCATTTGGAATGGAGATATATGCTACTTTTCGACCTGTATGGGAGGGGGCTGCTGAAACGATATTTCTAGGTGGAGCTGTCAATTGAATATATTCCCGTGAAGCTAGATCGATTAGGAAGAGTTCCATTCTATATTGCTCAGTGAATCCTGCACCATCATACCATATGGGGAGATCTTCAATATCAACATAGTCTTCATCTATATTTCTCACCGGAACCTTCGATAATGCTATCAGCTGTCTCTCATTTAGAAATTCTAAGTTGCGGAATCCCTCCTTCCTCTTTGCTATTAGGATAGGTTCACCTGAGAATGTAGTGTAATATATGGAGTTTCCCTTCTCATTTTCCTTGAATCCTCTCCTCGACAGGAAGGCTAATTCTCCTCCATTTGGACTCCACCTTGGAGAGTAATCTTTAGAATCACTGTAAATTGTATGGGTAAGCTCCTTATCCTCAACATTCATCACATGAATCTCATATCTATATGAATTTTCCTTTAGATTCGGCTTTACAGCCACATAGGCTACGGATCTTCCATCAGGAGATATTTTAGGCTCTGCTATATGAATTATCTTTGCAAAATCTTCAACATTCAATCTCCTCAAATCCTTCATGTTTAAAAATATATTTCAATTTGAATTAAAGTTTATCAGTCTTCTTCAGTTCAACTTCGAACTGGCAGTATGAATCTCCCATAGCTATATATTTTGTCTCCTCTATTTCAACCTTCCTTTTAAAAGTTGGCTTATCCATTCCGCTATGAAGCCTCTAACAATGTTTGTTTGAGACTTATTTATATTTCTATGCAGTTCGCATTCAAAATTTCCGTAAACCTTTATGGTTGCCGTTTCCCTCTTCAAATCGAAGCTTCCATCTTTAAAACGTCATATCCCAACTGTTGGAAGAAGATTTCGCCAAGCCTTATAAGTTGTTCAGGGTTGCCTTCCCCTTTTCCAAGCATTCTTGAATGGGCTTCGAATCCTCTTCTCTCCATTGCATATCCAGTTAAATATAGGATTATGTTGAAGCCTGATCCCATCATCTCCCTTAAAGTTTTGCTGAAAGCTGCATAGTCTCTTTATATTGCTCTAGGATCAAAATTATGTGGAATCCTGCTTCTTAAACTTCCAGCTTTGAACATTTCATTTCTATTATAATTCTATCCGTCTGGAAAGCATGGCTAAGAGGTAAATATAAATAAATCTTTTAAAATTTTCCAGTTTTCCAACAATTTTCAAGTCGTCGATATTAATATATTCAGGTTTTAAAAGTTATTTTTGACCTTTAATGCTGCTTGAAGTGGAAGATTTAAATGTTGAAATTAATGGTAGAAGGGTTTTGAAAAATGTAAATCTCTCAGTGGGATTCGGCGAAACCATTCTACTTTTAGGTCCAAACGGTTCAGGTAAAACAAGCCTTATTCAAACGATAATTGGAAATCCAAAATATCATGTTAAGAGTGGAAGGATAAAATTCATGGGTAAAGATATAACGCATATACCTTCCAATGAAAGGTTGAAGTTGGGTTTAAGCGTCTCATATCAGTTTCCACCTAAAATTAGAGGTGTAAGTGTTGGAAGACTTTTAGAAGAGATGAAGAAGAAATTTTCAATTGAAGATGAATGGGTGAATCTTCTTCTAAAAAGATTGAATGTATCTGAATTTTTAAATCATAATTTGCATAGCGATATGAGTGGAGGTGAAAGCAAAAGGTTGGAGCTCTTCTTCACCCTTCTAACTAAACCGCACTTAATATTGCTTGATGAACCTGACTCTGGAATAGATGTTGAAAACTTATCGTTGATAGGAAACTTTCTAAACAAGTTTTTAATGGAGAATAGGGTTGAAGCTTCCCATAAGAGATCTGCACTTATAGTCACCCATCTAGGCACAATCTCCAAATATTTAATGGTGGATAGAGCCTATGTTCTCATGGA
>Ga0180301_10000906_pt1 | contig 23271 bp, 32 predicted proteins | sample GuaBasSediGuay16_FD_121797 | JGI IMG/M metagenome (GOLD analysis project Ga0180301, IMG submission 121797) | Subseafloor sediment microbial communities from Guaymas Basin, Gulf of California, Mexico - Guay16, Core 4569-2, 12-15 cm | ecosystem: Environmental > Aquatic > Marine > Hydrothermal...
CGCCAATCTAGTTGGACATGGAACCGTTAGAATAGCCGTTATGGGAATTGAAAACAGAGATCCCACAGGGGAAGAGCTAGCGGAAATGAAGAAGCTCGTCGCAGAGGCAATGGAAGCAGGGGCTTTCGGGCTCTCAACAGGGCTCATATATGCTCCGGGAGTATACTCAAAGGCTGATGAGATTATAGAGCTCTGTAAAATTGTAGCCGAGTACGGGGGTATCTATGCCTCGCATATAAGAAGCGAGAGAGCCATGCTTTTAGAAGCAGTCAAGGAGGCCATAAGAATAGGGGAGAAGGCGAAAATCCCCGTAGAGATATCACACCACAAGGCAGCTGGTAAACCTAACTGGGGAAAGACCAAGGAAACCTTAAGGCTTATGGAGGAGGCTAGAGCGAGAGGAGTAGACGTTACATGCGATCAATATCCATACAAGGCGGGGATGACATCTCTCGCCGCTTTGCTTCCGCCGTGGGTTCGCGAGGGAGGCGTAGATAAAATGATTGAGCGGCTGAGAAGCTTGAAGGAACGTGAAAGAATAAGGGAGGATATGGAAAAGGCTACTGTTGAATGGGAGAATTTTGCTTCGGAATGCGGCTGGGAAAATATAATTGTGAGCTCAGTTTCCTCGGAGGAGAATAAATCCTTAGAGGGGAAAAGCCTAGCTGAAATCGCGAAAATTAGGGGAACTGATGAGTTCACGGTTCTTTTCGACCTGCTGCTTGAGGAGGAAGGAGGAGTATCCATAGTGATTTTTTCCATGGACGAAAGAGATATTCACAGAGTTATGACCAGTAGGCTCCAGATGGTTGGAACGGACTCCTGGGCAGTTGCGCCTTATGGGATTCTAAACATCGGAAAGCCTCATCCGAGATTCTATGGGACTTACCCAAGGATTCTAGGGAGATATGTGAGGGAGAAGAAAGTCTTAGCATTAGAGGAGGCCATAAGAAAGATGACATCGTTCCCAGCTCAGAGGCTAGGATTGACCGATAGGGGGTTACTGAAGCCCGGGATGTGGGCTGACATTGTGATATTCGATCCGGCTAAGATAAAAGATAAAGCAACATACCAAGAGCCTCATCAATACCCGGAGGGAATAGAATACGTACTCGTTAATGGCAGTGTAATCATAGAAAAAGGAGAACATACCGGCGCTCCTGCTGGAAAAGTTTTACGCCTAAAAACTGACAAATAAAGATTCGAGAAAAATGCCAATGCTGGGCTGCTTAAAGTCTAAAAATTGTCACAATTACATAACTTCGCAACACCACTCTTCTAAATCGGAAACTCTTCATAAACTGTTAAGAAAAAAGAAAGAGTTCGGAAATACTAAATAATATGCAGTAGCATGATTTAATAAAAAGTTAAAACACAAGGTATAATCGGACAACTGGGAATAACTGGTGGAAATTTGCATGCTTAAAATCAAGGAACTACTTGTGGATATGTATGGATGCGAAAACTTGGATGATGAAAAATTTTTGTGTGAAACTTTGGAGGCAGCGGCAAAAAGTGTCGGAGCAAACATAATTCAGAAAATGACAAAGAGGTTCTCTCCGATAGGAGTAAGCGTTATCTTAATTCTGGCTGAGACACATATCTCGATTCACACATGGCCTGAATATAAATATGCTGCTCTTGACATATTCATTTGCGGAGAAGGGAAGGACCCCGAGACTGCTTGGAATGTCATAAAAGAGACTCTCCAACCTAAAGATTTCAAGATTAGGAGAATCGAGAGGAGAGTCAATAAAACTTTAGGATGACTTATAAAAGAATAAAGCCCCTCAAAAGCGTACTCTTTAAATATAAATGTCTTCTTCGTATTAAGAAGCAAGAATGGAAAGAGGCTTAATCATGTCCGCGGAGTTCAAGCACATTGTACGTCTCGCCGGAAGAGACTTGGATGGAACGAGAAGAGTAGCATACGCTCTAACCAGAATAAAAGGCATCAATATCCGATTAGCTGATGCCATAGTGAAGAAGGCTGAGGTGCCTCCGGATAAACGATTAGGTTTTCTATCAGAAGCGGAAATCAGGAGAATTGAAGAAGTCATTTTAAACATTAATAATTACGATGTTCCGAGCTGGCTTCTCAACAGAAGGAAAGATTTAGAGACCGGGAAAGATGTTCATCTCATAACTTCTGATCTTGAACTTAAAATGAAAGAAGATATTGAAAGAGAGCAAGCTATGAAATCGTGGAGAGGCTACCGTCACTCCTATGGACTCAAAGTAAGAGGGCAAAGAACGAGAACAACGGGGAGAAAAGGCAGAGTAGTAGGGGTGAGGAAGAGGAGGAGATAGAATGGGCGATCCGAAGAAACCTAAGAAGAAGTATGAGACTCCGAGGTTTCCATGGCGCTCCGACGTTTTGGAAAGCGAACTCAGGCTACTCGGCGAATATGGCTTAAGAAACAAGAGGGAGCTTTGGCGACATAGGACAATGCTCTCCAAGTTCCGCGGCATCGCAAGATCACTATTAGGTATGCCTATGTCGCGAAGGAGAATTCTCGAGAGAGAGCTCATGGATAAGTTGAAGCGGCTTGGCATCTTATCAGAAGACGCCGTGCTTGATGATGTTTTAGACCTCACTGTGGAATCGATTCTTGAAAGAAGATTGCAGACCATAGTCTTCAGAAAGGGCTTAGCTAAGACGATTCATCAGTCCCGACAATTAATCACACATGGGCATATCGCTATTGACGGTAGAAAAGTCTTCTCACCCAGCTATATAGTGCCGAAAAACGAAGAAGATAAGATAGATTATGCGCCTACAAGCCCTCTTGCTAATCCAGAGCATCCGATAAGAGCATCCGTAGAGATAGAAGCAACGGGAGGTATGTGATTTGAGCAGCAAAAACGAGAAATGGGGCGTCGTCCACATCTACAGCTCCTATAATAACACAATAGTTCACATGACAGACCTCAGCGGAGCGGAAACCATCGCAAGAGCATCCGGAGGAATGTTCGTGAAGGCTGATCGGCTGGAATCTTCCCCATACGCCGCCATGAGGGCGGCAGCACATGTAGCAGCAATAGCTAAAGACAAGGGCATAACAGCGATACACATAAAAGTCAGAGCTCCCGGAGGATCAAAGGCTAGAACACCAGGTCCAGGCGCACAAGCCGCTATTAGGGCATTAGCGAGAGCTGGATTTAGGATGATTGGTCGGATTGAAGAAGTCACTCCGTTGCCTCACGATGGGACGAGACGTAAGGGCGGTCGAAGAGGACGGCGAGTGTAAATTAACCCAGAAAGCGGAGGAAGAAGATTCCCGCAGTAGGTGAGAGAAAAGTTGAAATATAGCTCTCATCTGTTTATCAGAGAAAAACGGTGATTAGCTGCTAGTTTTAGAGAAGAGGACCATTGCAATGAATGTTCAGATCCTTGAGAAGAATGAGGATTCGATTCGTTTCGTAGTGAATGGCATAACAGCTTCCTTTGCGAACACGCTTAGGCGAATAATCCTCTCCGAAGTTCCATGCATGGCAATCGACGATATTATGATTATAGAGAATAATTCTGTCCTTCACGACGAGATATTAGCCCTTAGACTTGGGCTCATTCCTCTTAAGACAGATTTGGACTCTTATAACCTTCCCGAGGAATGTAGCTGCCAAAGCGAGTTAGGCTGCCAACTCTGCCGCGCTGTTCTGATTCTGGATGTGGAAGCTAAAACTGAGGAGAGAACTGTTTACTCGAAGGATCTAGTTCCAGAAGATCCTAATGTTGCACCCGTCAGCGGTGAGATTCCTATTGTGAAGCTCGCTCCAGGTCAGAAGATCAGGCTTGAGGCTTACGCGAAGCTAGGCAGAGGTAAGGAACATGCGAAGTGGCAACCCGTTTCTGCGTGTACTTATAGATACATGCCTGAGATAAAGATAGATTTGAATAGATGCGACGCATGCGGTGAATGTGTAGATGTTTGTTCAAGGAGGGTTTTGGAGAAAGCCGAAGGCAAAATCAAAGTTGAAAATTTGCTTGAATGCACTTTATGTGCAGATTGTGTGAGAATTTGTCCTAAAGACCCCTCGGCTATCGAGGTTAAAGGAAACGAAGAATCGTTTATATTCTATATTGAATCAACAGGTACTTTATCAATCGAACGGATAATAGATGAAGCCTTCAAGATCTATGATAAGAAATACTCGGAATTTTTAGATCAGCTTTTGGTGAAGACAAATGTGCCCAAGGAAGACTAAGATAACTAATCCAGAGCTTCTAAGACTTATCCGCCTCTTAAGGAAGAAGGCGAGAGAGAATGAAGCTACGATCTGGCGGAGAGTAGCTGAGATACTTTCAAAACCTAAGAGGAGGAGAATTGCAGTCAACATAAGCAGGATAAACCGCTACACTAAAGAACATGATGAAGTAGTAGTCCCAGGGAAAGTCTTAGGAGCTGGAACGATAAGCCATCCGGTAAGAGTAGCGGCATTCGCATTCTCGGATAAAGCCCGATCCAAGATAATAAAAGCGCATGGAGAATGCTTAACTATCTCTGAACTGGTTGAGATAAATCCGAAAGGCTCAAACATCAAGATAATTGGGTGAAAAAAAAATGGCTGGAAAGGAAGAGCCGGGGGAAATAGTAATCGATGCCGAAGGGCTGATACTTGGAAGAATGGCCAGCCACGTAGCTAAAAGGCTACTTAATGGTGAAAGAGTAGTCATCGTAAATGCTGAGAAGGCACTTATCTCCGGGAAGAGACTGAGCATCTTGAGAGAGAAGCAAGATTTTCTTCAGGTAGGTCACTTCCGTAAAGGGCCTTTCCATCCTAGAAGACCGGACATGATCGTTAAGAGAGTAATCAGAGGGATGCTGCCTCGAAAGAAGCCTCGTGGAAAAGACGCTCTAAAGAGGCTGAGGGTTTACATAGGTGTACCCAAGGATTATGAAGGGAAAGAGATGGAGAAGATCTCTGAAGCTAACGGTAGAAATTTAAGAGGCCCCCGCATAGAAGTCTCTGAACTTGCACGTAACATAGGCTGGAAAAAATAAAAAGGGTGGATGATTTGCCTGCTAAGAAGGTCCTAGTGATAAGCGGAAAACGGAAAACCGCAATTGCGAAAGCAATAATCAGAGAGGGGAAAGGAAGAATAAGGATAAATAATATTCCTTTGGAGATCTACCAGCCTGAGATAGCTCGGGAAAAGATACGTGAGCCTCTGCTGCTTGCAGGGGAAAACGTCTGGAAGAATTTAGACATCAAAATAAAAGTGAAGGGCGGCGGCTTTATGGGGCAAGCTGAAGCCAGCCGAATGGCCCTCGCAAGAGGATTAATTCAATGGACAAGGAGTTCTCATCTTCGAACAATCTTCATGAAGTACGACAGAACCATGGTGGCGGGAGATCCGAGACGTAGAGAACCCAAGAAGTTCGGAGGGCCGGGTGCAAGAGCGAGATTCCAGAAAAGTTACAGATAGAAAAAACACTCCTTAAAATGTAGAAATGTAGAGGTGAATTGTATGATTATACCTGTGAGATGCTTCACATGCGGCAAGTTGATCGGTGATAAATGGGAGGAATTCAGTAGAAGAGTGAGGAACGGTGAATCCCCCGGTAAGGTGCTGGATGATTTAGGTGTAACCAGATACTGCTGCCGACGCATGCTTCTCTCTCACGTCGAGATAATAGATGAAATAACGAGATTTTATGGCGGAAAAACTTCTGGAAATGAAGCGGGTGGTGAATGAAAGCGTCAACGATAATTGAGGAGATTAAGGCCAGACAAGTCCTGAACAGTAGGGGAAACCCAACAATAGAAGTTGATGTATATACAATCGATGGATTCGGAAGAGCATCTGCGCCGAGCGGCGCAAGCACAGGAAGAGCCGAGGCTGTACCATTTCCTAAAGGCGGAGTAAAAGAAGCAATAAAAAAGGTTGAGGAATCTATAGCCCCGGAGATAATTGGGCTTTATGCAGATAACCAGGAGGAAATAGATGCTGTTCTCCACGAGATCGATGGGACGGAGAACTTCCAGAACATCGGAGGTAACACCGCCTATGCGGTATCCTTTGCAGTTGCAGATGCGGCTGCAGACTCATACGGTCTTTCCTTATATCAGTATCTCGGCGGTTCCATGAACTCTTCTCTTCCATATCCTTTAGGCAATGTGATCGGAGGGGGAAAGCATGCTTCGGGTAAAGCTACGGATATTCAAGAGTTTCTGGCGCTTCCCGTTGGTGCTGAATCTTTCTCAGCGGCGGTAGAAGCTAACGCGACTCTTCATAGAAGGCTGAAGAGTATCCTTGGTGAGTTGGATGCGACCTTTACTGGAGGCAAGGGGGATGAGGGAGCGTGGGCGCCGAACATCTCGAATGATGAAGCCTTAGAGGCCATGTCGAAAGCTTCTCGTGAGGTTACTGAGGAGCTCGGTTTTGAATGTCGGATCGGCTTAGATGTAGCTGCGTCGTCACTTTGGGATCCTGAAAAGGAAGTATATGTCTATACGAGGGATGGTATTGAACGTGATACGGGTGAACAAATCGAGTACATTCTTAGCCTCATCGAGAAATACGATCTAGTTTATGTTGAGGACCCCCTTCACGAAGACGACTTCGAAGGATTTAAAGAGCTAACCTCCAAGTCGCATGGATGCCTAATCTGTGGGGACGACCTATTTGTTACAAATGTTAATCGATTGCAGAGAGGCATATCGATTCACGCGGGAAACGCGATCATCATAAAGATGAATCAGATTGGAACACTTACAGATACTTGGAGAACTGCCCGATTGGCACAAGAGAATGGATACGTCCCCGTGGTTTCACATCGATCAGGGGAGACCGAAGCTTCTCATATCGCTCACCTAGCGGTAGCGTTAGGTGCACCTGTCATCAAGACCGGGGTTGTTGGGGGAGAGAGAATAGCGAAGCTTAATGAGCTCATCCGCATTGAGGAGGAGCTGGGTGAGAGGGCTCATATGGCATGCTTAAAGATTTGACGGAGACCTGTGGATATGTCAGAATTAGAAGAGGATAAAGAAAAACCTGAGAAGGAGTCTCAAGTCGAAGAAAGGGAATTATTGCTTCCTCAAGATGAATTGCTTTCCGCGGGTATTCACATAGGAACAAAGATAAAGACGAAAGATATGGAGCCTTTCATCTACCGGGTGAGACCAGACGGACTTTTTGTTCTGGATTTGAATAAAACTGATGAAAGGATACGGGTGGCTGCCAAGTTTCTTGCACGTTTCGACCCGGTTAAGATAGCCGTTGTAGCCGCAAGGCTCTACGCCCGCGAACCAGTTAATAAGTTCTGTAAGCTCATTGGTAGTTTTCCGATAACTGGACGTTTCGTTCCAGGGATGCTTTCAAACCCGTTATATCCTAACAGAATAGAACCCGACGTGATCGTTGTCTCCGACCCAAGGGCCGATTCCCAAGCAGTTCAAGAAGCGTCCATCCTAGGAATTCCTGTAGTTGCACTTTGCAGTACTGATAACAATTTCAGATACATAGATCTCGTCATACCTACAAACAATAAGGGAAGAAGGGCATTAGCTGTAATCTACTGGCTCTTAGCGAGGCAGGTGCTACGTGAAAGAGGCGAGATTCCCCCCGACGGAAGTATACCGCTCTCAATTGAAGACTTTGAAATGAAGATACTTGAAAAACCCCAACAGAGCTAAATTTCTATTCTTCAGAAGAATATTTTTCTTTAATTGCACAATGAAGAATTTTATAGTTCTTCCTCTGACTTAATAATTAGACTAGCTGAAGTCCCTCTCCTAAATCAAGAATTAGATGATCATGGAGACTCTTCATTGAAGACGCATGCAAAAGCCTCGGCCCCCGCAAAGGTGATTCTCCTAGGGGAGCACTTCGTGGTGCATGGTGAACCCGCGATAGTACTGGCAATTGATAGAAGAGCTGTGGTCACCGCAAAAGCCAGATCAGACTCGAAAATATTCATAGACTCTGAAGACCTCGGCATTTCGGGATTCTTTATAGATGACAAATTCTATCACAAGAAAGGCAGCATCAAAGCAAAGGAAAAACTTGAACCCATATACGTGGTTGCAAAGGAAATAATTCGAAAATGCCGCTTAAAGAAAGGCCTAGACATCAAGATCAAATCTTCGATACCTATAGCTGCTGGTCTAGGGTCTTCTGCGGCCGTTTCAGTTGCATCAGCTGCGGCTTTATGTTCTCTATTAGGCTGTGACGAAACAGATGATGACATCTTCCAGATTGCCTTCAACGCTGAGAAGCTCATCCACGGCACCCCGTCGGGAATTGATCCAGCTATCTCCACTTATGGAGGCATCCTTTGGTATCGTAAATCCGAGCCTATAAAAAGGCTGAACATCAACGTGGAAATACCGCTCATAATTGGAAACACTGGAAAGCAGAGATCAACGGGAGAGCTGGTTGCTAAAGTGAATAATCTGCGAAGGCGATACGCTCCTATCATCGACAAAGTAATAAATGCCGGAGGAGAGATCGTCAAAAGAGGCTTAAAAGCCCTCAAAGATGGGGATCTGAAGACTCTGGGCGAGCTAATGAATATTAATCACGAGCTGCTTTGCGCTTTGGGAGTCTCATGCGAAGAGCTAGACAATCTAGTTCATGCTGCAAGAAAAGCCGGAGCCTTGGGGGCGAAGCTCACCGGCGCCGGCGGCGGAGGATGCATGATCGCGTTGGTTTCTCCAGAGAAGATTAAGGATGTTGCTGACGCCATCACGGATGCAGGTGGAGAGCCGTTCATAACGAGGAAGACCGATATCGGTGTTATAATTGAAGAGTAAGCTGACCATCCTAAAGCTCGGGGGTTCCGTAATTACTCGAAAGGATAAACCTTTAACTCCGAACATTCAAGTAATTAAGCGGCTGGCAGAGGAGATCTCAAGAGCTGATTTTCACCCGTTAATCATAATTCATGGCGGTGGCAGCTACGGCCATCCAGTAGCAAAGAAATATAGAATAGCGGATGGCTTTAAGGATGGTTCTCAAATCTTCGGATTCTCAGAGACTCATGAGGCGATGATGAGATTAAATAGTCTTCTCATCAGAAACTTTCTAGAGTATGGCCTCCCAGCATTCAGCATCTCACCATCCTCATTCATCATGACGAGAAAGGGTAGAATCGGAACACTTAACGAAGAAATTCTGAAAACCGCCCTTGAGTTTGGTTTGATCCCGGTGCTTTATGGAGACGCCGTACTCGATGCTGAGCAAGGATTCGCGATTCTTTCAGGTGATCAAATAGCAGCTGTTCTCGCCATTAAGTTGGATGCTGAGAGGATCATCATGGGGATAGATGTAAATGGAGTATGTGACAGCGATCCGAAGAGAAATCCATCTGCCCGTTTAATAGAGGAAATCTCATTGAAGGATTTTGAGAGAATAATGGGACAAATAGGCGGAAGCCAGAGTCTAGATGTGACCGGCGGGATGCTGGGGAAGATATTGGAGCTTAAGGCCGCTGTTGAGTATGGTGTTGAGGCTCTTATAATAAATGCGCTGTTACCGGATAATGTTTACAGAGCTCTTAAAGGAGAAGATGTGGTTGGGACGAGAATTAGGAGATGAAACAGAAGGCAGACGTGTAGAAGAGAGAAAGATGGATCATATTCATATATGCCTCAATGAAGATGTTGAAGCAAAGAAAACAACAACGGGCTTTGAGGATATCTTTCTTATACATCGAGCCCTGCCGGAACTGAATTTAGATGAAATCGACCTGTCAACCGAAGTCTTCGGCCACACATTCGCCGCTCCGATAATGATCTCAAGCATGACGGGCGGCGCCCAAGAAGCTTTAAAGATCAACGCTTCAATAGCTGAGGCGGTTGAAGAGTTAGGATTGGGCATGGGTGTGGGAAGCCAGAGAGCCGCGCTTGAAAACCCAAATCTACGGCGAACCTACGCGGTTGTTAGGAAGAAGGCGCCAAACGCTTTTATAGCAGCTAATATAGGAGCCCCTCAGCTTATCCGCGGCTACACAGTCGAGAAGTTAGAAGAGGCCGTAGATATGATCGAAGCTGACGCCCTCATCATACATTTGAATCCCCTTCAAGAAGCTATTCAACCGGAGGGAGAGGCATTTTACTCGGGAGCTCTAGTTAAGATAAAGGAGATTACGGAAAACCTTGATGTGCCAATTATAGTAAAGGAGACGGGGGCCGGAATAGCAGCTGAGGATGCAAAGAGACTCGAAGAAGCAGGAGCCGCAGGGGTTGATGTTGCTGGCGCCGGGGGAACCAGCTGGGCAGCTGTGGAGTGTTATAGAGCTAACCAAAGAGAGGACTATTTCGCCGAGGAAGTTGGAAAGGAATTCTGGGACTGGGGCATACCAACAGCTGTAAGCCTAATTGAAGTTGTTCAGTCTGTTGACATTCCCGTTATTGCCTCTGGTGGAGTGAGATCAGGGGTGGATGTCGCTAAGGCTCTGGCTTTAGGCGCAGACTTAGCTGGTTTCGCTCTTCCCATACTAGAACCCGCTGTGAAAGGCAGCGAGAAGGTGAAGCAAAAGATTGAAATAATTATTCAGCAGCTCAGAACCTCAATGTTTCTTGTTGGAGCTGGTTCCACAGAAAGATTAAAGGATGCCCCGCTTATTGTGCTAGGTAAGACCGCTGAATGGCTCAAACTCAGAAAGTTCGATATAGAATCATATGCGAGGAGAAGGCTGAAAAATGAAAATTGAGAGGGAGATTAGTGAATTTCTCGAAGAAAAGGCCAAGCTAATAGACCGTTATATTGAGAAGTATTTGCCGAGAGAATTTGATGAGGGTTCATTACCCTTTAGAATTTCTCCTCCGAGATATCGTCTTGATTTAAAAGCTTTAAACAAAGCCGTAGCGGAACCATTCTGGGAGTTCCTTGACCGCGGAGGCAAACGATGGAGACCAGCTCTCTTCCTTATTATCTACGAAGCTCTGGGGGCTGATCCCGATGAGGCTCTCGATTTCGCCGTGATTCCCGAGATCATTCATAATGGAACTTTGATTGCCGATGACGTTGAGGATCAATCAGTTCTGAGACGTGGAAAGCCATGCACCTACCGCCTTTTCGGCCTCGACATCGCAATAAATCTCTCAAATCTGATGTTTTTCCTTCCGATGCTTGCCTTGATCCTAAACAAAGAGAGAATTTCTCCTGAAAAGGCGAATAAACTTTATGAGATATACATACGAGAAATGGTGAATATAAGTCTAGGCCAAGCGATAGATATCGCGTGGCATCGAGGGTTAACTTCTCCTCATCGCATCTCTGAACAAGAATATCTTCAAATGTGCGCATATAAAACCGGAACACTGGCGAGAATGAGCGCGAAGATGGCGTGCGTGTTGGCGGATGCGGAAGAAGAAATCACGGAAAAAATGGGAAGATTCGCAGAGTCTTTAGGAATAGCCTTTCAAATACAAGATGATATACTTGACTTGGTTGGCGAAGAATTCGCCAAGGGAAAAGGCGGATTAGGGAAAGACATAACTGAGGGAAAGCTGACCCTTATGGTGATTCACGCCCTTCGTAATGCCAACGCATCTGATAGAAAGAGGCTTATTCAAATACTTGAGGCTCACACTACTGATGAAAAAGAAAGGAAAGAAGCGATTAACATCATCAAGAAGTGCGGATCAATCGAATACGCGAAGAAAGTCGCCGCTGAAATGGTGAAAAAAAGCTGGAGCGAAGTTGACGAAGTTCTTCCACCTTCTGAAGCCAAAGAGAAGCTGAGGAAACTCGCCAATTATCTGATCGAACGGAAAATTTAGAGATGTGCATATAAAGCTACTGTAAGAGGAAGCATCGGATTGATAGATTCCGAAGAGATCTCAAGGATCAAAGAGACGATTAGAAGAATAGCATTAGAAAACGCAATCAAGCATGAAGGGAAAGCTAAAGTTAAACCTGTCTTAGGAAAACTGCTAGGCGAAAACCCGAGTATAAGAGGAAAAATAAGAGAGGTAACTCCTTTAGTTAACGAGATAGTTGAAGAGGTCAATAACCTTACGTTAAAGCAGCAAATAGAGACTGCGCGTAAGTTATGGCCGGAACTACTCTTGAAAGAGAAGGAAAAAATCGAGGAAAAGAAGAAGCTCCCGCCGCTTCCAAACGTAGAAAAATATGAACAGATAGTTACGCGCTTCGCTCCTAATCCGGACTGCGTCCTCCACATAGGCTCGGCTAGAGCCATAATTTTAAGCCATGAGTATGCTAGGATGTATAATGGCCGTTTCATCCTTCGGTTCGAAGATACAGACCCGAGACTGAAGAGAACAGCCCTCGAGTTTTATGACCTAATAAGGGAAGATCTTAAGTGGCTTGGATGTAGCTGGGACGCTGAGTATATACAAAGCGACCGGATGGAAATATACTATAACTACGCGAGGAAACTGCTGGAGAGGGGACACGCCTACGTCTGCACTTGTAAACGCGAAGACTTCCGAGAGAAGGCTCGTGAGAAGAAGCCTTGCCCATGTAGAGGAATATCGCCTGAACAAAACGTCTCCCGATGGGAAGATATGCTCTCCGGAGAATACGGAGAAGGCGAGGCAGTTGTAAGAATCAAGACGGATCTTAATCATCCTAACCCGGCGATAAGAGATTGGCCGGCCTTTAGAATAATAGACCCGGAGAAGCATCCTCATCCTAGAACTGGCAGTCGTTACCGTGTCTGGCCTCTCTTCGCATTTGCAAATGGGATAGATGACCATTTGAATGGGATAACACATGTCATACGCGGTAAGGAGCATCTTACAAACCAGAGGAGACAGGAATATCTCTATCGGTATCTCGGATGGGATTATCCGGAAGCGATCCATTATGGACGGCTTAAAATCGTAGGCGCCACATTGAGCAAGTCTAAGATTGTTCGCGCTGTTGAAGAAGGCGAGTACAGCGGATGGGACGATCCGAGGCTTGCCACTTTCCGAGCGTTAAGAAGAAGAGGGATAAGACCTGAGGCGATAAGACAGATGATGATGGATGTGGGTCCACGTCCAGCTGACATTATATTAAGCTGGAAGAATCTTTACGCCTATAATCGTAAGATAGTGGATCCGATAGCGAATCGGTATTTCTTCCTCGACAATCCGAAGGAGATGGTCATCAATAATGTTAAAAGAGACTTTACAGCAAGCATACGGCTTCATCCAGACGATCCGAAGCGGGGAACACGCATTTTAAAAGTTAAAACCAGAGAAGGCCGAGCTTTTCTGCTGATTTCATCCAAAGATTTTAATCATCTCAAGGCGGGTTCGCTTGTCCGGCTTATGGAGTTATTCAATGTGAAGGTCACATCTAAAAGTGAAGAGCTGATCTTTGCTGAGTTTCACAGTGAAGACTACGAAGAAGCAAGGCGATTGAATCTTGCTTTAATCCATTGGCTTCCTGATGGTGAAGGAATCCCATGTGAAGTGGTTATGCCGGATGGATCACTAGTGAAAGGACTCGCTGAAGAGGGTCTCCGTCAAGCCTCTGTGGATCAGATTGTTCAGTTTGAGCGCTTCGGGTTTGTGCGGATCGATCAGATAGAAGAAGAAGTAAAAACGTTCTTTGCGCATGAGTAAGGAACGTTTATATCTGAGGAAGATGAAAAAAGAATCACAAAGTTATAGGGATGCTTAGTCTTGAGAGCGGAAGTAGAAAAACTCATTAAAGAAATTCAGCCGACCTTAAGAGCGGATGGAGGAGACATTGAGCTCGTCGACGTCGACGAGGAAGGAGTCGTTAAGGTGAGACTGAAAGGCGCATGCGCAGGATGCCCCATGTCTAGGATGACCCTTGAATGGGGAGTGGAAAGATATCTCAAAAGCAGAATTCCACAAGTTAAGAAAGTAGTCTCAGTGTAGTTAACTGCGTCTCCTAGAAATTTCAATTTCTTTTTTAAGTGGAACGAGCATGGTTTCTTGAGTATTTTTATACTGGTTTCACCGCAACATATATAGGGATATGTTTAATAGTTAGGGTTTAAATTTGAACTGAGACACGTGTTGATGAAGTTTCGGTGAGTTGATATGTCAAAGCCATTCTATGTTAAATTTGAGACGCCGACGGAAGTCGCGAATGCCGCCTACGAAGCGCTGCAAATAGCGTCGAGAACTGGAAAGATCCGTAAAGGCACAAATGAGACAACCAAGGCTGTAGAAAGAGGCCAAGCGAGACTTGTCGTAATAGCTGAGGACGTAGATCCCCCAGAGATCGTCGCGCATTTGCCCATACTCTGTGAAGAAAGAAAGATCCCATATGTGTATGTCCCCAGTAAGGCGAAGCTCGGCTCAGCTGCCGGAATAGATGTTCAATCTGCTGCGGCGTGCATAATCGAGACTGGGGAAGCTGAAGACCTGGTTAAGGAGATAATCACTAGAGTCCAAAGAATCAAAGAGGGGGCTGGTGAATGAGCGGGAGAGAAGGAGAGGAGACATTAACCCCTGCTCAAGTTATTCAAATAGTTGGCAGGACAGGAGCAACTGGCGAGATACAGCAGGTCAGAGTTCGAATACTTGAAGGCCCAGATAAAGGTCGAATTATAACGCGGAATGTTAAAGGCCCAGTCCGACTTAATGATATACTGATGCTAAGAGAGACGGAAAGAGAAGCCAGAAAAATAAAGTGAAAAAGTTTACAGATGCTCAGCGTAGGTGTTTATCGGCTTCAAGTTTACATCCTTAAAGCTTAAGAGGAAGTGAATGGGATGCCAAGGTCTCATCAATGTTCATTCTGCGGAGAGGAGATCCCGCCTGGAACTGGAATCATGTACGTGAAAAGCGACGGGTCGACATTATGGTTCTGCTCAAGTAAATGCAGGAAGAACGCGCTTAAACTGAGACGTGACGCTCGCAAGCTTAAATGGACAAAATATTATCAAAAGGAAGAGAGAGCGAAGATCTAATTCTTCCCATAGGCTCTGCTGCTTGACTTATCTCTTCTTTCATTCAAGCCATGCTTCCTTTTAAAATCGGATAATTGGAGTTAAGATGTTAAAGTAGATCTCGAAAAGGTTCGTTCGGAAATAAAATTGAATAATTGTGGGTGGAAAGAGAAATTTTTGTGGCTATTTCATCTTTTGCATAGTCTTTTCACTGCAGAGAGAATTATCCATGACGTCGTTGCTGTTGAGGAGATTATCTCCGGGACGGCGACTCCCGCTTCGTAAAGATTCATCCAGTAAAGAATCCAGGCGCAGAGTCCTACGGTGAATGAGAGGAGCGCGATGATGGATCTCTTTTCTGCGGCGTATACGAGAGAAGACAATAAAAGGAGAATGAAAAAGACCTCGGAAACAAGCATGTGAACGTATCCGTAACTCTCGTCGAAGACAGCGACGAGCTGAAGAGAGAAGGCTGAAGCTGCGAGAGATGAGCTGGCGTATTTAGCGCGGTTCATGAGGGATGTCACTGCGTAGATGGCGACGAGAAGGCCGGCGGCAGCTAGCCCAAAATTATAGTATAATGCTGATTCCGGTCTTGAGGCGTGACCGAGATCGCTGAGAGCATGCTTTGACCATTTGAACCATGGAGCTGAATATATTGAGATTCCTATGAAGAAATAAGCGATCGAGGGGCCGATTATGCCTAGTAAAGTGTAAATGCGCATTTGCATGGAATGATTCTTAGAAGAGTAACTTTTCAACTCAATTCGCCTCTAGAATCCGGTTAACTATCTTTTTCGGATCAAATGGTTCGAGGTCATCGTAGCCCTGTCCGGTTCCCACATATAACACTGGTTTTTTCGTGACAAATGTGATGGATATAGCGGCGCCTCCCTTCGCGTCTGCATCCATCTTTGTGAGTATTGAACCATCTATCCGAACTGACTTGCTGAATTCTTCGGCTTGAGAAACCGCATCGTTACCCGCTAGGCTATCGCCCACAAATATTACCAAATCCGGGTTAGTCACACGGACGATTTTCTCCATCTCTAATAATAGGTTCTTATTGGTCTGCATACGCCCAGCAGTATCAATTAAAACAACGTTTATCCCCCTGGCCTTCGCGTACTGAACAGCGTCGTAGGCTACGGCAGCTGCATCTGCGCCGTATTGATGCTTTATCATCGGCACGCCGAGGCGTTTAGCATGTGTGGCTAGCTGCTCGATCGATCCGGCTCGAAACGTATCACTGCAAGCAAGTACAACGGAATAATTATTATTACGCAGGAGATAGGCGATCTTAGCGATTGTTGTCGTCTTCCCCGTGCCGTTTATCCCGATGAAGACTATGACGCATGGCTCCTTAGAACTTCGTTTCCTCTCTAAGATTTCCATCAAATCTATCTTTTCAGACGGCTCAAGAATCTCAAGCAGCACATCTCTTAAAGCACTTTTGACGAGGCGGCTTCGATCGGCTAGACGGCTTACCCTCAATCCGCTTAAGCGCTTCTCTATCTCATCGCATATGTGATCTGCAACTGTGACGGCCACATCATTCTCGATCAATGAGAGTTTGAAATCCCATAGAAGCGAACTTAGATTCTCAGGTTTCAGCTCTATCTCAACGATCTTGCCGGCGAGCTTAGTGAAGCTTTCACGTAGCCTCTCGAACATTCTATGTTCTCTCTTCTCTTCTCCGTTCAGCTGTCAACTCTTGAAGTCTATCCCGGTTCTCTTGGATTCTCCTTATAACCTGTGAGAGCTGCTGCTCAAGGGATCTCTTTGTTCCCTCAAGTTCAGATATGCGTTCATCGACTCCCTGCTTCGCTTCTTCTAGGGATTTCTCAACAGATACTCCGGCTCCTACGCCATACACGACTTTATCCACGTCTGCAAGTTTAGCTTTAATGTAGGATCCTCCCCCAATAGGTACAAAAATTGATGCTTCAGAATCCTCTTTCTCTATTCCTTCAAGAGTTCTCTTCGCCATATTCAACTCAGTGAATACCGCGTCAACCAAATTTATCCTCGATTGAAGAGCCTCAGCTGTGCCTTCCAGTATTCTTAGCTCTACTATGAGCCTCCTAATTTCATCCTCACTTGACATATACATCACTTCCACGGATCTCTAAGATTGTTCCTCTAGCTCCTCAGCGGGGACCTCCTCGATCCTTTCTATTTTAATCTGAAATCTTTTCACCCGATGTTTACTTCCGATGATTTTGTATAATTCCTCTACAGCATCCTCAGGTTTAACTGCTCTGAGCTCCTTTCGAAATCTATTTTCAAAATTCGGTTTATTTATCCGACCTATTATCCTATATATTTTAACTTCACTCATCTTCTTCAGCCACTCCTAAGGCCTGCCCTATCATGAAAAGTTCAGGACCTGTTGTTAAAGAACCGGCTATGGCAACCTTGCTGTTCCCTATAAGGCCGGTCGCTATGTAAGGTACGCCGCAATTTACAGTTCCGATGCCCACATGCACTCTCAACACATCTCGCAACAGTTTTTCTTCCTCTGGTCTTATAAGAGGATGCGTCATCACTCCCTTATTTGTTGCGGTTGTTAAAGACCCAACATAGGGTAGGCCAGCGATCTCACCTGGAACCGCCTCTACACCCAAGGTGTCAGAGATCGCCTTCACTTCTCTCTTGCTTAATCTTGGATCCACTATTGCGCCGTAATCATTCGCTAGGACGAGATTCCCGTATGCTGTTCGTTTCGTATTCATCACGGTGATGTTAATATCCTTTAAGGACTTTAAAGCTTCAAGTTCCTCATCCCAAACGAAATGTGGAAGAACTATGCCATTAGAGTTAGCGCAGATAAGAGACCCGATTAAGACGGATCCTCCGATATTAGTCTTCACAATTTTCGTCTTAAACCATTCATGCAGCTTTTTAATCTTTGTCGGCGGAACCTGAGCTGGAACTATGATGAACTCTTCAGCTACACGGATATACACGCCTATACTTGCGCTGCCAAAGGTGTCAAGCAAGTAAATAGGCAAAGACTATTCCCCTTCTGCGAGGCGGACAGTAACTATCCCCTCAGTATCTTTAACCGCACGCACCCTAATCTTGCGGGGAGGCTTCTGTATCCCTCTTCTCCAGAGATGCCTATTTACTTCATCCGAAATCTTCAGAGACTCCTCCTCGTCGATCTTCATATGCCTTAGAATGAAGCTACGAAGCAGCCGCACTGCTCGTGGAGTGCGCTTGTTACGAGACCCAATCCAAGCTCTGCCAAGAGGAATCGTATAGACCCGTTCCTCAACTATGTTCTCTTCCTCTCTTCTCTTTTCAGCTTCACCGGCTTCTTTGGATTCTTCAGTCTCTTTCTTCACCGCTTTCTCTTTGTCATCTTTCTCTACATCTGTTTCCTTACTCATATGACATTCCTCATGGCTTCAGCTTATTTCGACGCCAATGTCTCCTTCTCAAATTCATTCGCATCCTACCCGCAGTCTTCGCAATAACCCATGCGGGAACAGATTGAGTTTCCTTTCTAGCTCTCGCCAATCTTCTCTTCTTCGCCGCGGGTTTATATCTCGCCATATTTACACCCTTCTTATTCGAATTTCCCTCCGAGATCTTTGCAGTCTACTAAGAATCTCCTTAAGCTGATCATCAGTGATTGGAAGCTCAACCCTTCCCTGCTGAGCTATCTGAATTAGTTGAAGCTCAAGCTGCGAAGCGAATTCAGGCCTAACAATCTTCAAATTCGCGAGTCTCTGCCTCGCCTTAGGAGTAAGTATCCTACGCATCAAACTCTGCTTTTGAAGCTCAAGCCGCTTCTGAGCTTCGGCTCTTTGCTGCTCCTGAAGTATCTGCTGCTGTAACTCCATAAGCCTCCTTCTCCGCAGAGCTTCAAGCTCCTCATCCTCACTCATGCATGTACACCACGGTTAGAGTAAACGTTCTAATATACCTTCAATTCGGGAATCTCCTTCTCGAGCTCCCGCTTTATCTCTGTAGAGAGGAGATCTAATAATCTTCTCCCCTCGGAAGTTACTATGCGGCCTTTCCCATTCACAGTCTTAACCAGATTTGCCTCTTCCAATTGTTTGAGAGCATTCCTGATTATGGCGCCGCTCCCTTTCATGGTATGCTCAGGTCTAACGCCTCTGTCTTTTCTTCCCCCATACTCCGAGCGGAGACGTTCCACACCGATCGGTCCCTTTATGTAGATCTTTCTAAGCAGGGAGGCGCAGCGAATATACCACCAATCAGGGTTCTCAGGAGGCCTTTCTTTATGCACTCCGGTCTTTACGAAGGGAGCCCACTCCGGAGGCTTAATGGGGTCCATGTTATTCTTTAGGTATCTAGCCAGCCTATCAATCAGCAGCGAAGCTGGAACATCATAAGGCGTAGGCATTCTCTTCCTTCCCAGTTTCCAAATTTTACCTTGAGTATTCTGCAGAGTGTCTTATAAATATCTTCTTTTTATTCTTCGAAGTGTAAATGTGTGCCCACGGACTTGAGTGATTTTTGCCCCCGTTGATTCAGCAACTTTTTTAGCTATTTCCCCCGTAGTATTATCGCCTAAACCGCTCTTTAATATTTTTACCTTCACTTCTCCTCTTTTTTCTAGGTTCTTAGAGACTTCCCCTATGAAGGAGTCTGTTACACCCTTCTTCCCAATCCTTAATGTGGTTAAATTAGTGAGACGTCCCCCAGGTTTTTTCTTAGCCTTCATTCTTATTTATTCTCCTCTTGTAAGGTATCCTCACGTGACTTCCGCAATGCATACATGTAATAGTGGCATGCGGTTCTCTTCGAGGTTGAAGACGCACTCGAGAGCTAACCCCAGGTAAGATAAATCTTTTGCAACGTCTACAGAATAAGAGCCGAAATTCCTTAGGTAAATGAACCCGCGCCTTCATGGCGATTCTCCTAGCTATCTCAGCGTATCTATCAGCTAGCTCCGGATTTTCATGTACCGCTTGCCTTGCGAGGGTAAATAATATACGGATACGTTTATGAGCAATTCGTCCGATTTCTTTTTTACTCATCCATCTAAGCCTTCAAAATCATTGGTTATGGAGACTCAAAGCTTCTAAGATTTTCATGAAGGTTCTTCAATAAATTCAGCCAGCTCAAATAGGAATTTAATGACGCCCTAAGAGCATTCGTATCATCCGCCTCGAAAAATAAAAACAAAGTTGAGCCTCTAAGTTCTATTCGAACACGTGAACGAGGCGTTGCAGGCGACTCTGTCTCCGGCTTTAGGGCACTCCAGAATATTTGAGCCTCCTTCTCTGAGGGGAACTTTAATCTCAACGAAGCAGAACATTTGCTTCTCAAATCTTCCACACCGCATGTGAAATTCTAATTCTAGGCCCGATCTCTATATTCTTAGGCATCTGATAGAAAGAGAGGCGGATTACATTATCTAATTCTGACGAGAGACGCATGACTATATTTTTCTGAGAGCCGCTTTTTTCATCTACTTTGACGGGTAACTCGAAGAACCCAGAGAGCATTTCGCCTAATCTTTGAATTTCCACTTTTTCTTCGGAGATATCTATGAAGACTTTACGTGAAACAATTCTTTTGACATTGAATTCTCTTCTGAACTTAACACCGCGGATGTATATCTGTGGAGGAATCTGATAAAGTCCATCTTTCACTTCGAAGAATCTCATTCTTCCTGGGCGTCCCTTCCAACGGTCAATAATAAGCACCTTATCTGCGCCTATATCGATTGCTTTCTCACTTATCTCATGAGAGCTCATCTTTCCTCTGTTCACTCTTTTTAAAGATGGAATAGTATTAGCCAAATCATTACAGAAGGTTCTCATCATTCTAGTAGGACGACGAGAAGTCGTTATCAAGATCATTCTTAAAGCCAGTTTCAAAGAGGAAAAATTATCCAAAAAGAATCTTCTAGGCGCTTCTTGCAGATCGTTCAGCTGTGACTCCTAGTTTAGTCCTTGGTTGATAAGCTCCACCCGCAAATTTAAATCCGCATTTTGTGCATAGCCATATCCCTATGCTTTCCCTTCGAACGGTATTTGAATTGCACTGAGGACATCGATGTTTCCGTCTCACCTCGGTGAGAATCTCGCTGTATCTCCTTCTGGCTCTTACACCGTATCTGGCGCCGAGCCCGCCTGCCGGTCCGAGTTTCTTAGCTCTTTTACGTCGTGTCATGCCTTTTTCACCACTAAACTTCGCAGCTCTTCGCTTTTCTCTTTAGCTAACTTTACCGCCTTAATTATTTGTTTTGGAGATAATGTTCCACTTCCACCTTTCTGCATGGCGCATATCTTTCCGTCTTTATCGAAGCTTATTGTTAAGCGGGCGTTCATAACCTCTTCTTCGTCAAGCCATGGATCAACGACTAGTTTTCCGTCGATATCGGCAAGAGTCACCGCCACTGGAAAGTTCATCAACGGCAGCTCCTCGAATCCCGGTTTTATCTCTACATTTCCGTCCTTTACTTCGTACTTGAAGATCTTCGTGTTGGTTAGGGCTGCCAGCGCGGCGAGGGCGGATGCATCGATGAGGTTTCCGTCATGATTCAAAACATAAATATCGATAAAGATGACGAAGACCTTCTTTCCTGGTATTATGCAAAGTTTTTCTAAATCTATCGCCTTTGACTCTCTTATACCTCTATCCACGACTCTGGCTAGCTCCACAGAGTCTTCACCGGGCGGTCCAGCTTCAAACTCTGGAGAAGCTAAGGGCACAAACTCCGCGTTCGTTGTTAAAACTCCCTCGTTAGGCCTATCGGAAAAAGGTTCCCCTAACTCGATCTTGATTCCGACCATAACTTCCGTTTTTCCCAATCGGACTCTGGCTGAGCCCTCCGCCTTCTCGATTATGCCTGTTTCTATCTGAATCGGACGGTACTCAGTTAATTCTCTACCATCAAGTCTCTTTCCACTTGCAATCAGCTGGGCAATCTGGCTTTGTCTAATACGCGAAATCATTGTTGAAGTCATTTCTCCTCAACCGCCTCCTCTACAGACTCCTTAATCGCTAAGTACTTTGCCTTTAAAGATTGCTTTTGAAGCTCATATATTCTCCTGCAACCCTCAAGCGCAAGATTGAATGCCTCTTCAAATTCCTCTGGAGTTAACTGGCCATCCATCTGGAGAAGGCCAACTGCATCAATGCTCGGCATATAAGCAACAGGTACATCCGCCATTCCCTCCTTGTCTTCAATATCGTTTAGGTCTAAGACTATGTATCCGTCAACCTTCCCAGCGGCGCAAGCTACAACCAGATCCCTCATAGGTAAACCTGCATCAGCTAACGCTAAGGATGCGACGGTTACGCCTGCGGCTCTTGTTCCTCCATCAGCCTGTAACACTTCAATGAACAGATCTATTGAAGTCCTAGGGAATCTCTCGAGGAATATTGCCGGTTCAAGAGCTTCACGTATCACTTTTGAGAGTTCTGTCTCACGTCTCGACGGAGCAGGAGACTTTCTTTCTTGAACAGAGAATGGTGCCATGTGATATCTGCATCGTAAAATTGCCCTATCTGGAAGAGCGAGATGCCGCGGATGAACCTCCTTCGGACCGTAAACCGCGGCGAGAATCTTATTCTTTCCCTGTTCAATATACGCGGAGCCATCAGCGTTACTAAGTACGCCGACCTCCAATTTTATTGGCCTTAGCTCGTCTGGTTTTCTCCCATCCGTTCTTATTCCATTCTCATCTATCAACTTTATTTTCTCAGCCATATTCACTTAACACCTCTTTCCTTAATTATCATCTCAGTGACTCTGTCCGTAAGCCCAGATGTATGAGCCTCCAGTTCTATCTTTTTAATAGCCAACACGGCGATTCGTTCATCCTCGGCGTTGCGGCCGGAAATATGTATTAAACCGTTCTGTCCAACCGTTATATTGCAATGGGTCTCCTTCTTAAGTATGCTTATCATTGAACCCTTCCGTCCGATGATACGAGGGATTTTCGCCGGTGAAACCTTTACAATCTGCCCATGTGTGATCTTTCCAAGACCAGGTTCGCGAATTGTGAGTAATGGGTTACGAGTTCTATCAAAGGCGATGATCTTCGCCTGTACGAGATCACCTATGTCAAGTATTTCCGAAAGCTCATTCTTCTGCGGCTTGTAAGGCTTATTAAAGGCTTCTGACGCTCTTAATGTGGCCAGATACGGTGAGTTAATATCGACATTCCACCCGTGAAGATTAACCTCGACAATTTTACCGATTACAAGGTCCCCAACGGAGGGAATGTAAAACGTATTTAGTGCTACTACGTTAACAATTCTCCCCTTATATTCCACCAGCCCCAGCTTGCACGCGTAGATTTTAGAATCAACTCTATACGTATTACGGCCAGCTTCAAAGTTTCCTTCTGCAAGTAGATCTCCCGGTGTCACAATATCCCTATTCTCAAAAAAGACTGGCAAATCCGAATCCTCTTAATATGTTTTATTTCAAAACTTCAGCTTC
>Ga0180301_10000908_pt1 | contig 23264 bp, 22 predicted proteins | sample GuaBasSediGuay16_FD_121797 | JGI IMG/M metagenome (GOLD analysis project Ga0180301, IMG submission 121797) | Subseafloor sediment microbial communities from Guaymas Basin, Gulf of California, Mexico - Guay16, Core 4569-2, 12-15 cm | ecosystem: Environmental > Aquatic > Marine > Hydrothermal...
ATAAGATTAGTAGGAGTAAAGAAAATAACCTTGATTACACGAAAGCCTCCCAAAGCACTAAAGTATTCTCAATACTTAACCAACAAAAAGATACAAAAACCTACACTAGTATACGAGGGACCTCTTTGAAGATACTAGCTGTATCAGATATACACTACGAGAAAGAAGGCGCTGAAGACCCAGAAGACACTGAAGCCTGGAACTGGCTCTTATCGATAGTAGATTACCATAAACCAGACCTTATAGTAGGCTGCGGAGACTGGGGCTCTGCCATAAACACGCAGGAATTCAAGGAGCTCTTATCTAAAACGAAAGTCTACACTATTTACGGAAACCACGAAAACCTCAAAGTACTATCAGAACTTAAAAACCGTGATGGGACTCCAGTGCTTTTACAGGACTGTGAAGTAGTCGAGTTTAATGGAATAAAGATTGGCGGAATAAATGGCATCATTGCCTTGAGGAGGAAATCGAAGAAAGGTGTCCCGCGTAAAAGACCCGAGGAATTCGTAGAAGCAGCATACTGTCTAGCTGAAAAGAAAGTAGACTTACTACTGATCCACGAAACCGTCCCTTTGCCAGAGTACAGAGGCTTAATAAGATTTCCAAGCTACTTGAGCGCCGTAGTTGAAGCAATAAAAATTGCTGCACCACGCCTCGTGGTCAACGGCCACATACACATAGACCAGGGCTATACTTTAAGTAGAATAAACAACATAATGTACCTCAGAGTAGATTCTTCTCAGAAGAGCCAGCACTACGCAGTACTCGAAGAAAACTACATAGAAGTGTGGCGCGACTTGACGCCGCTAGAGAAAACTAGCTTTCCTCTTGTTCTGCACTAACTTCTTTCTCTTCTTCAGTCTTCTTCCACGCAAGAGGACAGAGGGACTTATATAGGCAGTACTGGCATTCCCACTCGTATCGCGGAGACTTTTTCTCAATAAAGAATTCTCTCGCAATTTTAGCTACTTCTTCGTCTGAAAGAGCTTCTTCAGCAGAATAATATATTTCTCTCACGCCGTAGGGCGTCAAGTAAACGAGCCTTCCGTTTTTACCGAGAATATTCATGTATATTTTGAGCTGAAGCTCATGGTGCTCTAACGGTATTTTATCTAAAGGCATCGAAGTATACTTTAGCTCGACGACTTCATCGTCGAGAACTACATCAGGGCCTGCGTGAATCTTATACTTCACTCCCCCGCCGTCGACGAATTCTTTAACGTAATAGTGGTCTGGCGGAGGATAGCCCTGTAAAGCCACTTTAATTGTAAAGTCGAAGAGTAGTCCTAGAAGCATGTTTATGTTTGTTGGTATTGGCTTATAGAGACCATATTTTTTATCGAAGAGAGCTCTAGTATAGCAGTGAAGAATAGTAGTTACTGGAGCACTATACGGTTCTTCTAAACTTATAGATGATACTATCTTATCTATTATTTCTTTTTGAGCCTCATATATTTTATCTAGAATCATTGACCACACTTTATTCTCATCTCTCATATTTACGCTCCCCACTATGTGTCCTAATACTAAAGTGTTTAGATAAAATTAATATTTATCAGCTCCTATTTACTATCATGACCGAATATCTGTCTAATCCTGAGAAATTCGTTTTAGCGTACCTCTGGTACGAGTACGGCGGCGCCCTCTACTTCAGTAGGGGTGGAGAAGATCCAGAGAAATTCCTTGCTAAATCGATTCTCGACGAGTTGATTAAAGGCAGGCGTCCACATAACTATGATAAACTTCTCGAGAAACTAGCAGCCGCATTTAAGAAACTCGCTGAGTACTGGATGATAGAGCTGTCTGGATACGAAGTAAAGTTAACTAGCTATGGGCAGCAGGTAGCAGGAAGCATTGGTAAAAGTGAGTACGAGAGCCTTAAGAACCTTGTAGCCCAAGGTAAGATTTAAGATTTTTATTTATTTGCTAATATAGCTAGCTATAGTAAGCAGTATTAATGAGAGTACTATTAATAGAGTAGAGGCGAAAAGCGCTGTCGGTATAGCAAGTGCTTCTACTAAGTTTACTACAAGAGTAGATATTGTTATATGGTCTCCCATAACGAGAAATGTCGCTCCTGTTTCCCCAAGTGAGTGAGTAAAAGCTAAGAGTCCTCCAGCTATAAGCCCTCTCTTTATCATAGGTATAGATACTGTCTCTAAGACATCGTAGGGATTTGCTCCGAGGGTCCGAGCTGTCTCCTCATAGAGCTCTACTTCGAGTTCCTCGTAGGAAGCCAGCCCTGTTTCAACTATTACTGGCACGGAGAACACTATATGAGTGAGTATTATCAGCCATATACTGGGCTTTAGCACATTTAGGCCCAGCGGACCCCACAAGAGAACCATTGAGAGGCCCAGCGCGCTTGTAGGAACTACTAGAGGTATTTTAAGAAGAGCCCGTATTACTTTCCCCAGTCTCGTCTTCTTAATAGCCATTATCGTGACTACTGCTAAGTAAAGCGAAATAAGAGTAGCTGCTGTCGCTGCAATTAAGGAAGTAGTCATAGCCTTGACTATTAACGAGTAGTAGTTTGAAGGTCCGAAAAGCTGGTACAGTATACTTCCTTCGATCCTCCCTGTGTAAGGATCTCTACTCCAGTACTTGACAGTTAGTATGATCAGTGATATTATGGGCATGACTACTACTGTGAAGAGAAAGAATATTGATGCGGCATCTTTGAGTACCGAGAGTTTGCTCAAGATTTTTCGCTCAGCTAGAATAATTTTGAACTCTAGTTTCTTAGGCACTCTGAATCCTCTAATGCTTCTTCTCTTTTCTACTAAATACTCTACTGGAAGAATCATGAGTAAAGCCGTCGCAACTAGGAGTGCTCCTAGAAAAGCAGCTGGCGCTAACTTACCTTCAAGCTCCCACTTAACTATAGCTATTGACGCAGTAGTAGTTACTCCAGCAACAACCATCGTGGCTCCCGTTTCACCAAGAGACCTCGCAAAAGCCAGTACAGAGCCAGAGAAAACACCCGGCAAAATAAGCGGAAAGACTACTTTCCGGAAAGTCGTTAGAGGCGAGGCACCGAGAGACTCTGAAACGATCTCGTATCCTCTCTGAAGGTCTACTAGTGAAGCAGATACTGTTTTCACTATATAGGGGAATGTCAGAGTTACATGGACAATAAGCATTAGTGCAGGTATATTGACTACCGGAACTAGCGTATCTACTCCTATTCTAAAGCCTAATAGCACAGGAATACTCTCTACTGCAGTCCATGCGATTAGCGTAGCGAAGCCGAAACCCGATGTAGGTATTACTAGCGGCAGTAGAACAAGGTTTTCTACAATACTTTTCCCAGGGAACTTCTTTTTAACAAGCAGGTAGGCTAGCGGTATGCCTAGAACAAGGTCTACTGCGAGCGTGGTTAATGCTAGTTTCAGCGAAAATAGAAGGTATCTTATAATATAGTAGAGGTACGTGCTGCCTATTAGCGGGTGATTAAATATTTCTGTATAGACTTCCTTCCAGTTGACTACAATGAATGTAAACAGGTAGAAGGGTGGAAAAAGCACGAAAACTACTATAGTCAGCAGAGCTAGCCCTTGAATTAGCTTGCTCTGAAAGTATCGCACGAAAAGCTAATTTATTCAAATTATTAAAATTTGCCTTTAGAGTCTACATTATCTAAATCCCGGTATTTACTAGTAAATACTGTCTGTCTCTATCCGGCTCCAGGGTTCTTGACTTTCTCCCATACTTTGAATAACGCCTCCATTACTTCGCCTCGCGGAGGCTCAAATACTTTTACAGGTATTTTATAAGATACACCGTTTTTCTCATTAAATATCATCGGGTCTAAGGGAACCAGCATGTTCGCAGGCCTAAAGCCGTGCTTCATTGCGAGCTTCTGTATTTCGGGCTGAAGCAAGAAAATTAAGTACTGTGATGCAGCAAATCTCTGCCAGTAGTCGACCCACTCTGCGTCAAGTATTACAAAGGGGTGGTCGCTTAGTAGTGTTCCGTACTTAGGGTATATGGCTACAAGTCTATCTCCCCACTTTTTCTCGGCTCTGAGCGCGTTATCTATGACTATGTTCTCGTAGACTCCAAAGAACGTTATAGCGCTCGGTCCATTGTCCGCAGCCCACGTTCCGAAGAAACCTGTACTTTTTCCGTAGAAAACTGCGTGGCTTTCTATAGTCCTCACTATTTCGAGCACAGTTTCGTTGAGGAGATCTTCTACAGTGAGCTCACTTGGAGGCTTTCCGACTGCTTCAGCAAACTCGAGTAAGACGGTCATTGTTCCGCCGTTACTTAGAAGAGGATCGGGGTGGCCCCACTTAAAGTCTACTCCTTCTTTCGACAATCTGTAGAGGTCCATGAAGCATGTCACATTGTATTTTGTTGCTAAACTTTTCCAGCCAGCTATAACTATAGGTGAGACTACTAGTGGAACCCACTCTGTTGCAATATCTTTACCATACTTCTTTTTCCAGAGCATGTTGAAGTAAGGCACCCATATACTTGATGCAGGACTCCATATTGTTGGCCTAACGCTTCCCTGCATCATCATATTTATTGTTTCGTGAGTTCCTGCGGCAATTAACTTGACTTTAATTTCAATACCGTATTTCTCTTTAAACCATTCTTCAAAAAGAGGCGTTACTTCCTCTAGCCAGCTGCTTTTTTCGCTAGAAAAAAGGAAAACTATTTCAATTTTTTTAGGTACTCCGGTTATTTGTCTGCTTCCTTCGCCGAACCCGTAGAAACTCATGAGCGCTATGTTTACCAGAAACCCTATGACAATACCTGTTGCTAATAGAAAATAGCCTCGTTTAGGAATTAAGCCCATCGAGTCTAGTAACGAATCCTATTCTTAAAATTTTTGAGTAAAAATGTTTAGGCTGACGACACTACGTATTCTCTTATGTTATCGCAGGTATCTTCGCACTTATCAGTCATCATTTCTATAGCGTCGATAGCGTGGAAGAAGAGAAGAGCTTTTGAAGTAGGTATCTCTGAGCACTTTTCGCTGAAAAGTTTTCTAAAAGTTTGATACAAGTCGTCTACTTTTTCTTCAAGTTTCTCTACTTCATCACATAGATTGAGTGTTTCAAAGGGATCTTCAAACATAGCCTTTATGCAGTCTCGAGTAGCCTTTACAGTAGAGTATACTTCATTGAGCATAGCCAGTATACTATCAACTATTTCCGAACTCACTTTGACGGAGGCTAGAGCTATTATAAGCCTCGCACTTTCAAGACACCAGTCTGCGACCCAGTCTATTTGTCTAACTATTCTAGCTAAATGTACACGCACATGTGGCTCTAAAGCAGTACTTGCCGCAAGAATTCTCAGCACATCACGCCTAACGATATCTGCTTCGTGCTCCTTGTTATGAATTACCGTAAATAAGGCTTCGTCTATTTCATTTTCTTTAATCCACTTAACAATAAAATCTACTAAGTACTTAGCTGTCTCCTCTACAAGCTCAGCATGCCTCAAAACTTTTTCGCGCACTTCTTTCTCCCTGCTAGTCTTAAACCATCTGGCCAGCTTACTCATATGCTATCGCCTTTTCCAATCCCTCTATAGGATATTTGAATACAAAAGCCTTATTTATATCTAAATATACTCTAGACCCCTCTTTAATCCACATACCTTCTCTGCGCGGTACCTTAATTATCAAGTTCGCTCCATCTACTTCGACAAAAACTCTGTAGTATTTTCCCACAAAACTTACTTCGAGTGCTCTGGCTTCAATAGATCCCCGGCTACTATGGACTGTTGCGTGCTCGGGTCTAAATGCTACAACTACTTTGTCGCCTTTACTGAACTTTTTCTCTATCTTTAAGCTCAGCTTAGTGAAGCCTAAGTCTACTGTAAAAGGCTCTTCTTCGAGTACAACTCCTTCGATGAAGTTGGCTTCACCTCCAATAAACCTGACTACGAAAAGTGACGCAGGCTTCTCGTAAATTTCTTTAGGTGTACCTACTTGCTCTACTCTGCCTCTCCTCAAAATGACTATCTTATCGGCTATACTCATTGCCTCTTCTTGATTATGTGTAACATGTATAGCTGTCAGTCCGAGCTCTTTTACAAGTTCTCTTAGCTCTACTCTGAGAGCTTTAGCTGCTCTCTGGTCTATTGACCCTAAAGGCTCATCTAGCAACAGAAGTCTTGCTCCCGCAGCAACTGCCCTAGCTATAGCTACTTTTTGCTGAGCACCTCTGCTCAGCTCAGAAGGCATAGCTTTTCTTCTAAGTTTAAGGCCCATAGATAGCACAAGTTCTTCGCAGACTTCTTCATAGTTTGCTACAGCCTTAACGAGAGGTCCGTACGTAACATTGTCCCATACAGTCATGTGGGGGAAAAGAAGTATGTCCTGCATTACGATACCTATGTTTCTTTCTCTTAGAGGAACTCCTCTCATGGGTTTGCCGTTAATATAGACTTCACCTTCATCTGGCTCAACTATACCGGCTATCACTTTGAGCAATGTGCTTTTGCCGCTTCCGCTGGGCCCTAGAATACATACATATTCCCCTTTCTCTACTTTTAGCGAAACGCTATCTAAAGCAATTATGTTACCGTATCTCTTTGTTACATTAACTACTTCAACTGTCGACATGCTCACTCACCTCCTCCGAAAAGCTCTACTTGAAGACCCCCACTTGGGTACGGGTATACGAGAGCTAGCTCAGGGTCGAAGTATACGTACACTTTATCGCCTTTCTTCAGTTCTTCTGCAGTAGTGCTCCAGAGATCTGCTATAATCTCAGTGTTTCCGGAGGTTATTCGTACTCTAGAGAAAAGTCCTAGAAACTCTACGTGCCTCACATGTCCAGGGAAAACGTTTACTTTGGACGCTGGAAGTCTTCTTGAAACATATACGTCTTCAGGCCTGTATACTATAACTAAGTGCGGATAGCCTTCTGGCACATTTTTGATGGTGAGCTTTCCTAACTCACGAGTATTTACTATGGCCTCCGGCTCCGTCCTCTCGAGAATTCCTTCGAAAACATTTACTTCAGAAAGGAAGCTAGCCGTGAAGATATTAGACGGCTTCATGTAGATTTCTTCAGGACGGCCCACTTGCTGAATAAGGCCGCTCCTTAGTACAACTACTCTATCAGCTATACTGAGAGCTTCTTCTGTATTGTGTGTGACGTGGAGAACTGTTAAGCCAAGATCTTTAGCTAGTCTTCTAAGCTCGTGTCTGAGCTCGAGGTTTAGTAGAGCGTCTAGCGCGCTTAAAGGCTCGTCGAGAAGAAGCAGTTTTGCTTCAGCTGCAATAGCTCTAGCAAGAGCTACTCTCTGCTGCTGGCCGCCAGAGAGCTCGTATACTCTAGAAAATCTTCTGTGATATAAGCCTACGATTTTTAAAGCTTCTTCAGCTCTATCTAGCGGAAGGCCTCTCACTCTAAGACCATAGGTTACATTATCCCACACACTCATATGAGGGAAAAGCGCGTAACCTTGAGGCATGTAGCTGACATTTCTCAGCTCCGGTGGAAGGTCAGTTACATCAAAACCCTCTATGAAAACTCTACCGCGATCAGGTTTAAGCAAACCAGCAATAATTTTAAGTAAAGTAGTTTTACCCGCCCCAGTAGGGCCGAGAATACATAAGTATTCTCCTTCATCAACACTAAGACTAACCCCCCTCAAAGCCCTTATGCTTCCGTAGTTTTTGAAAACATTTTTGACTTCAAGGAAAGCCACGTGACCAAAACCTTAGTCAATATATAGGCTTTACGCAACTAGCGCCTTAGGTCTCTCCACTGCTATAAGACTGTCTCTTTAAGAATTATTAGCGCGGCTACGATAGTAGCCTATTCTTGCTAAACGCTCAAGTTCCTTGAGTAGAGGCTGAGAATAAGTGTACAGCAGTGTACTGTAGTTGAGTTCTTTGGTGAGCTTCTTTGAGACCCTGGTTTCTCTCTGCCCCACACCAAATTTTTCTCCAGCGAGAAACTTAAAGTATAGGCGCTCTACTCAGTAGGACTCCGTATTAAATAAACACTTTTCGCTTCAGCGACTACTTTATTGTAAAATAGAGTATTTTGTAGGGCCCTCTTCTTGGATTATAGCAGAGCGCTATAGTGTCTTTGGGTAAAAGTTTTTCTCGAGTTACAACAGGTTTAAATTCTCCCCACCTGACTACGTGAGGATAATTGTACTTTATTTCTCTGAGCTTAACCAGCTTACCTTCAATTAGAGCGTATCTCCCTGCTAAAAGATAGTAGCCGTCTGGCTCAGCTACTATTGTGCAGTGATACCTGTGTACATACCTATTAGGGTCGTATACCACTATATCGTTGTCGGGTGCCCTACCTATAGTAGCTATACTTTCAATTAAGTACTCGCGCCCCTCAAACACTATGTATGCTTTTCTCTTTAAGTCATGAGTCATTTCGCCTGCATTCTGATATCTTTTACCCGGATCTCTATTCAGAGCTTTTAGAGCGACCTGGCTTATTCTCGCGCAAGGGAGCGCCGTATCTGCCATATTAGGGTTTTTGCCTGTGAGTATGTAGAATAATAGGGCTCCCAGCTGATATACGTCGCTTCTAGTGTCGACTATTTTCTCCGAAATCTGCTCTGGTGCAGCCCACTCCGGCGTTACTATAACGTGCTGCTGTCTTTCAGGCGATATAGAGAGGTCTACTGCTGAATTGAAGTCTATAACTATGGGTTTGCTGTCTTTAAATAAAATGTTTTTAGGCTTAATATCTCCGTGAACAATATTTCTGTAATGCATATAGGCGAAAGCATCTAGTATTTCCTCGAACAGTTTTTCTGCCTGTTTTGGAGAAAAGGGGCCTTTTTCCGCAATTATGTCTTTTAAACTCTTATCTCCAGCATACTCTTCTACAAGAAATACTTCTCCTCCGCTAGACCAGTGCTCGATGTAGCGGACAATATTAGGGTGATCCAGTTTACTGAGAACGATAGCTTCCTTAACTAATCTTTCTTTTCTCAGCTGGTCGTAGCCGTCTTTTTTCCTTGCGGGAGTTTTTACTACAACTCTTTCTCCAGCAGAATTTTCCGCTAAATACACGCAGCACATTCCACCTACTTTAATTAACTTGAGTACTATGTAGTGGTCTTTCTCACCCTCTAGTACTGCTCCTTTACTCAGCATAATGTTCCGCGGCCTTTATTCTTCTATATACCAGGATTAAGTTAAGTATCATTATCGCTACAGCAATTACTGTGAGTACAGTTAGTATAATGGAAGCGTAGTCTCCCCACGCAACTCCAATCGGTATGAAAGGAAAAACTACTATAACAACTCCTCCGCTGACTTTTGCGCCGCCTTTAAGTGAAGCGAGCATTAGCACTATTGTTCCGATGAAAATTAGCAGAAATCCTATTAAGAAAAGCTTCATTCCAAGAGGCATTCCCTCCTCTCTAGTGTATACACTCATATTTTCACCACAGTAAGAAAGGTAGTAGAGATAAAATAAGGAATACTACAATAAGTACGATAGCCAGTATTATCATCATTCGGGTTATCTTAGTGCTAGAGCCGAAGACTATCGGGAAAGGCCCTATTAGTATTAGACCTCCTCCCTCTACTTTTTTCTCGCCTTCTCCTCTCCTAGCCGCCTCAATGAAGAAGACTAGCATTCCGACTATACACGCTACAATACCTATTATGACGAGCAGTAGGCCTAATAGAACTAAGTTCACGTAACATATTTTACGTCAAAAATATTTAAAAATGACTCAAGCTAGCTTGTAGAATTCAACTAGTGTCTTATACAGCAGGTCTATGCCTTTCTCAAGTACCTTAAGTGGAATACGTTCATTTACACCGTGAACCATTTTGAGAAGCTCGCTGAAAGATAGTTCAGGAGGCATTGGGATGTAGCCGTAAGCTACGCTCTTGAATTTCCAGCGGAAGAACCGCGAGTCAGTTCCGCCTGGAACCATGTAAGCTGAAACAAGAGAACTAGGTAATTCTTTAGTTAGTACTTTTTCTGCAGCAGCGAATAGAGGCGTATTTATTGGAGACTCTGATGCCGGATCTCTTTTAATGAATTCTATAGTGTAGCCATCTTCACCTAGAATTTTCTTCAATGTTTCTTTAATCCAGTTTTCCGTAAAACCTGGTAGAAGACGACAGTCTATCGTCAGCTCGCATTCAGACGGAATAATGTTCTCCTTGTACCCGCCTTTAATTATAGTCGGTGCTAAAGTATTTTTCAGAAGTGTTGCTATGAATGCTCTCTGGCTTTTGTCCTCTATTTTCTTTAAAGCATATTTTCCGAGAGTAGGATTCAGCAGAATTTTAGCTAAGTAAGGTTTTCCCATAGCTTCAGTCATCTTTCTAATAAATATTGAGGCGTGTTCTGTAGGAACAATAGGTGTGTCTAACTCAGCTATCTTTTTGACTGCTTCAGCCGCCTTGACTATAGCGTTTACTCCTACGCCAGGTATACTGCCGTGACCAGGCTCTCCCTTGAATTTTAATTTAAACCAGTAGACGCCTTTCTCTGCAGTCTGTATAGTAAAAACATACCCGTTTCCTACTGGTATAGCGTAGCCTCCGCCTTCATTCACTACATAGTCTGCTTTAACTAACTCAGGCCTATTTTCGACAAGCCATCCTGCTCCCTTAGCACCGCCCATTTCTTCGTCGGCTGTCGAAGCATAGATAAGTTTCCCTTTAAACTTCTTTTCGTGAACAAGCTTTAAGAAGACATATAGCTCCATTACTGCAGCTCCCTTGCAGTCGAGTGCACCACGACCCCATACACACCCATCTTTAATGACACCGCCAAAAGGGTCTACTTTCCACTCCCTCGGGTCTGCTGGAACAACATCTAAGTGAGATAAAAGTAGTAGCGTAGGTCCTGGCTCACCACTTTCAACAGAAGCTACAACGTTTCCTCTATTTGGCTCACTTTCAATAACTTGTGCTTCAATACCGTATTCGGAAAGCTTCTCTGCAACTAACTTAGCTGCAGGAGTCTCGTTGCCAGGAGGATTAGAAGTATTTATTTTAATTAATTTGCTGAGAAAACACGCTACTTCATCGATTTTAATTTCCATGGAGAAATATCTACATGAAGAAAAATAAGCCTTAATTTGAATAAATATAAGTCTCAGAGCCCTTTAGCTTAGAGAATGAATATTGTTCAAGCAAACTTCCGCTATACAGAAATATGTCTGAATAAAGCTTTAGAAAAACCTGAACTGTATTCCTTTGTTATACACGATATAAGGAACCAAAAGGATCGCACTAAAGTCTATGTAGCGGTTTCGGACAGTGAAGTAAAGGGCTTTCTGGTAGAGTATAAAGACAATGGAGACACGATACTAGACATCCGCCCCTTTAGTTTTGAGGCAGCTGAAGCTCTATTAAACTATGTTAAAGAAAACTACAGTAAAGCGCTAGTTTTCATAGACATAAGCTACGAACCTCTACTTGACAAAGTACTGAAACTAGAATCTAAGTACTATTTCTACTCAATGTCAGTTAAACCAGAGCACTTTAAGCCATTTACACTTCCGAACTGCACGTTAGAGAGAGTAGACTGTGTTCCAGAAAGCGTACCAGAAGACTGGAAGTACGTTAGAGATAGAATAGAGGAGCTACTGGAAGGCTACTTGTTTAAATACAAAGAGACTCCTGTAGCTTTCGGCGGCTACCGCGTAGCTGAGCCAGAAGTCTATATGCTTGGCTCAATCTATGTTGACAAAAAATATAGAGGCAGAGGATACAGAAAAACCATTACATCGCTTTTAGTTCAAAAAGCGTTTGAGAAAACGAGAACAGCATGTTTATGGGTCAGTACAGAAAATAAGCCAGCTATAGCAGTTTACAAAAAACTTGGTTTTAAAATAGATTCAACTGTAGCGTGGGGGTCTCTAGGCTTTAAATTAGTTCTCAAAGACTAACTACTTTCACGCAGTCCTCTGTACACTACCCTAGCCAATTGCAGTAAAAACAAAAATATTATTAGCGAAACTATAGCAGGTACTCCTACTACACCAGTGTAAAACATATCTCTACTCCAGTAAGTTACCATAAGCAAACTGGCTCCCCCATTATATGTTGCATGCGCTAAAGCTGGTACAGTAGCTGTTCCTGATTTACGGCGAAGCCATGCAAAAAAGTAGCCTAGTATTACGCAAAATACTGTGAAAACGAGTACACCTAGAAGAGCCTTAGGGTTCGGGTACTTTACTCCGTACTCATAGCCTACTATTAGTATTAGTGGTGAGTGCCAAAGACCCCATACTACTCCGACTAATATAGCTGCTGCAGTAAATCCTAGTTTTTCCTCAAACTTATCTAAGAGATATCCTCTCCAGCAGGCTTCTTCACCTAGCGCCGGAAGCAGAATTATTAAAGCATTAATGAAGACACCTATAGCAATACTTGCAACTACTACCGGAACTAGCTCTTCTGGCACAAGACCCCTTGTTAAAGCCATTATTGCCTCTTTTACCGAAGGCGGGCTTCCATAGACTATGAAGTATAGGAGAAAGTTTATTGCAGAAAGTATGTATACGTATACTACCGCAATCAAAGTATACTGCTTCTTTGTAAAAGAACTACCGTAGACTTTAGCTATAAGCACTAGTATTTTTACAGGAAAAGATCTCTTAACGTCTCTTAAGCTCAACTCGCTTAAACCGTACTTTAAAAGAGAATCTCCTTCCGCTTTACAGGCTATTATAGCGCCTACTAAAGGCATGAACATGAGGAAAGTAAACAAGAGTGGAGCATAGCTAGGCCATATTGAAGTTATCAGCGATAACGCAATAGAGGCAGTAAAAGCAATACTTAAAGCTAAAATAATACCTCGTACCACGAGGTATATCGGACTCCGTAATATTTAAGTATTTTGGCTTCTATTCGATTCTAGATTTAGATGTTTAGAGGAAAATTCTATAGAAAAATCAAGAAGGAGCTTTCGGCGGGCTTTTATACTGTAATTATTATGTTGATCTTGAGTAGATATGGCGCTTGCTACGGGTATAAAGTAATAAAAATTATTAGAGAACTTAGCCAAGGCTTTTTAAATCCAAGTGAGTCTACTGTATACGAGCTCCTGCATTCTCTTCAAAAAGAGGGGCTCGTTAAGTCTTACTGGGCTGAAGTAGCTGGAGGAGTGCCTAGAAAATACTATGAGCTTACTGAAGAGGGAAAAAAGCGTTTAAATGAAGTACTTAGCCTTGTAGAAGATTTCCTTAAAGTATTTGAAAAAATTAAAGGTGAGCTACTATGATAGACCTATTTGCCGAAATATTTTCACTCGTAATCATAGCTACTGGTATAGTCTCGCTGATCGCTGCCTCGAGAATAGAGCCAAATGTTTTCCTTGGATTCAGGCTTCCCTCGACGCTAGCTTCGCGTAGAGTGTGGAGGAAAATAAATAGGCTAGCAGGAGCCGCAGCAACAGCAGTAGGCTTAATTTCACTTATACTTTCTTTTACACTTAGCGGAGTTTGCGCTATTATGTTTGCTGTAGTCTCGCTGACTACCATAGTAGGCTCGCTTTCACTGTACTCGTCTTTAATACTAGAAAGGGAGACTGGTAAAGAAGAGGGAGGAGACAAGCCCGTTAAAGTATTACCAGTAATTAAAGCTAGTCTCAGAGCTGTAGTCGTAGCGTTTGTTTTATTGACTATAGTAGCCTTATGTCTATGTCTCTTTTACCCCACTTTACCTGAAGTTTTAGCTGTACACTTTAATGTACAAGGTGACCCTGACTACTTTATGAGTAAGAGCGGTTTTACCGTATTTTTCTTAATTTTATCTTTTGCTACAGTATACTCTCTTTCAGCAGTGCTCTTATCGGCTAGAGGAGCTCCTTTACTAGAAGATCGCAGAAAGAAAGAATACGTATTGACAATGATTAAAATTATTGAAGTGTTTCTTGCAGCAGTTCCCTTAGTATTAGCGCTAGTTGTTTTCGAAATAATTTACTACAATATTTGCTGTAGTCACTTCGTTCACCCAGGAATTTTAGCTATAGCATCTGTTGTTATGCTAGTTGCTCTACTTATATTTTCTTTGAGAAGATAGAAACTTTAATTAAAGTATATTCAATCCAAATACTTTATTTTAATGTATATAATTTTCGATATCAGATAGCAGTAATATTTAGTTAGCAGCACTGCTTCAAGTAATTATCGAGTAATTGTTATATGCTTCATTTCTTCTAAATACTTTTTGCCAGGCCCTTCTCTGAAGTGCTTGATTATAGGGTCTAGTATTTTAATTAATTCTTCTGCTACTGCTGCTTTTAAGTCAGCTGGATGTACTTCTCTTCGGCTGTATGCTTGTTCTAGTTCTTCGTAAGTGTTGAATATTTTTACTTCTCCTGTTTTCTTGTTTACTACTTCAAAAGGCTCTGTTCTATTGTAAAAGATTATGTATTTTGTTAATTCCAGAACAGGATTTAGCTCTGTTTCACACATAGGGCAATATGCTTTCTTTATTTTAGCTCTAATTTCTTCTGGTGTGTCGTGTATAAATATTGCTCCCTTAGGCTTTGATTTAGACATTTTAATGTCTAGTACTGTTTCTTCAAAAAGTTCTCTGTCACCCTTCTTTTTTGCTTCTAGCATTTTTTGTCTAGCTTCAGGAGGTATATCAAGACACATTAAGAGATGGTGGTGTACTGCTATTGGCTTGTATCCGAATTCTTTTTCGCCTATGTCTATTGCTATAACATGTGCTTTGCGCTGGTCTGTTCCTCCATGAGCTAAGTTTACTCCTAGGCTGAAGATGTCTGCTACCTGCATTGGGACATAGAGTAATTGGGCGAAGTCGAGTTGCTCTACTTGCTTTCTACCCATTATTGTTATAGACCTTCTTACTCTAGATAGAGTGGTTCTCTTAGATACTCTAATGACGTTCTCAAGGTACTTTACTCCTAGCTTCTCGTAGAACTCTGAGCCTAAAATGAACTTGACTTTATCTGGGTCTCCGCCAACTGCTTTAAGAGACATTTTGAGTGCTTCCTTAAAGTATCCTCCGGCAACTTTTCTGATAGTGTCTAGGTCTCCACTAAGCTTCTTATTTATCCAAGAATGATAGTCTGCTAGGAAAACTATTGTCTCGACTCCTGCTTTCTGGAAATCAGCTACTTTCTGCATACAAATGAGTCCCGTGCCTAAGTGTACAAAACCTGATATTTCAAAGCCTATGTAGTGTTTTAGCTTAATTCCTTCCTCAATGTACTGTTTTAAACGCTCAATGGTTAATACTTCTTCGGCAGGAGGCTTAGCGATAAGCTCTACTTTGTCCACAGCTCAAATTCATTAAAATAATTATAAAAGTCTTGTCCTTCATTAACATATCTCCTAGTAAAACAGTACTCTAATAGTATATTCTCTAAGGATCACACCATTCCACTGGAGGAGGTTCGCTATAGTCGGCAGCCTATGCTGGCTGGGGTACTGGTATGAATCCGTAGTACCAGCATAGGCTGCAGAAATCTTCAGTCATCTCTTTATTTTCAAGAAAATCTGCTACAATAACTGTCTTGCCTTTGAGCCTAGCCTCGCGCAAGTACTTTAAAACATACTTTGTTTCTCTTGGATCTACTTTAACGCACTTTCCGTTTTTAATAGTATACCACACTTCTTCTCTTAAAACACCGTCAATAGACGCTAGGAACTTTTCTTCAGCTAAAAGCTCTACAGCAGACCCTATATTCACGTATACTTTGAAACTCTTTCCGTACTTCTCTTTAACTAAAGTCGAGAGCCTGTATAATGCCTCGACCATGAGTTTTGTTAAATTCAAGTTCTTCGCCCAGCCTAAGTCTAGCTCGCTTATTACAATACGGGCATCAATATTATCTAAGTAGACTCCATCAAAGCCCATTTCATATGCTTTCTCTACTTTTGCTAGAATTACTTGAAGCCACTTTCTGGCCAAAATTCGACGAAATATTCTTCCTCGTATTCTGTAGGTTCATGTACCCCAGTTCTCATTTACTATTTCACTCCAGTAGTCTCTCCAGTTTTCAGCGTAACCGAAGTTTATGTACGCTAGAACAAGCTTACATGATTTCTTAAGCTCAATAATATCTTTTTAGAAATACCTTCCTCGAATTCAATCACTAAGACCGCGAATTTTCTCCCAGCAATTTTGCTTACATTAACGTCAGTTAATTAACAGCAGCCGCAGAGCTCTTCATTAGAACAACTGCAGTGATTTCTTACAGGAAGAAACTTGAGTAGAACTAATCCAAGTACAGCTATCATCATTAAGACTAAGAAACAGTACTTTTTCAAACTATCACCTCCTATAAGCTTGGATCTACAAGATAATTAGTTTTCTGTTGAGTTAAAAGAGGTCAGCAAACCCCGCTGGGTCTATCACCATTCAAGGGGATCGAGGATCATCATTCACTACATTTACCTAAAACAGAGTAATAACTGTTACTAGCTAACTAGACTACTGGAGCTTCTGCCTGTACTGCTCCAGTCATGTCTTCTGCCAGCTTACGATACTCGCTTGGAGTATATATTTTAGCTATTCTCCCATCTAGAAGTCTTGCTGCTCTGTGGCAGTAGTGAACAAGCTCTAAGTTATGTGTTACCATAACTATTGTTACTCCAAGGTCTTTGTTGAGCTTTTTAAATAAGTCCATTATTTGAATAGTGCTCTTCCTATCTACGTTTCCTGTAGGCTCATCTGCGAGAATTATTTTGGGTTCAGTTACTATTGCTCTAGCTATAGATACTCTCTGTTGTTCTCCTCCACTAAGCTGCGCAGGCCTATGGTTTGCTCTGTGCTTTAAGCCTACCAGTTCTAATGCCTTTAGAGCCCTCTTTCTAGCTTCAGTTCCTGAGATTCCTCTCAGCTTTAATGGAAGCATAACATTCTTCAAGGCAGTCATGCGCGGTATTAAGTGATACATTTGAAAAACAAAGCCTATATTCCTATGCCTAAATTCGCTTAACTCATCGTCACTCATTTCAGTTATATCGATGCCCCTGACATAGACTTTGCCTGAAGTAGGTCTAATTAAACCGCCTATAATGTAAAGCAGAGTAGATTTTCCTGACCCGCTTGGACCTACTATAGCCATGAATTCTTTTTCCTTTACTTCTAGTGAAACTCCTTTGAGTGCCCATACTTCGCTTTCACCCGTTTTGTAGAGCTTTGTTACATTTACTACACGAATTATGTTACTCATATCTCAGCGCCTCCACCGGATCAAGTTTAGATGCTTTATAAGCTGGAGCAAGAGTAGCCACCGTATTTGTGAGTATAGGTGTTACTGTGATTAAGAAAAGAATTTCGGGTGTTATTTTAGGCTTAATCATCATGCCGAACATAGGTATTCCTACTATATTTGACAAAGCTATTGTGAGCACTGCTCCCACAGCTACTCCAATTATCGTAATTGCTATAGCCTCGGAGAGAAAGAGAAACATTATCTGTTTCTTCTTGAAGCCCAGAGCCTTCATTATGCCTATTTCTCTAGTTCGCTGTACAACATTTATCGTCATGGTGTCGAATATCCAGAGACCTGTAATAAAAAGACCTATTCCTGAGATTATTCCGAGGAATAATTGAACAGAGTTTATAAAGACTCCAAACTGCTCTAAAGCAAACTTGAGGCTAAGAACTTCTGATTGTGGAAGATATGCTTTAATCAAGTCTACTGTCTCTTCTATCTTATTGATGTCCTTTACTTGTACTATAGCCAAATCATATGTCATGTCTTTTCTGAAAAGTCTAAAAAATGTATCTAAGTTGATAAATACCGAAGACCTTGTATTAATAAATGCGGCTCCAGGTCCAGCTGCAGGCTTCAGTATTCCTGTCACGATCGCTACTGATGTTCTTTTAGGTCCCCGTAATATTACCTGCTGTCCTATCTCAATCAACTTTGTTTGAGTCAAGTAGTCGTACGCTAGGAACTCGCCTACTACAATATTTAAGCCTACTAGCTCTGCTGAACCTTCTTCAATAGCATCTTCTACTCTTTCTACGCCTACTATGAACTTCAAATACTCGGGTCTAATACCGTAAACCATTACTGTTCTTTCAAGAGTCCCCGCTTTAAGTACTACAGTAGTACCTACTATAGGAACAACGTGCTTTACATCAGGCAGCGATGAAAGTATCATTATGTCTGATTCAGTTAAGTGCTCTGAAGGTAGAACATAAATTACATCAGAGCCAAGCGCTCTCTTTAAAGTCTCATAGAACCTTACTCTAAATGCCTCGCCTATACCTAGAGCTAGCGCAAGTGCTATGACCGCTATAACTATTCCTGCAACTGCCCCGATACTCCTACCCTTCCTTTCCTTAATTCCATCGAAGGCTAGCGAGAAATAATCTATTAGTTTCATTTCCTCCTGACCCCGTACTTCTTTATAAGCAGTATTACAATCGCTATTACCGCTATCAAGGCAGCCAGTGCAATATAAAACATATTTTTGATAGCAGAGCTTTCAGCTGTAATTAGTGAGCCTTTTTCTTCCTCCACTTCAATAGTATAAGATTTTTCTACAATGTATACTTTACCGTAAATGTCAGTATACTCTATTGTAAAAGTTAGAGTGAATGTTCCTGCCTCACTAGGTAAGAGAGAGAAAGCTGCGCTTGAAGGTACTTGGGGCTCAAGTCTTCCTATAAACATGCTACTTCTTCTAATTACTTTTATTCCTTTGGGAGTACTTATACTTACATTAAGATTATTTGCTACACTACTGCCGGTGTTAAGTATTGTTAGAGATACTGTCAAAGTTTTATTGACTTTGGGATTACTTGGTACAGCGTCGAAAGATATTATCTTCAGTACAGGTTTAGATAAAACATTAAATACTAGTTCTCCTGGCTCTCTTCCAATACTTCCTTCACTCGTTCTATACATAATCTCATAGCTTATTACTTGAGGCCCCGAAACACCTTCCGGGACTATTATATGTAGTGGTATAGAAGCCTTAGAAAGCGCTTTGAGCTCTCTTATTTCAAGTAGCGTAGTATTGAGTATTAATACTGATGAAGGTATAAAGCGTATAGTTAAGTTATATAGGTTTAGTTCTCCTCCATTAACTACTTTGATGTTTACTGTAAATGATTTTCCTGAAATTAGAGTCGAAGGTTCTGGGACTAGGTAAAGCAAGCTTCCTGCTGTTGCATATAGCTGTTTCGTCACTCCTGTGGATACAAGCTCTCCATACTCATCGATGTACTCCATATTAAAATGTATTACTGGAACTGCCGATACGGGTATTACTTGAATGCTTTTTTCGAATAAGTCTCCTTTACTTAGCCTATCTATATATATTACTAGAGGCAAGCTTGTTACTGAAGTAAGTCCTTCAAAAGTAGCTCTTATTCGCAAATTCATAGCAGAACCTATGCCGTTGTTCACTACTACTATCTTCAGAGTATTTAGTGTCCCTTGAATAAGTCTTGAAGGCCTGATATCTATCTGTATTAAAGGTTCCCCTCGTATACTCAATTTGAGAGAAACTGTTTTAGCTCCGCCCGAAAGTAAAGGAACATATCCTTGGGCACTCACTTCCCTAGACCACGAAAAAGTAATGCCTACGTATGTATCACATGGAATCTTTTTTGCTTTAAAGCTTATTTTAAATTCTTTTATTTCGCCGGGACTCCATGATGAAATCTCGGCAGGTAATGAAAGTACTTCAATTAAACTCTTATTTCTTGATTCAAATGTTACTTTAACTCTGAGTAAGCGGACAGAACCTATGTATATAGCTTTAAAAGATATTACACCTACATCTCCTACATAAGACGGTCTTTTAATCCACTGTAAATCACCTACTTCAAATACTTCATCATTTTTACATTTAACTTCGGTGGTAACTATCAGCGCAACAAAAAGTACAGTTAATAGTAATGCTAAGTGTTTCTTCATACTGCTAGCGAGAATACTTCCCAAAATAAATATTTTTTCATAATCAAATTCCTAATATGTCCTCGTAAACTGGACTAGTTGATTGATTATCTTAAGACAAAACAAACTAAGATTAGATTATGCAGATATATGAAAATATTTCTGAAGAAGTCTCATTTATAGAAAAATCTTACTGTTTAAGCCATTTAGCCATAAAGTACGCGTAGATTAGCCCGAAAACTAGCGCCGATATTAGTGAAACAATATAGCTTACTGGCGTTAAATAACCGATTTTCTCTACTAGCTCTGGAGGTATGTTTTGAATAGATGAACCGAAGGCAGAACCGGCAAGCCCTATTACTTGGTTAATTACAAAGAATATTATAGCTGCTATAACGCCCTGAATAGGCCATGAATACTTAAGTGAAACAATTACCTTAGTACACAAAATTCCTACGACTACGCAGATTCCTACATCAATTATGTAACCTATTATGAAACCTATTGCCATGAATACTTTAACCATGCCTAAGGCCTCGGAAGAAACATTTGCTATGTGTTTGAACACTTCTTCTATTAGCATGCTAGACACGTAATATGACCATATAATAGAGATAATTGTTGATATAGCTCCGGCAAGCGCCCCTGCTTTTGCACCAGTAGTATACTCACTCATCACTTGTCCAACTTATGAGAACTATTTAAGGTTTACTTAGTGTAAGTGTCCATAAAAATATGTATTAAGTAAATACTATAGAGGTTTGAAGTTTTTAGATACATTAGAATGCTAATGTAGTTAATTTAGAGTGTATATACTTTCTAGTAAAGTATATTTTTAACCAAGATAAATATAGGCGCTTTAAGCTTTAGCACAGTAAATTACTATAATATGAAAACACAAAAGGTAGTGCGCCCATAGCAACTACTGTTACACTAATTTTTATTTAAGAATTCGCTTGCCATTACCAACAAAGTAAACTAGTTTAAAAGTAAAGAAAATTATTAACTTTTATTATTTTGAGAGTACTAAATATTGTTTATTGTTCTTCTGCTTTTAAGTATTAGCAATATTAACACTGCAATTATAGTGGCTAGTAGCACAATGGTTACTGTAGTCTTAATGTTACTGCTCTTAAGAAATTCTGTAATTTTTTCTTCTGTAGATACCTCAGTTTCTTGAGATACTACTTTAGTTGATTCATTTGCAACCAGTACGGTGTATTTTGGTTTTTCTTCTTTAGTTACTACTCCTATGCTTGGGTCGTGTTCTAAAGACCCATTGTTAAAGTATGGGTAGCAGAAGAACACCATGAAGAAGCCTCCTGCACTCATATAGGATGTAGAAACAGGTACTATTTTTACGGTTCCATTTGAGTAGGATACTTTGGCCGATGCAATATATTTAATGAAGCCTTCGAGTACTCCTGCCTCTGAAGCAAAGTTCACTTTGACTACTAAGTTTGGTATTCTCGGTGCTGTAAGTACTTTTGTATCATTATCCCATCCCTTTACGCTTAGCTTTGTTGATGCTCCTTTTTCTGAGACTACTACCGAAGAAGATGCTACTAAGTTAGACTGTTTTGTCAAGGCTGCATCAACTATACTTAAGCCTCGTTTAGCTGCTATTGTATAGTTTATAGACGCAGCAGTAATCCATAGCGCTAAGCCCTCGTTTTCGGGCGAAATCGTTGCATTAAAGAGCTTTGAGAAGTTTCCGGTTAGCAGCTCTGATAACCATATCCATTTGCGTATAATGAAGTCTATTTTGAGCTCAGCTCTGCTTACAGTATAGTTTAGACCTCCTACTTGCTCTTCTACAGTAACTGTATAGACCCTACATCTGATCAGTATATTGTCTTCAGCAAACTTGTACTCAGGTATATTTACCCTATCAAGCACATACGTGAACGTCACTCCGATAGTCTTATCGCCAGCTTTAATCTCCTTGATGCCCACTAGTCTCCATGTGCATGAGTCGAAAGGTAGTAGTGGAGATCTCCATTTTGCATATATTTCATGGCATAGCTCTTGAGCTTTCTTCAGCTCTTCTTCTTTTTCTTTCAAGCAGCTAATTACCTTGTTTCTGACTTCTTCGAGTTTATTCTTGCATGCTGTGATATTTATTAAGCAGGACTGTACATCACCTTCGCTTGTAGATATGTTCTTTTCTAGTTTAAAGTCGAGTGTCTGGTTTAGTTCACTTAGCGCTGTTTTTATATTTAGTCTTAGCTCTAGTGATAAGTTTAGCTCACTATTTATTTCAGGTAGTTCTTTACTCCACTTACCTAGCTCTGTTGTTAAGCTAGATCCAAGAACCTCTTCAATATATAGTGCTAGTTTCGTCTGCTTCATAATAGACTTCTTCGCTTGAGTAATACTTTCATTTAATTGCATGAGTTCATATTTGTACTGCTTTATTTTCACTATTGTCTCAGAAATCTTTGCTAAAAGGTCTTCTAGTATACTATTTACGTTAAGTATTTTCTGAGAGTACGCTGTTAAGTCTTGCATGTGCTGTCTGCTAAGCATATTGTGCAAAGACATTGATGTCTGCTTTATTTCAGTGCACTTAGATAACATGTAGTTTACTTTAATTTCCACTTCTGAGAATTCTTTGAGTGCTTCCCATACTTTCTTTTCTTTTACTTTTGTAGCAAAGTCTAGTACTTCCTTTATAGATTCGTTAAGCTCATCTATGTATTCGCTAAGAGGATTAATGTAGTCTGAGAGCCTTACGTGTTTTATTAGGGCAAAGTTTTCTAATATGCTCATGTTTCTCTTGTAGTCTTCTATGCACCTACGGATTGTTTCGGCATGCTGACATATTTTTTCACATTCTTTGATTACTTCAGATTCTGTTTTATTACACTGTAGCTGTTTGTTCTTAATTTCATGTATTAAGTTCATTATCTTTGTTAAATTGGCTTTTATTTCATCCAATTTATCTATGTATTCTTTTAATTTGTTTTCAGTGTTCTTCAGAGCCTTAGTTTTATTAGCAAGCTTTTCTAGTACTGGCTTAACGAATGTTTCATTTACAAGTCTGTACTCGAATCTATACTTGTTCCTAAATACTCTCGGCTCAGAGATGTTTAGTACGAAGTACTCCCATATTCCTTTAAAGTGTACTACATATATTGTTGCGTTGTCTCCTGTGCGCCACCAAATGAATATTGGCTTTCTGCCGCCTGTCGGGAACATTACCGATATTTCGTCGGTTTTAACTAGCATCCATTGGCCTTGAGACCATATCTGGGGCTGCGGTATAGCTGCCTGCAGGTAGGTGAGCACTAACATCATTATTAAGATTACAGATACTTTCCCCCGCATACCGGCTTGATGTAGGCTACTCAAGGAATTAAAGGTTTAGAATTCTACTCTACTCGAAAATGGTTTATTCATAGTGAAAAGGAGTTTCACATTAAGTGAACTCAGCCTTTA
>Ga0180301_10000909_pt1 | contig 23241 bp, 20 predicted proteins | sample GuaBasSediGuay16_FD_121797 | JGI IMG/M metagenome (GOLD analysis project Ga0180301, IMG submission 121797) | Subseafloor sediment microbial communities from Guaymas Basin, Gulf of California, Mexico - Guay16, Core 4569-2, 12-15 cm | ecosystem: Environmental > Aquatic > Marine > Hydrothermal...
ACGTAGTAACTCATTCTCTCTCACCTACTCTACTTTAATGAACATCCTCAAATTAAAAGTTATTGCTCTGCTGAATATGTTCTCTCTCATTCTAGTAATAGGGCCCAATGCTCCTGGAGACACCAGGAAAACATCCGATATGTTTCTACGTTCCCTAAAGATCCCTCTCTCCACCAATCTAGCTATCTTGTCTATCTCACTCGGATACCTGCTATATATATTGAAGGAAACTGTAACTATCTCCTCTAGTGTCTTAGGATCCATGTATCTCTGGTATACTCTAGGCCTAGCTGAGAGGTCACACACTATAACTGGATAGTCCTCTATTCCAAGTTCTCTTCCTGGAAATACCTTGTAGACCTTCTCTCCGATGTCAACGTCAAATGCTAAATTAACGTCTAACGTTGATGTCTCAGTATAGAGGGTATTGTCATATACAGGGTTGGTACTGGCTCCTAGAGCATAGTAGTTGGAAGAGTCTCCACTGTGTCTAATTTCAATATAATATACCTGTTTAGAGACCAGGTTTTCCCTAGAGATAGAGACAGTGTTCCATCCAGCAGTCAGAGTTTTGGTAGCTGTGTCCTTAACGTTTAGGTTCTTGTCCAGAAGCCTGAAGGTAGCATTTCCAGGGGAGCCTACTACATCCTCAACATACACTCTGACCTTCGAGATAGTAGAAGAGAAGGGATAGAACGCCTGTCTCAAAACCGAGTACTCCGATGTCAGAAGGGAACTCTCATGCTGTAGCTGTCTAGGATACAAGTAGTTCTTTACGACATTGCTTAAAGTGTCCTTTATCCATTCGTAGTCTATCATGCTCCAAGCATCCTCCTAATAGTGTATTCTATCTCTTTCTTGAGGAGTCCTATTATCTCCTCTCTATGTTCATTCCAGTATCTAAGCAGATAGTCTTTTCCCTCCTCTCCTTTTTTCAGCACTCCTCCCCAGTATCTCTGTTTGGGGCATCTATACAGTTTCCAGCCTGTCTCGGTTCCCTTTTCCTTCAAGAGAGCTACACTCCACACTGGCCCTATGATTATCTCTTTAGGCTCGTCTATAGCTATTTTCAGACTCTCCCTCCAGTGTCTAGGTATACTCTCGTCATTCCATAAGTCATTGTATATCTTCTCTGCCACATACTGCATGATATAGAAGATGTTCTCCTCCAGCCAAGAAGGGCTTCCAGAAACCATTCTCCTTAGAGAAATAATCTTGTCATAGTCTGCTCTAATAGTTATCTCTATCATGCTGCCTCTCTCCTTCTACATAGACACTCTATAAAGTCTGTTTTGTTGCCTGTCTTCCTATGTAGTTTCTCAACCACCTCTACCCATTCGTCACCTATCCTGAGAAGGTCACCAACCTCTATTTCTGTTTCAGGAGCAAATGTTACTAGATACTCTGCTCTGATCTGCAGTCCAGGCATCTCCCATGACTCTGCATATCCAGTTAGCTGGGAAACTTGGCCTCGTAGAACTTCTGGCTCAGAATAGGTGTACACTCTCTCGTCACCCTCTATCGTTTCTATCCTTTTCTTCCTAATCAATTCCTGACCATACACTCGTATAAGCTTCCTAACTATTGTGCTAATAGGCATCCTACTTCAACTCCGTTCTAATAAGGGAAGGCTCGTCATGTTCCCCCTTCACATGTATCTTGCCAAGCATAAGGTCTCGTATCCTATAGTACTGTTCTAGGAGAACCATGTAAGGTCTTGCATGTGTGAATCTATATGCTCCATGAGAGAGTCTCTCTGGGATAAGAAGAAACTCCCGCATCACATAGTAGAATGCAGCTAGACATGCCACTGCCTCAGGTATCATGTTCTGATCTATCTCTCTAGGATAGTAATAGTATGTGGCAGTGACAACATCATATGTAGATGCAGGAGCCTCTGCAAGAACTACCCTTCCGTATGTAGGGTCGAAAGACGTTACTGTGACAGTCTCTCTAAGATCTAGACTTCCAGCCTTGCCCCACTTGTAAACTTCAATATCGCTCTTGTCTACTACTCCATCAAAGTTCCTATCTGCTACATGAGGATGGCTCAGCCAAAATGTAGAATTGACACCGTTGATATTCCCTGTAAGAGTGTCATCCCGGACATATATTGCTACATCGTTAAGAAACTCTCTCTGTGCTCTCTCTATATATTCCTCTATGACACTGTCTGGAGCATCAGAAGCTGTCAGTCCAATATACTCTCTTACTCTATCTGGAGTGGTTAACATGTTCTATCCCTATATACTTTTCATGTATAGAAAAATTAAAAGGTTCCTCAAGCCCTACTTGAGGACTTGAGACAGACAGCAACGTTCTAAGGAGCTTACCTGGTCGGATTGACTTCTACAGGGGAGAAGGTGCCTTGCAAAGCTACAGCTCCGTAAGCCTCTGGATTGACAACTCCATAGTTTCGTTCTGCAAAGCCCCAGAAGTACAGTATGTCCTTGTTGATTCCAGTGTACTCGTCTCTCTTTAGCTCTAGATCCATTCGCTCCACACAGTATCCAAGGTCGTCAGAGTCAACTAGTATAGCTCCATATATCGGAGCCTTGTTGGTGACTATAACTTTTAGACCCCACATCTGCCCTATCTCACCGTTCATTAGTGGACCTGCACCTCTGTATGCCCATGCCTCTACAAACTTTGTGGCTGGGTCATAGATTATCTCAGCCAGTCTCTTAGGATGTATAATAACTACGTCAGGCTCGAAGTTTTTGGATATGATGTCAGACCTTGCCATCAAAATGTCCTTGGCAGAGAGGCTTCCAGCAGCTGCAGACACTCTTCTTGCTCCAGCAGTTGTCGGAATGTACCATGCCACAATTGTCCCTGTGGCTGCTCCAAAGTTTACAGTGCAGCCGTTAGCATCCTGAACTATGTTGCTGACATTGCCTATCGTGCTCTTGACACCTATAATAATTGTGCCTGCAGCAGCTCCTATAGAGCTTGATCCAACTATAGTTACAGTTGGAAACATGGCCTCTAGAGCCAGAGTGTCCATGGCATCTGCATATGCCTCTCCAGCCTCTTTGATAGCGTCTGCTATGACGTCTCTCTTAACCTGTCTTAGAGCCTCACCCTGGAAGGCAAGGCCTACTCCGTGTTTCTTGATTGAGATGGTCACTGCATCATATGATATCTTCTCTGCTGTAATGGCTGCTCCAGCACTCATGTTTGTCTGGACTACAACGTTGCTTGATTTCTTAGGAAACTCTACCTGAGTGCCTCCAGTTCCAACTAGGTCTCTGTTGACCTTGTAGAACTGTGCAAAGACTCTCTTTCCACGTCTAATCTCTTCTACAGTTGCAGACATCACCTTTGGAGTCAGTGCAGTAATGTCTGATGTCGAAATGGTGCCAGCAAGCTCAAATATCTCTTTCATTTTACACACCTTTACAGGTTTCTACTCTAAAAATAGTAAGAGAGGAGATATAAATATATTGGAAACTCTAGCCGACTATCTTGTAGTACTTCAGTATGAGGTCCACTGTCTTGTCTATCTTCTTCTGTAGCTCAGCTTCTAGCTCCTGTTCTCTCTGTTCCTTAATGGCCAGGAGGTCACTGACTGCAACTGGAGGTCTAGAGGGTTTGGGAGGTTCATTCCTTACTCTGTCCAGCTCTTCTCGCAGCTGCTTTATCTCAGCCTGCAGTTCCTGTATCAGATTAAGTAGGGCTTCTTTTTCTCCCTTTTTCCTAGGCATTCTTCCTGCCCTCTGACCTTGCTAGAAAGTCAGCAGCTAGCTTTACGAGGTCGTCTATCCTTCCTTCCCTGACAGCTTCTTCTCTTGCTCTTTCGAGGAGCTCTTCGAGACTAGGACGAGGTTCCTCCTGAGTTGTCTCAGCCACTGTCGTCTGAGCTTGTTCTTCTTCCTTCTTCTCCTCTTGTCCCTTCTCTTGTTCCGTTTTCTCTTCAATTTCTGCCTTACTCTCCTCCTTCTTCTCTTCCTGTCCAACGTCTCCTACTGTTTCCTTAGTTTCTTGATCTGACTCTGTCTCTTTCTCTTCAAGCTGTATAATATGCTTGAACTTCCTAGTGAAGGATCTGTCCTCCTCCATCTTCTGTATCAGTCTCTTGACAAGCTGGTATGCTCCGTACTTTTCTTCATGCTCCTCTTTCCAGTGCTTGAGAAAGGCTCTTTTACTCTTGAACTCCTCTCCACAGACAGGACACTTCACAGTTGCAAGCTCCATATTTTCACCCTCCTCTTCTTCTATTTCTTCAGATGCTTCTGGGTAAACATAGTAATAGTATGGATAGTAGTAATATGGATAGCCATAATATGGATACGGATACCCATAGTATTTCGCTATCTTCTTAGCTACCTTTGGATACTTTCCAGGAGGCACTTTTATAATCTTGACAACCTTGACCTTCTCTTTCTCCTTGGCCAGTTCCTTGGCCAGTTCAAGTACCTCGTCAATAGGCTTGATTTCTGCTTCTACTATAGTGAAGTCTTCTATCTCGTCCCAGTTGTCAGGTAGAACCAACACCTCATTAGCCTTGATCTCAACCGTCTCCTCAGCCTGAGTCTCCTTCTCTGTCTCCTTATTCTCCTCCTGAACCTCATCTTCATATTCACCTTCTACCATTTCCCTTTCACCGTCTAGACTTAAGGCATGGGTGTCATTTAAAGCTTTTTCAAGAGCAGAGACGTTGAATATCATACAGTTGTCACATGCTGGACTCCCAGTTAGGGAGGCTTCTATTGGAGTGTAGTTTCTTCCTACTGGAGGAGTACTGTTTTCTTCTAGCTTCTCAAATCCTCCCTTTATAGAGATAGCGTTGAAGACTCCATCTTCTATCAGCTTCACTGCCTTCTCGTCTGTAATTACACCTTCAAACACTAGTGAGCGTATGACATCGTCAGCAGCCACTTTAGTCACTTTCCCAACTGTCCTGTCTCCGAACTCTTCGCTTTTTCCATGCTGCACTTTTATAGGTAGCCCTAGAAACTTTGAGAGAGCCTTCTTCATCTCGTCATAGTCATATTTTACACCCTTCCATACTCCCTCTGCTATTAGGACTCCTGATATCTTTAGTTTAGGTTTCCTAGATAATATGTTGATGTTACTTGTGAATCCTAGCTCCTGATAGTTACCCAGCTTCTCTCTTAATTGAGCGTTCTCAGCTAGAAGTTCTTCTAGTATAGACTCCATACTGAACACCTATCCTTTAAGTTGTATACGTCTTAAATAAACTTTAATGTCTTCATATGACAGGAGTAGAAGGGCAACTACTAGAAGAGCTAGACCGTACCATCCATGATGGAGACGGTATGGAGTGTCTCCTGCCTCCAGGATTGTCTCGTATAGATCCCAGAGAGTCATTGTCCATCCTATGCCATATAGAAGATAGGCTACCTGTCTGAGCCTCATGCTGTTCTCCTCACAGCTCCACACTTCTCACATATCATGCTGCCTTTGTAGTTTAGATGTCCACAGACACTGCATTTCCAGTATGGCTTAACACTCATTCTCCTCACCCAATAAAACATATTGTCATTCTTACTTAAGATTCCTCTGCTAGATCTCCTTGTACCGTATTACCCAATAGATCTTAGCTCCAACTGACAGGTCCGTCCATGACATAACGATTACCTCGTCAATTGTCCCTGTAAACCGTACCTTGTCCAGACTCACCATAGTTTGCTTAGAACAGTAGAGCTTGGCAAGTAGAGAGCCACTGGTGAATTTAGCTTCTATTTCTCCACTGGTTGAGTCAGAGTATAAGTATACTCCTCTAGTGTCCAAACGTTTGCCTGAGGAAGGTATGAGAATAGTGCAGGGAGAGGACACTTCAGAAGTGTCAATTTCTCCATTAGCTGCCGATTCTGAGCTTAGAGCGTCTACGTTTAGAACTCCACTTAGGAGGTCAATTACCTTCTGGAAGTGTTGCCAGAATGACATTTTACTTTCTCCTCTCACGTATCATTTCAGACTCGAACTCTTCAAGTCTATTCTGTTTGATCCAGTTAATAGCTTTTTCCTTGCTCCACTTCTCAGCATCGAACTTAACCATCATAACTCTAGCATGATGTATCTCTCCAGGAACAGGGTACAATCCAATATATATAGTCACTCCCTCAGGTATTTCTAGGTCTGGGAGATACTTCTTCACCTTTGACTGTGGCTCTGCTCTGGTGAACTCTCTTGGATCGTAGAGGTAGACTCTGAAGTAGTTCCAGCCTCTCTTCTGTTCTATAACATATGGACTGTATGGCTTACCTGTTCTAGGATTGCCCTCTGCCAGTGCCCTAACCTCTCTTTCTCTCCTGAATACCCATGACTTGTAGCCCTTCTCTCCTGTCCTCTTGGCTATGAAGAATGCATGTTTGAAATACTTGGAGTCCAGGTACATAGATACAAAGTCAGGGTTGTCCTCTATAACCTGTACCTTTCCATGATCAAGGACTGTTATCCATGTTGGTATAGGTCCAATATTACGCTTGACCTCCTTTCCTTCAGTTATAAACCATTTCTCTGGGCTGTGACATGTCTTCCTGTGAGCCTTGACTTCCTGACCAACCTTCAGCTGTCTAATGTCTCCATATAGATTGAACTCGTCTAGATAGTCACCTTTCTTTATTCTGATGTCGTAGTGACAGTTGTCTTTGTTTCTAACACAGTGCTTGTGCAATACAAAGTCGTATGTGTTCTCTAGTGCTTTCTCATGTATCTTTCTAAGAACATATGCATCCGAGTCCTTCTCTTCCTGTATAAGCTCCCATGTCCCAGTGAAGAACTGTCCCTTCCCCTTGAACTTCAATATAATATGCTCTTCTCCATTCTCTCTGGATGTCTCATACTCTACCTTTCCCTTTTCAAGTATCTTCATCTGTCCATGCAGATCCTTGTTAGGATTGAACCTGGACATAGGCCTAGTAGTACCCTCCCAGTCTAGATACTTCCTGTTGTCTCTTCCCTCGTCCCATGCCAGTATCTCTGTCTCGAAGGGAGGCATACCTTCCAATCTGAAGGTTCGTACTTTTCCTCTTCCCTTGTCATCTAGGAAGAGATACCATCTTCTAATCCACATTCCACGTTCATGTATAGGACCTCTCCAGCTATGCATGGAGAATGTGTATCTAATATTGGAGAGTTCTAGTTTACGTTTCTTTTCCTCCATGTACTTTAGCCATTTGGCATATTGTTCAGGCCAGTTCTTTTTGGTCCACTCCACAGGGAATGGAGTAGGATTCTCCTTTGGAGGTGTCCAGTTCTCTTTCATGGCTCTGTCACTAATAGTGTATGGCATCTGATTCTTAGGTATCATCACTCTCCAGAGAGTCTCGTACTGTCCCTCTATAGGCTCTTTAGTTTCTGGATCTGTCTTTGGCACTCTAACTGCTCTTACAACTATCCTTGTCCAGTCCTTGAAGTATCTCTTGTCCTTTAGAAAGTATTCATGGAAGTAGGGCTTCTGTGCTCCAAACACTACCTTCCCTCTTGTCATGACGAACATCTTGCCTCTAGGCTCTCCTTCCTGTCCTACTCTGACATCGTACATCTCCTTGACATATTGATTAGGCTTCCAGTCTGTACCCTTTGCTATTGGTCTGTCCTTGAAGAGCCACATCTTGGGTTGCTTGGCCTTTGTCTCTGCTCTGAAGCCTTTCCCTATGTTTTCTAATAGTCTCTTAGGAGTTATCATTTTCTCTACTGATCCTCCAACTATGCTCCAGCCCACTAGATATCCGTTGACTGACATTCTCCAGTCACAGTGCTGTGAACCAACTTCTGGGACTCTCTTGGCTTCGGGTACAAACTTGCTGGTTAGAATATGTGACTCCATCACAAAGTCATGCTCTCCCTTCGGACATTCCATGTACTTGCCTACTAGAGCCATGAACAGTTTATATGGCAACTTGAAGATATCAAGCATAGCTGCATAGTCGAAGTCAGTAGACAGCTCTGGATAGTACTTGATACCTATGTATCCATAGTAGTAGTCTTTCAGGTATGGACACTTGTATATTCTGGCTAGAGGACACATAATAGGATATTTCAGTACTTCCTCCTCTACGATAGTTAGCGACATGAATGCTCTCCTAAGACCGAATCGTTTCCTTAGAGGACAGACATCCCAGTCTGCATAGAAGGGACATCTCTTCATGCGTATTCTAATGACAGTTTCAAGCTCATGTTCCCAGTCCAGCTGCTCTGGAGGAGGACCTGTTCCTAGTCTCGCTATCTTCTCTGCCACACTTAGAGGGTCAGCATCTTCCTTCTCTGGTTTCTTCTCCTTGAACCATGGAAACATCCATGTTACTCTACGCTTGCCATCTTTCTCGTAGAAACGTATTCGGATGGGCATTACAGTTATTATGTCTCCTATCTTACATTTTTCAGATGTCCCATAGCTCATCCCTATTCTAGCATATAGCTTGCCATTAAACTCTTTCAGGTCACTAGTATACCACTTGGTAGCTTCCTCTTTTGGTATCCTGATGTAGCATTCATACATGTAGGTAGGCAGAGGCTTACCCTCTTTAGTTTTCTTCTGCTTTATACCTAGGACTATAACATCTATCTCCTTCAAGTTCTTGATCTTCATCATGTCGGTGCTTCTGTTCTCTCCACTGTACTTTACTGGATACTTCATCTTTGCATCCTTACAGACCACACCTTCAGACCCAGAGACACTACGATACTTCTTGACCAGCCTAAAGAAGTCTCTCATGGTGTTAGCTCTGTCTCCACGTACAGAATCAATATATAATAGCTTCCTAGGAAGTAGCTTGACATATGTTTGTCTCCTCTCATCATACGGTCTGTCCACTAGGTCCTGTCCCTTTAGCTTCATAATGTCGTAGATCACCAACACCAGCTTTTCTCTAAACTCCTTGGGTATCTTCTCTCCAGCTGTTATGACAGCAGTGTCCTCTCTAGGCACTAGCTCTCCTATCTCTCTCTTGGCCCTTGCATTCTTGCCCTTCATTCTAGCAGGGAAGTTAAAAGCTAGGATTTCTCCGTCTAGAATAGAGTCAGGAATGTCTAGGCTCTTGATCTCCTCAACTATCTCTGGGAAATGCTTGGCTCTGTCACGGTGAGTGTCCTCTGTAAAGAGTTTAACGTCTCCGTTGGGCATAACATGTATCTGATGTCGTCTCCCATCAACCTTTTCTTCCACCCATATTCCATTGTCTATATGCTCAGATGCCCATTTCTCCCATGCCTCTTTTACATCCCAGAACTCCCATTTCTCCCAGCCAGATTTTGGCTTTACACCTATAATATATTTGCCTGTCTTAAGCTCCTCCAGTGCTCTGTATGGTCCAAAACCTCTGGTCATCAGGTCCTTAGGTAGAGGGTTGAGAGCATAACCATATATTGGAACTGAATATCCTATTCCAGGTCCAGAAGGGTCAAAGACAACGTGTATTCTTCTTGCCAGCCAGTCTGGAAGGTTACGTTTGAGTGCACGTACCAGTCTTGGATCTGGATACTGTCTGAACACCATGTCAATGTCGTGACTCTTAGGCACTTTTCCTTCATTAACGATTCTACCTACTAGATAGGCTGCATACGGCTGACCTTTAATAGGTATAACTCCAGCTCTCCTTATAGCCTCTATAGCCTGCCCTATCTCTATATACTCTCCCTCTGGCTCTTGAAGTGGAGTTACAGCTCCATACTCCTGCCATGCATATCTAGATGCCTCATCCAGCTTGTCCTTGTCCTTATAGTCATAGTCTATTAGTCCTCTCTTCCATCTCTCTATCTGGATAAATATATTGGCATTAACATAGTTCTCTGGTGTCTTACCGTCAGGGAACTCTTCTCTCCACTTCTTGTGCAGCCACTTCCACAACTCCTCCAGCTCTTTATCTGACAGACTGTTCACATAGTCTACATCTATGTCGTCAACCGAGAACCCTGGAGGCAACTCTATGGAGAGAGAACCCTTCCACTTCACCTCTCCCTTGTGGTGCTTGAGAACCCACTCGAACAGTTCTCTAGCATACTTCTTGTATGACTCTGGCCTGTTGAAGGTGAATCCTCTCTTGACCATCTCCCTGAATATAGCTAGAGCCTGCTTCCTGCAGTCAGCCACGGTGATGGGAGATCCATCCTTACGCTTCAGCTTCTTGCCCTGTCTAATAGACGTATACCATGCCAGTGTTATTCTCCAGTCATCACCCAATACTCTGTCAGGCAGCTTGGGTATCTTCCTCAGGTACTTGTCTAGAGGCTCCTTTATCAGCTCTACAGCTCTGTCACATGGAGACTCTCCGTAGTGATACATTCCTCTGTCAATCATCTCCAGAGCTATCTCCTGATGTAGCCTGCACCATGAGTCTCCATACTCTCTATGATTGAAGTGGCAAATACTGTGGTAATACTCCAATTCGATGTCAGACAGCTCCTTGGCATCCCTAAACTTTAGCAGCTTGGCCGATACAAACACTTGGACTCCTTTAGGAACTGACACTGGCCTGGGAGGATCATATTTCTCTAGAATCTCAACCTCGTATGCATACAGTTTCTTCCCTGTCCAACCCCACTTCTTGTACTCCTCATCTGTTATCTGATGCCTGTCCCTTAGTCTCTTGAACTCTTCTACACTGATCTCGTATGGCTTCTTCAGTCTAATTACTCCGTAACACAGCCTGTCCTCTATGAGATAGAGAGGCTCACCTATGTGCTCTTCGAAGCGTCTTGTCTTGACTATCAAGTCTTTCTCTTCTGACCACATAAGCTTGGCATGAGGAGACACAAGGTACAATCCGTACTGAGGCTTACCCGTAACTTTTGGAGTTATGGCCTTGACATCTTCAGGAGTAACCTCAAGCTCCGACATGTCTATTACACTCCCATCCCTAGCCACTATACAGTTCAATATATTATACTCATCCTTAAGCTTATTTACGTATGACTGTAGCTTTCTGTCTCCCATCTTTATAGGCTTAGAGCCTAGGTGCGTCCACACTATATTTTTGATGCTGGCATCCCTACACCATGCCATCTGAGTTCTGATGTCGGCATGTCCTATAATGTCTCCTCTCTTCTTGTCTTTGCGTACTAAACCCTTCTCTTCATGTGTAGACAGATCTCCAATATATAGTGTGCATCCTCTCAGGTACTTGTCTCTATACTCTTTAGGTATAGATGCTACATCACTTGCATAGCATATTTTCCACTTTCCAGACTCCACTATAACAGCGACATTAGGTGCTTTAGTGGAATGTAGTACTGGAACAAACCTTACTTTGAAGCTGCCACATCTAAAAGTTGAGTCTCTATGGACTCTAACTAGCTTGTCTATCTTGTAGTCCTCTTCTTCATAGTAATCCGATGTCAGAGTATCCTCTGTGACTACAGTTGCTATCTTTATTTCCTTATTCTTAAGGCCAAATAGATGGTCTGGATGAGCATGTGTAATTATAATAAAATCTGGCTTAAGCTTGTCCAGCAGCTCAGGAGGATTCTCGTCTCCCCAGTCTATTAACAGTCTGGTTGAGCCATCATCTATTAACAGGCTAGCTCTTAGCCTATGGTTTCTCGACTTCTCTTCTACGTATCCACGTGTGCCTACAAAGTGCAGTTTCATTTTATCCTATCCCTCTAACAACGTGATATATATCTCCGATCCAGGTGATAGTTTGCCCACTCTCTCTTACCTCTATTTCAGAGTAATACTTTCCACTTGTAGGAATAGTCACTTTTACTCTACAGTATCCTAGAGACGCAGACACCACTTCCATGTTGGCCTCTATAGTTGGAGAGGAGGCTCCATACTTTTTCATTCTAAAAACTATGCCGCTAATGTCAGAGAGATCATAGTAGGTAAGAGAACCTGTTATTCCATCCTTTTCCATTAGATAAAACGATAAATATTGCACGTCATTTTCCACCAGAGTATGCTCACTCATGCCCTACACCTATCCTATTTAAATAGACTGTTATCTTTTAAGAATTTTCTTGACTAGCTTGTAGACACTCCTCTCTTTTATAGCCCTGTATACACTGGCTCTTCTCCTTAGCTTGGAAAAGAGCTCTAGGAACTTTCTTGACACTTCAAACTTGAAGCTAAAAGACTTCGTTATAACTCCTCCAAGGGAGAAGACAGCTTCTATAATCCTTGACACTGTCATCTTAATATTGAAGACACTGCCTAGATAAGCACTTAGCTTTCTTAGATCATGCCATGTCCCAACTATAACAGTTTCCACTAGACTCCTAACAGTGAATGTCATTTTTAGACTCTTAACGAGGAGACCTGCAAAAGAGTATAGGAGCGTAAGAGAGCGTGTAACCTTAGACCAGTATGAATATAGGAGCGAAACAGCTCTTCCTACGCTGACACGAATGTTTTCTGTCAGCACCAGAGAAACTTGCTCCAAGCCTAAAGTCTTATAGAGAAACTTCAGAGAAGAGGCCTTCAAGTTTCTCAGACCATACAGACCACCTAGAAGTTTGCTAACTATGCTTAGGAGACTGTATCCAATATTAAAGAGAGAGGTAACGACCATCCCAGATGAATAGAGGCTAACTAGGAACTTTCTGATAGTGCCTCCCAAACTGTAAAGAGAGCCTAGTTGCCTAGTAAGCTTCGAAAGGAGAGCATGGAGAGAAGTCAGGCTGTTCGATATCAGTGCTAATGTCCTGTATGAGAAGGCCAGTATACTTGATAGATAGACATTTAACGAGTATCGTATTCCAAGTCTACCCACTACTAGACCGACATAGCCAAATAGAGATGTCAACCTCTGCACTACAAGCCCTACAGTCCGATATAGGATGCTTAGGCTCTGAACTGTCAGATTTCTAATTTGATGCCTAGAGACTACAGAGCTAGCTGTCTTTAATAGAACATTATATAGGGAATGTAGGACTGTCTCTACTAGACCCTTCACAGAATATAGTGAGACGGTAAGAGTAGAAACTAAGCTTCTAACTATGAATGACAGCCAAACTGTCTTCTCCACTAGATTCCGAACTGTATGTGACGATGCTATGTAGGCTGCAAGAGACTGATATACGGTATACAGGGAAGTCAGGCTCTTTTCTATAATGTTACCGAGCAAGTAACTAAGCTTGAATGCTTTAGACAGAACACTCCTCAGCGAATACACATAGTTCAAAGACTCTGCAATGTTCTGTCTAACAAGATGCACGGTCTCCAGGAAACGAGTCACCTTGCTTGCTATACCATATCTAACCTGGAAGAGAAGATGGACCAGCTCTTTGTTCAGGTATGAGAGTGCAAGAAACTCTCTTACCCTACTGTACACAGTGTAGAGTGAAGAGAGATTCCCTGATATCAGACTCTTGACACTGTATATCATCTCTCTCGAAAGAGACACAGTGTTTCTCAGACCAAAGACCAACTCCAGCATTCTAGAAACTAGCCATTCGAGACTGTGAAGAGAGGTGAAACTTGTCTCCACCAGTTTTCTAATGTTAAAAGACACGCTGAGAAGAGAAGTCTCCAGTGTCCTCAGGAAGTATCGAGAAGACAAGCTTGCAAGTCTGCTGGCTCTAACTTGAAAGACAGAGGACAGAACCTGCAGTAGACCTTGCCTGGCTTGATACAGCATGCTAAAGACTCTGGAGAGCAGGTCCTTAAGGAGAAAGACATCCTCGTTTTCAGAGTAGTCAGACACTCTCTGCATCCAAGACTTCCAAGCAGAAGACAGGGACACCTGGAAAACTCCAGATATAGGCTGAGAATAGACACTGACAAGAACTCTTCCCAAGTTCTCTCTCAGATGCCATGAGGAACCAAATGCCTTCAGAACTGTCCCTATTATATTGTGGAGAAAAGAGAAGGCCTTGGAGGTTAGATTCCTCAAGAAATGCACCGACGTGAAATACTTGGTTACCGTCTCTAGAGCAGGCCCCTCTTCTGGAGTGTATTCACAATAGATAGAGTGTTTCCTGTCATCATATGAGGGGGAGAGAGGATCAGGGAAGGAGTTGTAGGCCTGACTCTGATACACTCCCTGATTGGTCTCGCCAGTGTCATAGGCAACTTGGTAGGCCTCTCCTAGATCTCCAACTCTCTTGTCCATCCACACAACTAGAATGTAGTCTCCAGAAGACAACGTGGAGGGATTCAGAACCTGAAAGGAATACCAGGCTCCAGAAGTCTCCTTGATCTCCTTTTCTTCTGTCTCAGCTACCAGGGATAGATCGCTTGCCTTGTAGATAGCACACTTGACATTCCTCCCATACGTTCTGAATAAAGAATCCATCCAGTAACATTTAATGTAAGCAGTGATAGTAGAAGGGACAAATTGCTCGTTGCAGGTAAACTTGCTTCCTCTAATGATGTCACCTGCATCACTCCAAGATCCACCAGCAGTAGTGTAGCCAAATGTCCCAGATGTCATTTCTCTCACCTACAGACTTCTACCACTGCTTTAGCGTCATAATAGCCACATACAAACTCCGAAGTCGGATCAAGAGTATAGAGAGCATAGTAAGTCCCTGCCTTGCTCTTATAAATTTCTCCCTGAAATGGACCATATTCATTATTAAGTCTGTCCCGTACATAGAACGTTACTCTGTAAAATGAGACATCCAAATCGTAGTTGTCATAGAAGTCTACTTTCAACACTACAGTTTCCGATCCAGTTCTAAACAGCAGTGAAGGATCTACAGAGACTTCTGAGATATAGAAGTTTCTTGGAGAGACAAGCTCGTATCCTAAGTAGTCTTCTCCCAGAATGATCTGTCCTAGATATGGTGAATTGTCTACCATGTCAAAGACTCCTTACATACCATGATTCTATAAACCTCTAAGGTTCCATCAGCCCAAGGAATAGAAAACAACATATTAGCATCAACCACATTAGGAGTGAAAGTAGAGTATATTGTGCCGTTTGGGTACTCTTTGGCATAAAATCTAGTTCCAAACGGATCTGCCTCTATACAAACGTCATATGTCTTCCCTGAAGAGTAGGGAGCAAAGTACTCTGCGAAATCAGAAGTTAATGCTCGAAGGCTACCAGCCGACCGATCCACTCTTATCCTAATATAGTTCACTCCATACAGAAATGTAGCTGGATCAAAATAGGTTCCTCCATTAACTTCTGAGAACACCACTCTTCCTCTAATAAAGCCCTTTGAAGGATTAAAAGCATTACATCTAGTGTCAAATGTCCAAGGTCCAACTAATGTTAGTGTTCCAAAAGTTAGAGAATATCCTGAAGCATTCCAGGTTATAGTGTCAATAGCCCTTGAAAAATCTTCTTCAATTACTAAAGGAGGTTCACTTAATACAGCAGGAATTCCATGTCGTATATCTCCAATAAAAATATTGTCTTCTATCACAGAGTTAGAGTCGAACACTACATTCCTAAGAGTAACTGGAGTGACTGTAGAGTCTCGTGCCTCTTCGAATCGATTGTCTGTTATCCTAAAGGCATCTATACAGCCCTCTATTATGATATAGTAAGGAATGCTGTTTTTCCAGAATGAGTTCCCATGTATCTGTATTTTCCTACAGTCTTTCAGTCGGATAGCTGCGTTTAAAGGTGCACCTACAAACCTATTGTGAGCTATCTCTACTCCTCTAATGGTCGAAGCATAGAAATCGCATTCTCTATTGTCAATAAACATATTGTTATGAATATGACAACCTTCTATGTGGAAGGTAGTAGCAGTAAGAAAAACGCCAATAGAGCAATCTGCTATCATGCAGTTGCTAATCTCGGTTCCTGGAAATGCTCCTTCCATGTAAATACCATAGTTAGTTACATAATACGGTTCCTCAGCAAACAGCCACTGGCAAGAATGGATGTGTATATCTGATATCCCTCCATACGGGGAAGTAGTAGACTTTAATGCCACTATTCCAGCATTGATATTATCTGAAAATATACAGTTCTCTATGAAAGCACAAGTAGGGGCTAACGCAACACCCGCTTGTCTTCCATCTAGTACTAGAGCATTTTTGCCTGCCAAGACAAATCTACAATTCCGTATTACAATACCATTACGAACCAGTGTTTGGATCCTTAAGAACTCTTGTTCTGGCTCTGAAGGATTTCCTTTGAAACAGATGCCAGATATAAAACACTTTCCTTGATTGCCTTCCTTAAAGAATAGAGTGCCATTGGATGTAAAGTGAAGAGTAGAGACATTATAGCCGCATCCTATTATTGTAAAGTCTACATTATTTGGTATAGTATTGGAGACAGTGCAGGTATACTCTCCTGGAGGCACAACGATCACAGGATTCCTCAGCATTCTAACTCCATTAGCTATCTTCTCTCCTATATCTTCACCTTCAAAGTCAAGGGCCGAGAATACATTATGGTACTCTGCCTCTATAAAAACTCTCCTATCAGTGATGTCGTCAGAAGAGATGGACGTAGCAGATGAATCTACCCAAACCTCATAGAGAGGTAGCTCGTTATCAGCTATAGAAGCAGGCTTCGGTATTCTACAGTAGGGACCTGTCTTGTCTTGAGGAATTGGATCTTCAGCTATTCCTTGACTGTAGGAAATCGAGCCATCAGCACTAATATAGATCATGTCCTTTCTAGGCGAGGAGGAAGGGGAGGCTATGGTGATAGTGGTTGCCTGAATATCATAGAGAGTACCGTTCACTCTAGCTGTTCCTCCAGCCACCTCCACTGTAAATCCTCCAGTAAGAGCGTAATCGAAGCCAGAATATATTCCATTACGCTCTAGAGCCTGCATTAGCTTGTTAACATCTAATGCATAGTATACAAAAGAGTCCTTGTAAGACATTTCCTATCTCCTCAGAAGGTATTGTAGAGAGAGAGCTATTATATCTTTCTCCACTTGCATGGAAGGTCTTTCTTGCCTCTGGCAGCCTCGAAGCACAGACCACACTCTCTGAAGCCTATACACTTCCCAGTTCTTACATAGGTGTCTCCATCTAGATTAACTATTACTCTTGGACCTCTGTGCATAGAAAAAATGAGAACTGGCTCGTGAGACTTGGCATACACACATCTATAGCAGGGTCTTAGTATTCCATATGCCATTCCTTGGACAGGGAGGGTGAAGAGTCTCTTAAGGAATCTCCACAGGAAAGACATAGAAATCGTTACCGTTCCAGACTATTTCGTATGTCTTCAGGACTGTATATCTATATGGAGATGCAGTTGTCTCACATTGGACAGTGATAGTGCAGGATCTGTCACTGTAGGGACTGGCTGAACCAGGAACATCTCTCTTCAGCCATATACCGAACCATTCTCCAGCGTTGACAGTTCCAAACTCTAGAGTGTTAGAGGGACTTCCTTCAACTGTCCACTCTACAGTGTTTCCTTTCTTGGTAACAAATTTACTTTCATCAGGAGCAGTATAAGGATCTGGGATTTGCTGGATAGTGGCAGGAGACCCAGTTGGATTTTCTAGAGCAAAGTATATGGTGTCTGCTTTTGTAGCTGCTCTTTTGTATCCTGAAATCCACACCTTAACGTTGAGCATGTCATAGCTTGAAGAAGCATCCTTGACTGCAATAGCTCGATACTCTATTGTCCCGTGAGAGGCTTCATCTCCAGTTACATCGTCGAATATGTTGTTGGCCACTCCACTAGTTATAGAAGAGCCAGAAATAGTACCTCCCAAAGAGAGAGAGTTGTTTGATGGTCCAGTGGCTCCATCTGTATAGTAGAACTTTATATCTTCTGAAGTGAGAGGCATTTTCTTTCACCTACTAATCATTTGACCTAGAAGTTTATATATCTTCTGTCCTTGAACTCTCTCTTCTTGCCAACATTCCACTTCTTGAGTGGCCTGTAGTATCCAACTATTCTAGAGTATATCTCTGTCTCTCCATTACAGACTGGACACTTGTAGTGTACTCCCCTATGAATTGTCCCCTCAGACAGGCAGACAGAGTATGTGCATGTCACGTCGAAGTAGGGTATCCTTGTCTGGGCTACCTTCTGTATAAATCTGAGGAGAGAAGTTGCCTCTGGCTCTCGCTCCCCAAGGAAGATTCTAAATATTGTGCCTCCAGTGAAGAGAGGGAGAACCTTCTCTTCCAACTCTATTCTCTCATACAGTGGAACCTCGTACGCTGGAGGGATGAGAAGTGTCGAGTAGTAAGGTGCCTTCTTAGATCCCATAGTCCGAATCCCTGGACACTCCTTTCTGTCTATAAGGGCCAGTCTATACGAGCTTCCCTCTCCAGGGATCATTTCAATGTTGATAAGCTGCTTCATCTCTTTCTGTTTCCGTACAGCATACTGCCTCATATATTCTAGGACCTTGACTACGAAGTCAATATGCTCCATGATAGGCTCATCAAACATGTTGAGACACATCTCATTTAGCCCTATCACTCCAATAGTCAAGAAATATGTTCTCATTGTCCAGCCGTTCATCATGCTGAAGGGCATGAGTCTCTTCATGTACTTCTGTATACGCTGCTTTCTGAAATTCAATATATATAGAGCCAGATCCATCAGCTCTTCTAGTCTCTCAAAGAAGATGTCTTCGTCTCTCCCTCTTGTCTCATATGCTAGTCTTGGGAAGTTGATAGTAACTACTCCTAGGCTGCCTGTTCCCTCTCCAGTGTTCCAGAGACCTCTAGGACCAGACAGCTCCTTGAGATTCAGGTTTAGACGACAGCACATAGCTCGGACAGTGTCCTCGTCTATCCCAGAGCCTATGTAGTTCATCCAGTAGAAACTTCCACGTACAGCTGCATTTTTTGCCATTAAGACAGCCTCTTCACTGTCCCATGGAAACCTCTTGGTCAGGTTGACAGTTAGAATTGGAAACGTGAAGGGCTTGTTGTTTGGATCTCCCTCTGTCATAATTTCTATTATGGCCCTGTCTATCATTAGAGCCTCGTCTACATAGTCTGCATACGTTCCATTCTCCTCAACCCTTCCACCTATCACTACAGGTTCACTCTCCAAGTACTTTGGGACTCCGAAGTTGAGGCTAAAGTTGCTGAAGGGAGACTGTCCACTGCTTCTCATGGTATAGTTTAGATTGTAGACAAGCTTCTGCATTTCCTGCTTGACCTGCCTGTACGACAATCTGTCATGTCTAATGAAGGGGGCAAGGAGAGTGTCGACATCGTTGAATGCCTGGGCACCTGCAAATTCTAGCTGACTCATGTATATCCAGTTCATCATCTGATCAACAGCACTAGACAGATGCTTGGCAGGTGCAGAGTACACTGTAGGTGTTTTCATGCCGTTTAGAAGCAGCACTCTAAGATTATGGCCACTGCAATTATGCAGCTTCAAGCCAACTGAAGTGAAGGTTCCTGTTTCAGTGGTGATGTCGTAGACATCTCTTCCCTTCCATTCTATCCTCTCGATCTTCACTACTCTTGGAGCAGGGCTGTAGTAGTTCAGATTGTTGGCTCCCTTGTAGTATTTAACTGGTTTAGAAGAGATCTTTACAGACTCTCTGAAGAGAGGCTCTGTCTCCTCTGTGATGTAGAATCTCAGCTTATAGATATTGTCCGAGTATCTCAAAGAGCAGGGTATTCTCACCTTTTCAAAGACAATTTTGATCTGCTGTAGCAGAGTGTAGGACTTAGAGGCTATCACAATTTCAGTAGCATAATCGTCTTGTCTTGTCCCATCCCCATCTATTATGCCTGAAATGATGTCAAAGTATGTTTGTAAACTGAAGGGATAGTAGGGAATGTTCTTGTTCTCAGCGTACTTGTCTACCTTCCCTAGAGGCTCCAGCATATAGTGTTTTTTGTATAGGAAAATAGAAGTTTTGTGATGTGAGACGTGATCCCAATAGTGGAGACCAAGCTCTTCCAGATATCTGTAGAGCTTGCACTTTATCTTCCTGTCTTTGATTGAGATCTGATAGGCACTGTTAGTCGGATTCCCCTCTGCTATATATAAACCTAGAATCCATGCAAGCTTAGATGAGAGTCTAAGCCTACCAAAGTGGAAGTCTCTCTGAGACAAGTGACTCCCCTGGAGAGTGTCTCCAATCTTTAGTTCTCTAGCCATCTTGACAGTTTCTCTATAATGCATGATAACTGGATGATCCTCTGTAACCTCTAGCAAAGATCCATCATCGAGAGTGATCCTAAGCATGTCACAGTGTGACTTGTGAACTATCTTGTTTGTTATTCTGGTCCATTTAGCCCCTGCCTTGTCCAGTACTTCATCACCTACCTCAGCGTCTCTAATCCTAATTATTAGAATGTTACCTTTTCTTCTAACTATGATTGGCATGTCTCCATTATATGAGTAGGGGATGTAGCCACCTGACTCAAGGTTGTGGATGTGTATTCTAGCATGTACATGGGCATATCTGGCTTTCCTCCCAACTGCACGTAGAAAGTCATTGGCCAGAATCTTGCTTGCTATAAAAGACTGCAAGTTGCTGAAGGACTCGTTTACATTTGCATTCTCTTTCTTTCTCCAGTCTCTGTCAGACAGATACCTTCTAATATAGTCGTTTCTCATCTAACATCATCTCCTAAGAAACACCTAATACTATGTCTTGGCTCTTCTTAAACATTCGTGTGTAGTCTTCCATTCTACATGTACCCCAGAGCTCTCAGTCTTTCCATTATCTTCTCCTTGTCCTGTGATCTTCCCCCTCTCTCTCCAAGCCTCTTATATTCCTCGTCTGACAGAGGCTCAGTGCAGGGATAGCATCCTAGAGACCTATACCTTTTGCCGTCTATTACCCTGTCATATAGAGGATTGTAGGGCACATTAAATTTTCTAATGAAGCTCCACACGTCGTCTTCTGACCAGTGCAGCATTGGATGGACCCTCATATGTTTGGGTACGTGTCTGGGACTGAAGTACGTCTCTTTTCCTCTGACAGGGTGCTCGTCCCATCTAATAGCAAACATCAAGGCATCAAAGCTGAACTCTTTGATACAGTTCAGAAGGGCTTCTGTTTTCAGTTTGCTGCAGCAATAGTGTCTGTCATAGTCCCATGGATTGACCCCTTTTGCAAGGGCCTCAAAGTTTCTATACCTAACTAGATCCAGTTTCCACTCCTCTGAGATTCTCTCTATAAACTCGTATGTCTCTCTGAACTGAAAGGTAGTGTCAATAAAGACAACTTTGCAGGGTATAGTTCCAAGAAAGGCTTCTCTTGCCAGATACAGCATGAGTGTAGAGTCTTTTCCTCCAGCCCACATTATACCCAGATTTTTGTAGTTTGCCCTGGCTTCTCTGATAATATATATTGAAGTGTTGAAGAGATATTTCTCTCTTGGAGTCAACTCCATAACATACTCCTCCACGTCTTTACAGAGCTGTCTGCCTTCTCTTAAATCTTAGTCTCTCCAGAGCTTCTAGATAGTCCTTGTAAGTGTTGATAGTTATCCATGGAGTCCTAACCTTGTAGCCCTGCAACTGCCTCTCTCTAGCTAGAACAGGGAGAACCTCACGTTCCAGGTCTCCTTCCAGAGTGAAGTAGTCTCTGATAATGTCTCTTCTAAAAACGTAATGTCCACAGGACACCCAGTACTTTATAGTTGGCTTCTCCTGGAACCTGGTTACCAGGCCGTTTTTTATCCTTGCAAGGCCGTAGCCTATCTTTGGCTTGTGAAGAGCAACTATGCCTCCCTTCTCTAGACTGTTGTAGAGCTCCATTGGACTGTACTGCTGAAGGATATCGTCTACGTTCATGACATACACTTTCCTGTCAGAGACATAGTCTCCAGCTCTCAAGACAGCACCAGAAGTACCCAGTTTCTTCCACTCTAGGGAGACATCAATGTCTCCCTCTGTCTTGGTGATAGCACTCCACAGTCTGTATGTGTTCTCGTCTGTGGCAACCACTACATGGTCGAAGCCGTGATCCTGCAACCAGTAGATCTGAATGTCAAGAAGAGGATGCCTCCCAAACATTAGGAGAGCCTTGCTCCACTTCCACTCTGGCCTCATCCTCATAGAGTGTCCTCCAGCTAGAACTATAGCTTCAGGCATGTCTCTCCCTCAGATACTCATATGTCAGTCTCAGGCCAGTGTCAAGGTCTATCTTTGGTTCCCAGCCTAGGGCTCTAGCCCTTGAAATATCTAGGCCTCTGCTCTTGACCCCTTCTGGCTTGCTGTGGTCATACTTAACTGTCTTAGGTCTCCAACCAACTAGGCTGAATATCTTCTCTACAACTGTCTCGACAGTATACTTCACTCCAGTTCCAAGGTTGACTGGAGTAGCATCTGTCACTTTCTCTGTCAGAAGCAGGCTTCCCTCGACAATGTCAGATATATAGGTGAAGTCTCTGTCTTGATCTCCAGAGCCCCACACTAGATATGGATCCTCTCTCTTGATAGCACGTAGAAGAAGAGCTATGATAGCATGTGACCTGTTCTCTCTTGGACCGTACACTGTAACATACCTGGCTATGCTGCTCTTCATCCCGTACTCCTCATAGTATGCCTTCAACTGTAGCTCTCCAGTCAGTTTGATCCAGCCATATATAGTGTCCATCTCTTTGGGACATGTCAGAAGAGCATCCTCCTCCTTCAGAAGATAGTCACTGAAGTATTCGTTCTGCAGGTTGTTTGGATAGACACATGCACTGCTTGCAAAGTGAACTCTGTCGACATCGTTTTCTAGGCATGCCCTGAAGATGTTCTCGTTAATGGCAAGACCCAGACAGCACTCTCCAGGATGCTCTTCTATGTATCCTCTCCCTCCAACTGGAGCTGCAAGGTGGAAGACAATGTCCATGTCTCTAGTTATCTCCTTGCACCATGCATAGTTGCATAGGTCACATTCAACTATTCCAATATTTTCTAGGACACTCTCAAGGTTTAGAAGGGAGCCCTTGGAGAAGTTGTCAGCCACATACACTCTTGCCCCTCTCTTTACTAGCTCCTCCACCAGGTGACTCCCTATGAACCCTGCTCCTCCAGTCACCAAGACTCTCTTCCCATCATAAAATCCCATGTTCTACACCTCCTCTAATTCACCAAACAGACTTTCCTCATTCTCTTTAACTATTCTATATCCTTTCTCCTTCATCAACCTTCTAAGATAGTTAGTGTCTGGACAGTAAAAGTACTTCTCATGATATTTTGCAACTACTATACGTTTCGGCAGAGTCTCCATCCTGCAGAGAACATCTGCCTCACTTCCCTCTATGTCTAACTTGGCATAGTCCACTTTCAATATATTATACTCTTTAAGGAAGTCTTCCCACCTATATGTTCTAACCTTCTCTATCCTGTCGACGTCGTTAAAGAATCTTGGAGCCTTGAAGGAGGAGGCATATTTTCTCTTGTAGACAGTGAAGGGGAAGACTCCTGTCTCAACTCCTATAGCTGCCTCCACTACAGTTATGTTGTC
>Ga0180301_10000911_pt1 | contig 23214 bp, 23 predicted proteins | sample GuaBasSediGuay16_FD_121797 | JGI IMG/M metagenome (GOLD analysis project Ga0180301, IMG submission 121797) | Subseafloor sediment microbial communities from Guaymas Basin, Gulf of California, Mexico - Guay16, Core 4569-2, 12-15 cm | ecosystem: Environmental > Aquatic > Marine > Hydrothermal...
GTCGAAAATAACTCTTTCAACCACTTCATGCTTTGCTAAAGGCGCTACTGCTAAGATTGTTCCCGTTGGATAACATCCTGGATTGGCAACAAGTTCAGCTCGTCTTATTTCATCCCTATGCAACTCTGCTAATCCATAAACCGCTTTAACGTACGCTTCATGTTTCTTTCCATAAACTCTTTCGTAAGTTTCCTTATCCAGCCTGTAGTCTGCGGAAATATCCACAACTTTGATTCCCACATCTAACAGCACCGGAGCGTACCTCATAGCTTGCCCGTGGGGTACGGCTAAAAAGACAACATCACATTCATCCAAGTATTTCAATTCAGGTTCAACAAATTCCAAATCGTAAAACCCCCTCAAAAAAGCGTGTAACTTCCAAACCTTCTTTCCCTTCCACTTTCTGGATGTAATTGCTGTTATCTCAGCTTCTGGATGGTTGTACAACAGTCGAAGGAGTTCTGATCCAGTGTAGCCGCTAGCTCCGATTATTCCAACCTTTATCATGGTGCTTAATAAACCAAACAACTTAAAAAACATTTGTTAAGTTTTTGCTGTGAATTTTAAAGAAGCGTTGAAAAAGGTAAAGGAGGGGGTTGTAATTTCATTTGATGTCTCACCTAACGCCAAAAAGACTGAATTTTACGGATACAATCGGTGGAGGAGAACCATCAACATTAGGGTTAAAGCCCCACCAAAAAGTGGAAAGGCAAACAAGGAGTTGATTAAGTTCTTACAAAATACATTTGAGGCGGACGTTGAAATAGTTTCGGGTTTAACTTCAACGCAAAAGAGTGTGCTAATAAAAAAGGATTTGGAATCGGTTTTAGAAATTCTGAAAAGTCTACTTGAATAATTGTTGCTAACAATTAAACCAAGCTCTGTCCAAAACACTCCATTATCTCATCGAAAACATCTTCCCTCGATCCTGAGGCAAATATAACGATTAACTTTCTCTTTTCAGCAACTTTAAGCATTATTTTGAAAATCTGGCTGTAGCATTCTCTATCAAACTCCATCTCTGAATACTCTAAATGATGCAAGTCCTGCCCCAAGTACCATACAACTACATCAGGATTGTATTCCTCAACATCCTCGACATTCTTTTTCAATCTTTCAATACACTCCTCTTTCGGAATCTCTCTCGAAGGTTTGCACACAAACCTCTCGATTGTGGAACATTTTATCTTGCCTAACACACAAAAGCAAACTGCTCTCTCACCAATCAAAGCAAAGTTGCCGTGATGCGCATCCGTATTTATTACAACAATTTTTTCGTATCCCTGTTCTGCCAATCTTTCCACCAGCACGGCTACATCGTTGAAAATTCCATATCCCCTCATCTTTTCTTTTTCAACTACATATCCCGTTCCTGAAGTTGGAACTAAGACTAAATCGTAATCTTTTATCAAATCCACCGCTTTAATAACAGCCTTAAGACTTTCAACCGCTGTGGGGTAGAAAGGCAATCTCCTAACTTTCTCAACGTACCTTTCTGAATGAACTTTTACAGCGTATCTCTCAATTTCAACATCAACATCAGGATGAGTTACTTTCAATTGCCTAAATTTTTCAATAACCCTTTCAAAATTAATCAATCTTTTGGAAGTGGCAAGAAAGCCATCTTTGAGCTCTGGTGAAAAAACAACAGCTATGTTCATGGAATAAATAAGGGAAAACACCTAAATATCTTTTTTGCATCAAATTTTCATGGTAACAGTCACGTTTCTTCCCTCAGGTAAAAGGGTTGAGGTTGATAGAGATACGGACATTCTTACGGCAGCTCAAGAGATTGGTGAAGGCATTAGAAGTTTGTGTGGTGGGAAGGGGGGTTGTGGAAAGTGTAAGGTTATTGTTAAGAAGGGTAAGGTGAGAAAAAATGAAGAGACTCATGAGAAGTTTATTAAAGGAGATGAAGAAAAGGAAGGATACGTTCTCGCATGCCAATCTTATTTGTTGAGCGATGCGGAGATATTCATTCCTCCAGAGTCAAGACTTGAAAAACAACAGATTTTAACAGAGTTTTTGGTTAGCGAGAAGGAATTGAGCCCAATAGTCAGAAAGGAATTCTATCCAGACTCTTTTTTACCTGAAATTATATCAGAGAAGGGATACAGGTTGTTGTGTGGGCCTGAGGTAGAGGATGGAGATTTGACAGTTGTTGTGAGAGACAACGAAATTATTGCAGTTGAAGAAGGAGACACGAGGGACGAATTTTTCGGTTTAGCAATTGACATTGGAACAACAACCATAGTTGTCGCTTTAATAGATTTGAATACTGGCAAAGCTGTTAGCATTTCTTCAGACTACAATGGTCAGATAATATATGGCGAGGAAGTCTTATCAAGGGTTGAATTTGCAAGGAGTAGAAAAGATGGAATTGAGATTTTGCAGAAAGCTGTTGTAAAATCGATAAACAAGTTAATTGAGAAGGCATTGGGAGATTATTCCTCACCAAGAAAAATCTACGATGTTGTTGTGGCTGGAAATACATTAATGACTCACTTTTTCGTTGGCAAGGATGTTGAATATTTGTTTGCCTCCTCAACAGTTAAGGTTGAAAAGAAGGGGTTTGAGGTGGAAGCTAAAGATTTAGGATTAAATGTCAACCCAATGGCAAAGGTTTACTGTTTACCGCCAGTCGGAAGATACGTGGGCGGGGATATAGTTGGAGATATTTTAGCATCAAGAATTGTCGATTCTGATACAATATCTCTAATGGTTGATTTGGGGACAAACGGAGAGATCGTTTTGGGGAGCGAGGGTTGGGCAGTATCTACGAGTGTTGCTAGCGGCCCTGCCTTTGAGGGTTACGAAATAAAACACGGAAGTAGGGCTGTTGAAGGGGCTATTGACCATGTAGAAATTACCAAGCCAGAAGCTGAGCCAATATACACTGTTGTTGGCAATGTTAAGCCAAGGAGCATTTGTGGGAGTGGTTTGATAGATTTGCTTGCAGAGTTGTTTAAAAATGGAATTGTTGACTTTCAAGCCTCACTAGATCCAAAAAATCCAAGGGTAAGGAAAAGCAATGGAGAATTGGAATATTTGATTGTTGATGGTTCAAAAACAGCAACTGGAAAGGATATTGTTTTAACACAAACTGACATCGACACCTTAGTGGAGTCTAAGGCTGCCGTTTGTGCCGGTATTGCGGTTCTAATAAAAAAGGCTGGGTTGAGCATTGAGGACATTGAGGAATTTTTTATTGCTGGAGCTTTTGGCTATTATATAAACACACAAAATGCCATGACAATAGGATTGTTTCCAGAGTTGCCAAATGCTAAGGTATTTCAGATTGGAAACGGCTCGTTGGCTGGGGCTTATTTAGCTTTAACATCGAAGAGAAAGAGGATGTTGGCGGAGACTATGGCTAAGATTATGACATACTTTGACCTAAGCCCGATGCAGACTTCATGGATGAGTACATTGCTGCCCGTGCATTACCCGGGAAAGCAGATTTGTTTCCAACGATTTATGCGAGATACGTTTAATGTATTATAACAAACAAGCTTGTAATTATTATTCATTGACAAAAAAGCTTAAATAGTTATTGATTATAAGTTATGGGTGGTAATATGGTGGAAATAATTGTTGATCATGAAAAGTGTACGGGATGTGGTGAATGCATATCTGTGTGTCCAGCTGAAGTGTATGAATTCAACGATGATGGAAAGTCTGATCCTGTTAATGCTGAAGATTGTGAAGAGTGCTGTTCATGTGTAGAAGTTTGTCCAGAAGGGGCAATTACAGTAGATGTTTGTGAGTAATCTCTCAACGATTCTATTTTATTTTTATTTCCCAGAAATTTGAATCTAAATCTATTTATGCAAGTCAAAAAACAAAAGTCAATGAGCTTAAAACTTGAAGAGTTGCTCGAAGTGATGGAGAGAGAGGCTAAAAAAAGGAATGCCCCTGTTTTTACACTAAAGGGTTTTTTGAACGACCCTTTCCAACACCTAATTTTTGCCGTATTAAGCTCAAGAACAAGGGATGAGGTAACCGTAAAAGCGGGAAAGAAGTTGTTTTCAAAAGCTAACACTCCTGAAAAGCTTGCAAAAATGGATGTTAAAGAAATAGAGGAATTGATAGAGGGCGTAGGATTTTATAGGGTTAAGGCAAAAAATTTAAAGAAATTGGCAGAAATCTTGGTTAAAGATTACAATTCAAATGTTCCGTTGAGCTTGGAAGAACTTACGAAGTTGCCAGGTGTTGGCAGAAAAACTGCGAACATCGTTTTATCAGCTTCTAACATTCCAACTATTGCAGTTGATACTCACGTTCACAGAATATCGAACAGACTTGGATTGGTAAAAACAACAAAGCCTGAAGAGACTGAGGAACAATTGAAAAAAATATTTCCAAAAGAATTGTGGAACAGGGTTAACCAAGCGTTTGTTGGATTTGGACAAACTGTATGTAAGCCCGTAAAGCCTTTGTGCAATGAATGTCCAATTGATTGGTGTCCGAGGATTGGACTATCTTTTTAAAGCTTGTTCAAAATTTGATTGTTATGTTTGTATTCTCTGCAGAAACCATTCCTATCACTACAATCAATAAATCAAGTACAATATATTTTAAAATATTTTTAAAACAACACAAATTTGTACAAGCAAAAGTGATTAATCAAAAATCATCTTTTTTAGCTCGTCCCAAATTTTATCGATTCTATTTTTTACATCCACATCCATTTCAACGACATCTGGCCATTCCCTTGTGTATCCCTCCTCTTTCCACTTCTTCGTTGCATCAATTCCAAGCTTTCCACCAAGGTTTGGCTTGTATGTTGCATGGTCCAATGAATCCATTGGTGAGTCGGGAATTAAAACAACATCTCTTGAAGGGTCAAATCTGCTTGTGACTGCCCAGATAACTTCGCTCATGTTTTGAACGTTTACGTCATCGTCCACAACTACAATGATTTTTGTTAAAGATAACATTCCTAAACCCCACAATGCAAACATAACCTTCCTTGCATGCCCCGGATATCTCTTTTTGATGGAAACTATTGCTAAATTGTGAAATGTAGCCTCAATTGGCAGATTGATGTCAACGATTTCGGGATTGACCATCTTTATCAAAGGCAGAAATATTCTCTCAGTAGCTTTCCCAAGCCAAGCGTCCTCCATTGGTGGCTTTCCAACGATGGTTGCATGGTAAATTGGGTCTTCTCTGTGGGTTATCGTTGTAATGTGGAAGACTGGGTAAGGTTCAGGGGGCGTGTAATAACCAGTGTGATCACCAAACGGCCCCTCTACTTTAAGCTCATCAGTCTTAACGTAGCCTTCCAAAACTATTTCAGCATTTGCTGGGACCTGCAAGTCAACGCTCTCGCAATCAACCATCTTTATTCGGCTTTTCCTTATGAAACCTGCAAACATAAACTCGTTCATGTTCTCTGGTAGAGGGGCGGTTGATGCGTAGAGTATTGCGGGATCAACACCAATCGCTACTGCAACTTCCAGCTTGTTATTTCTTTCAGCAGCTTTCTTTAAATGCAATGCTCCATGCTTGTGAATTTGCCAGTGCATCCCTGTTGTCTTTCCATCAAACACCTGCATTCTGTACATTCCAGCATTCAATTCGCCAGTTTCGGGGTCTTTGGTTATTACGACTGGTAAAGTTATGAATTTGCCACCGTCCTTGGGCCAACATTTCAAAATCGGGAATTTGTCAAGGCTATCGGCAACCACCTCCTTACATGGAGCCTTCTTAACCTTTTTTGGAATAAACGCCATCAAATCCTTGACCATTCCAATACCCTTAATCCCATCAACGAAAGATGTAGGACGGAATTTTGTAAGTTCTATTAGTCTTTCACCAATTTCCTCAAACCTATCAACTTCTAAAGCCATCTTCATCCTTTTTTCAGTACCAAATGCATTCATTAACACTGGAATGTCATATCCCTTAGGATTTTCAAAAAGTAAGGCTTTTCCGTTGTTTTTTACTGTTCTGTCAGCTATTTCTGTCATCTCTAAGATTGGGCTGATTTCGTGTTTAATTCTGGCTAATTCGCCTTCATCTTCCAACTTTTTTACGAAATCTCGGAGACTTTCGTAGGGCATACTATCAATACATTTACAATAAATCTATTTTTATTTTGTTGTTATTTTTTGTTAGACGTTTGTTGTTTTTTGATTTTTGTTTTTTGTTTGCTTTTCTGCTATTCGTTGATGCACATTTCTGGTTTAAGCAATCAATTCATAGGATTTTACAGAATCCAAATTGTAAACAAACCAAGTCATCCAGCAGAGTTCAATCGGTTTATAGCCTGTCAATTTGGCTATCTTTTCGATTTCCTTAACAAATTCTAAATCATCTTTTGGAACACTCAACCCACACTCATCGAATATACCTTTGAAAACCCTTCTTACAATCTTGTCTGGCATTACTGTATCTATCCCACCCATCATCCTCAAATACTGATACGTGTTAATTCCAACACCTCTAATCCTACCAATTGGATCCTTTTTCCAGTTTTCAAGCTTGCTGTTTTTAGCCCACCTAATCAACGCCCTTTTGTCATCTTCATCAAGGTTTGATAAATACGATGAAATCTCCTTTGCCACATTCCAACTCCTCTTGTTCTTCCATATGGTTGTCAATTCATCTACGTTGTATTCTGATAAATCCTTTAAGTTTACAATTTTACCATTATCAACAAATCTCTGCTTAAACTCCAAAACCTTGGGTATTACGACTTTAAAGTAGTTAATGCCCAAAGAAACAAAAGATGCATCCACAACCATCAAAACAACGTTGCCGTTATACCTTTTAACATTCAGACAATCTTTGCAATACTTTCTAACTTGAGGAACTTTTGCCATGTACTTGTCGATGATTGTCTTTAATTTCATGTTTAAAAAAGTCAAAATTGAGAAGAAAATAAAAATCAGAGTTTTCTAAGCTTATCAAGCATCAACTTCTTTTCAATTCTTGCTACTGTCTCCCTTATCGTTTGTACAGCATCTGGATTGGCTGAAACGCTATCAATGCCTATCTCAACCAATTTCTCAACCACATGCGGATAACTGCCAGCCTGCCCACAAATTGAAGTCTTAACGCCATTCTCCTTACAAATCCTGATCGTTCTTTCAATTAACTTCATCACTGCTGGATGAGTTTCGCTAAATATGTACGCAACGTTCTCGTTGTTTCTGTCAACTGCTAACGTGTATTGGGTGAGATCGTTCGTTCCCAAAGATATAAAGTCAATCCCCTCTTTAACTATATCTTCAATTATCAAGGCTGCTGCTGGCGTTTCAACCATAATTCCAAATTCGATTTTTGACAAAGGTAAATCCTCCTCTACAGCAATCTGCTTTGCTTTCCTAACCTCATCAACGCTCGTCACCAAAGGTAGCATTATTCCAACGTTTGTGTAACCCTCTTCAACCAACCTCTTAATCGCCCTTAACTCTGCCCTGAAGTGGATATCCTCAATCAAGTCTCTCCTAATCCCTCTAAATCCAAGCATGGGATTCGCTTCGATGGGTTCATTCTCCCCACCTTTCATCGCTCTAAACTCGTCAGTTGGTGCATCCAACGTCCTGATCCAAACGGGTTTTGGATAGAAGGCTTTGAGGACTTTCTTCATTTCTTTGTACAGCACATCAATGTATTCATCTATCTCCCCATCTCTGATGTACTTCATTGGATGCTTCTCCAATCCCAAAATCATGTGTTCTATTCTGAACAATCCAACTCCATCCGCCCCAGTCTTCGCAACCTTTTCAGCGGCATCTGGAATTGAGATGTTGACTTTAACTTCGGTAGCAGTAATTATTTGTGGAATTGCGACTGCAACCCTCTCCTCAACCTCCTTTTTCTCAACACTCAAAGCCCCAGAATATACAACTCCCTTGTCTCCATCAACGGTTACAACCATTCCATCTTTCAAAATTTTGGTGGCATCTCTTGTCCCAACAACCGCTGGAACACCCAACTCTCTCGAAACGATTGCTGCATGGCATGTCATTCCGCCCTCATCCGTCACGATTGCTGCCGCCCTCTTCATCGCTGGAACCATGTCGGGAGTAGTCATGGTTGTAACCAGAATGTCTCCCTCCTCAACTTTTGAAATCTCTCCTTCGCCAAGAATAACCTTAACCTTACCAATGCCAATACCCGGCGATGCCCCTAATCCCTTTACGAGGATTTCTCCTTCCTCTTCACCCTCAATTTTCTCTCCTTCTTTCTCACCTATCGTTGTAACTGGACGGGATTGGACGATGTAAATCTTGCCTTTTTCAATTGCCCATTCAACATCTTGCGGTTTTCCATAGTGTTCTTCAATGATTTCACCAATGTCAACCAATTTTTCAATTTCTTCATCACTTAAAACTCTCTCCTTAGCCTTCTCGCCAAGCTCAACCTCAACGGTTTTGTCATTCTGTCTTACAATCATCAACCTCTTTTCTCCAACAATAACCTCTTTGAGCCTTCTTTCAACCCTATCGTAGACGTAGGTGTCGGGAGTAACAATTCCACTAACGATTGCCTCACCCAATCCAAAAACAGCTTCAACAACCGCTATCTTATCTCCAGTTACTGGATGGGAAGTGAACATAACTCCAGACTTCTCGGAATTCACCATTTTTTGAACCACAACTGCTATGCTAACATCCTCATGCCTAAACCCCTTCTGGATTCTGTAGTAAATCGCTCTTGGCGTGTACAAACTGCTCCAGCACTTTTTAACCATTTCAACAACGTTGTCTTCACCTTTAACGTTCAGAAAAGTTTCTTGTTGCCCAGCAAAGCTCGCATCTGGCAAATCCTCAGCGGTAGCAGAACTTCTAACAGCAACGTAAACTTCCTCACCCTCCTCCTCACAGAGCTGTCTGTAGGCTTTTCTTATCTCATCCTCTATCTTTTCAGGCATCTTTGCAGATTCTATTAGCTCTCTAACCTTCTTTGAAGCCTCATTTAACTGCTCTGTATCTTCAACGTTCAGGTTCTCAAGAATACTTATTATCTTGTCCTTTATTCCTGCCTCTTCAATAAATTCCATAAATGTACGGCTATCTACAACGAAACCATTTGGAACAGGTATTTCATTCCTTAAAAGCTCACCCAGATTTGCGCCTTTACCACCGGCAATTGGTATATCATTTTTATCAATTTCACTTAACCAAAGCACCGCCATGAAATCACCTGTTTCAAAGTCGGTTCAAAACTTAAAAGATTTTTGTCAATTTCATGGTTGTATTCATTTAAACTAAACCAAAACTAACTGACACAAAAATTTTTATAGCCTTAGCTTTTTGATTGAAACATGGGTAAAACGGGAAGCGTAACTTGGGTGAAAATCAAAAATAGGAGGGGACAATACAGATTGGTGCCAACCAAGTGGCAGAACTACAAAAAGCCAGGACCAAATCAGAAGTACACGTCAGATGGCAAAAAGAGGAGGAGGATTGCAAGGTCTCCAAGCTCGATACTCGGTGTTAGGACGTAGATAATTTTAAAATTACGTTTTTAACATCCTCAATTCTTGCATCTGTTTTAAAGGAAATGCTGGAGAATCGGGTTTTTGATGCTTTAAATCCCTCATCTTCAAGTTTCGAAATGATTTTGTTAATTTGTGGTGGGGCAACCTTTAACCTTTGTGAGATTGCGTGGATATCATAGTAAAATGGTGCATCAATCTCATTTTCTATTCTTTTAAGAAATTCTATGGTTTTTTCTGTTTCAGACGACTTAATGCTAAGATCATCTAACATCTTACTAATCAACTCCTGTTTATGCAACTCTCCAATCCACAATGGCCCAATCATTGTAAATTTGCTACCACATTCACAGATTTCCTTAGTTTTACCATTCATGGGCAGCCACATTCGATTTAAGCAATCAAAACAATGGTAAAGATAGCCAACGTTGTTGTACAATTTGCCAGCTCTCGAGGTAGATTTTATAACTTTTAGATGAATTCTGTAGTAATGTTCCTTAGCCCAACACAACATAACTTCAAATGCCCTGTCGTACTTTGTTATCTCCCTTGCAACCTTCCCAATTAAAATTCTCACACCTACTTCGGGATAGTATTCAGTCTTCTTAGCAAATGCAGAGTACTTCCTTAAACCAGAGTTCGTTGCGCTTCCACACAAAGCTGCTGTGTCGGTAGCGGTGATGCTGAGGTACTTTAAGGCTGAATAACACGCTGAGTCGATGAACTCTGAGGGGGAGCCGAAGGGGTCTAGGTCGATGTGATAAAACCTCCTTTCCCTCATGAGTAATGAAGCGTCTTTATTATATACATCAGCATCCACGTTATTTAGCTTTAAATTCTGCTTTATCACCTCTACAGCCTTTACATCCCGATCGTTAAGGATTGGTTGGTAGTTTGCCTCTAAAGCAGCCCTTATTCCCCTAATACCTGATGCTGCTAAGGCATCCAAGTATTCATGTTTATGCCTGTGTTGTTTCAAATTCCTAAACAAAAGCATGTCCAAATCTCTGCAAAATTTCATTCGTAGATTGTAAAAAACATCATCGATGCGAACCTTAGCTAACCCCTCTTCAACAATTTTAAGCGTCATAAAACACTTTCAAACCTTCTTGAAATCTCAAATGGTATTGTATTCCTATTTTTCTCGTCCAACATAAATACCTCAAACGAACTCCTGATTTTTTGGAGTAATGGGTGATTTGATCTTAGATGAATAGAAAAGAGCAAATTGTTGTCTTCATTAATCAGCTTTTCCACAGCCTCAATAAACTTTCTGCTCTTCAACTCCATTGGACCTATTTCATCGATTATTATTAAGTCTGCGTTGTAATTGGCAATGTTTTCACTAATCTCATCAACAGCATCCACAAACACAACATACTTTCCAACCTTAATCTTGCCATCTCCAACCTTTGCCAGCCATTTTTCGTTTTGAGTCTTTAATTCTCGTATTTTAAAACCCACCCTTCTCCTCTTCTCTCTCACCTCACAAGTTATGAAACCTTCAATGCTTATTTTATCCTTCAAAGCTTCATAAACTTTTAAACATGCTGTGGTTTTTCCTATCCCGGGCTTTCCTGTTATCGCTATCTTCATTAGGCTTTGTAACATTTTGTGGTTAAAATAAGTATCTCAATGTTGTGCTTTAACGTATAGCAAAGCCTAAAAAGTTTTAAAGATGCGGTTAACTTAAGCCAATGGAAGTAATAACGTTGATAATATTGATTGCATTTACTCCATCATTAGCGTTACTATGGTATTTTTATCACAAAGATAAATATGAGCCTGAACCAAAGAGGTATGTAATTGTAACATTTTTGTATGGTGCGTTATTCTCAACAGCCTTAGCCATGTTTTTAGAGAACGCAGTAGGTTATTTCATCCAGCGTACAGCCATAACTATGGCTTTGACTGCAGCTATTGTTGAGGAGCCTGCTAAGGCATTGGCAATAAGAATCCCATACAAAGCCAAGCAGATGGATGGGATAATGGATGGGGTTGTTTATGGTGTGGCTGCCGGTTTGGGGTTTGCAGCGACTGAAAATTTAATCTACGGTTTGGGTTTTGGTGCTGGTACAACATTGGTCAGAGCACTTCTACCACCACTTGCTCACGCTTCATGGAGTGCGGTAATTGGTGTGGGTTATGGATTGAAAGCTGAAGGAAAAGGCAATCTTTTCATCTTCTTTTTTACAGCCATACTGCTACACTTCTTTTGGGATTATTCGGTATTCATGTCTTTAACAAATCCGTTCTACCTCTCTATGGTTTTCCTAATTTTGTTTTTGAATCTTGTCCTTATAAAGTACTTCATAAAGGTTGGCTTAAAGGAGGACAAACTTAAATTCGGAAAGTCATATTAAACTCGTGAGACTAAAAAAATCAAAGGCTCAACACATGCTGTTAGATACGAGGATTTTAAAAAGGATAGTAGATTATGCTGAAGTTAGCGAAGAAGATACGGTTTTGGAAGTTGGATGTGGAACTGGAAACTTAACGGAGTACTTGTTGGAGAGATGCAAAGTCATCGGAATTGAAGTTGACAGAGAGATGGTTAAGCATCTAAAGGTAAGATTTAAGGATAAAATCGATGAGGGCAAATTTGAGCTAATACAAGCAAATGCCCTTAAAATTGAATTTCCATCCTTTACCAAATTTGTTTCAAACATACCTTACAAGATTTCATCCCCTTTAACTTTTAAGCTGTTTAACCATGATTTTGAGTTAGCAGTGGTGATGTATCAGAGAGAGTTTGCTGAAAGGCTTTGTAAGCCCGAAGTTCATCCAAACAAGCTGGGTATTATTGCAAAAATGTACTGCAAAGCTGAAATACTTGAGATAGTAAAATCATCAGCCTTCAAACCAAGACCAAAGGTTGAATCTGCCATTGTAAAAATTGTACCTAAGGCGGAGCTAAAGGTTAAAAATAGAAGATTGTTTGAGGATTTTGTGAAGTTTATTTTTTCAAGGAGGAGAAAGAAGTTGGGTAAGGTTATCGAGGAATGGGGGAAATTAAATGGTGTTGGAATTGAAGTTCCTAGCGAGATAAGAGATAAGAGGGTTGAAGAGGTGAACTTCAGAGTTTTGGTAGACATCGTGAATGAGTTGCTATGATATACGAGCCCGCTGAAGATTCAGAATTGCTGTTGGAATGTGCCTTGAAGGAAGTGAGGAGAAGTGACAAGGTAATTGAGATTGGGGTTGGAAGTGGATTTGTTTCGGAAAAATTGATGAATAAATGCAGTCTTTTAATCGCTACAGATGTTTCACCCTTTGCAGTAAAAGAGGCGAAGAAAAAGGAGATTGAGGTTGTAAGAACGGATTTGGTGAAGGGTATAAAGAAGAGATTTTCCTTAGTTTTATTCAATCCTCCCTATTTGGAGTTGGAAGAAGAGTTTAAAAGGGGGGATTGGATAGACAAAGCTATAGACGGTGGAAAGGGGGGAATTGAAGTTATATGTAGATTTCTTGATTTTTTGGATGAGTTGCTGGAGGTTGGTGGCAGAGCGATACTTATTGTTTCATCGATCAACACCCCACATGTTTTTGAGGAAATAGGGAAAAGGGGATTTAATTATGAAGTGGTTGGAAGAAAAAAGTTGTTTTTTGAAGAACTATTAGCGTTGAAGATTACACTGAGTCATCATTCAGAGAATAAACACGCCGGGGCAGGGATTTGAACCCTGGCGGGCAAACGCCCAGTGGATTTCCCTCAAAGACTCGAGTCCACCGCAGTAGCCTGACTCTGCAACCCCGGCTTTAACAATAGTTAAAATTAAAAAATGGTTTAAAAACTATTTCGCCCTCTTAATTTTTATAGCCTTCTCAGGACATATCTGGCTGCAAACTGCACATCCAACACACAACGCCTCATCAATCATAATTTGATTTTTAGCTTTATCGAAAACGATAGCCGGACAGATGAAGGTTTCAATACACTTCATGCACATGTTGCAGTCTTCGCTGATGTAAAACGGTGTTATTCTTAATCCCTTCTTTTTCCTTTCCCTCGTCCATAGTATTGCACATGGATGCCTTGCTATTATTACAGCAACACTATCGTAGTTCAACGCATCCTTCAAAACCTTCTCCATCTTCTTTATGTTTCTTGGGTTTACAACTTCAACAAATTCTACACCACATCCCCTGACAACATCCTCTATCTTAACAACCTTTCCATCTTCACCACAACCCCTCAAACCAACTCCCGGATGCGGCTGATGCCCAGTCATCCCAGTTGTGGAGTTGTCTAGGATTACCAAAACAAACTTTGCTTTGTTGTAAACGGCATTTATCAACGCGGGAATTCCTGCGTGGAAGAACGTTGAATCGCCAATTGTTGCTATTATTTTGTTGTTTAAAACGTGGCTTAAGCCATTTGAAACTCCGACGCTTGCTCCCATGCAGATTGTTATATCAACGCCTTCCAACGGCTTGTTTATGCCCAAAGTGTAGCATCCAATGTCACTTGGTAAGGCAGCATCTCCCATCTCATTAACAATCTTCCTTATGGCGTAAAATGATGCTGTGTGGGGGCAGCCAGGACACAAAACTGGTGGGCGGGGTGGAGCCAAAGCAACCATTTTCTCTCTTTCCTTAACGATTTCATCGTAGTTTTTAGTTGGTTTTACCCTTAAAACCTTAGCCAATCCCTGCTCAACCCTTGAAACGTTGTATTCGTAGTTCATTGGGAAGTAGCCATCCATCTTTCCGTAAATTTTAACATTCAACTCTTCAGCCAAAGCTCTGGCGTGCAATTCAATAAATGGGTCCACCTCTTCAACAATTGCGATTTTGTCGTATGAGGCTAAAAACTCGTAAATCAATTTCTCAGGAATGGGATACATCGTGGAAAGCTTTAAAATTGGCAAATCGACATTTAATTTTTCTATCGCTTCCTTTACATAAGCATAGCTCAACCCACAGGCAATTACACCCAAATCTTGTTCACCCTCTTCAATCCAGTTCATTTCACTCTTTGAGAGGTAATTTTGTATTTTCTTCAACTTCTCCTGCAAAATCGGTTTGAGTTTTCTCGCATGTGCTGGAAGTACAACGTCTGTTAGAGGATTTCTCTTCCACTCCACTCTATCAAGCTTCTTTTCGGGAATCTTATCTAGTTTGACTATTCCACTTGCATGGCTCAACCTTGTGTAAGTTCGGTAAATAATTGGCAACCCAAACTTTTCAGACAAATCAAAAGATATCTTAACGAAGTCCTTTGCTTCCTGAACGCTTGAAGGCTCTATCACTGGTAGATTTGCAGCCTTGCCATACCACCTGTTGTCTTGCTCGTTTTGACTGCTGTGCATTGAAGGATCGTCTGCAGTTACCAAGACAAAACCACCCCTCGCACCTACATAAGCAAAGCTGAACAACGTGTCGGTAGCTACGTTAACTCCAACGTGCTTCATCGCCGCCATCGCTCTTTTGCCAGCTAATGACGCTCCAACAGCAACCTCAAAAGCCACCTTTTCATTCGTTGAATACTCCATGTAGAATTCCATTTTTCCTTTCAAAGCCTCACAAGCCTTTGACAACGTGTCTGTGATTTCCGATGAGGGTGTGCCGGGATAAGCGGAAAAAACGTCTATTGAAGCTTCTAAAGCACCCCTTGCAATTGCTTCATTGCCCAGCAAAAAAACTCTTTCACCTTCAGCATCTTTGATGACATCCTTGAGCATGGATTGGCGTTTTGTTCAGTTTTAATAACGTTTGCTGTTTTGTTGTTCAGTGTATTTGCACTTAAAATCAAATCCAAAAATCCTAAAAATTTTAAATCCATCCAAATCTGTCAAAACATGCTATCACCGTTTGAAGTCAAACTAATCAAGTCTCTTGAGATTGGAAAGGAGTATTCGGTTGATGAATCTGCAAAAGTGTCTGAGCTGAGTAAAGATGCTGTTTTAAAAGCAGCTTACTTACTTGAACAAAAGGGATTTTGTGAAGTTAAAGAGGTTGTAACGAAGAAGTATCATCTTACTGATGAGGGATTGCGATACTTAAAAGAGGGGTTGCCTGAAGAAAGGTTAATTGAATTGTTAAAGACAATGGACGACTTATCAGAAATCGAGAAAGAGATGGGCAAGAAAGAGTTGGGGATTGCGTTGGGTTGGTTGAGGAAAAAGAAGGCAATAGAGGTTAAAGATGGTGAAATAAAGTTGATTAAGGATGTAGAATTTAAGGAAAAAGAGGCTTTAAATTTGATCTCCCAAGGTGTTTTTGACATTTCAAAAGACGTCTTGAAGAATTTGATTAAAAGAAAGCTTGTTGAAGAGGAAGAAGAAAAAGAGATCATCATCAAAGTGTTAAAGAAACCCGATGTTGAGCTTAAAGAAGTCATCACGGATTTAACCCCAGAAATCTTGTTATCTGGCGATTGGAGGGAAAAGGAATTTCTGAAATACGACATAACCATACCATCAAAAGACGTGTTCACAGCAAAAATCCATCCTTATGAAAGAATTATTAGAGAGTGCAGAAAAATCTTCTTGGAAATGGGTTTTGTTGAGATTAAGGGCAATTACATTCAAACATCATTCTGGAATTTTGACGCATTGTTCCAACCACAGGACCATCCAGCAAGAGATATGCAAGATACGTTTTATCTGGATAAATACTCTGAATTGGATGAAGATTTGATTGAAAAAGTTAGGCAAACGCACGAAAACGGTTGGATTACTGGCTCAACAGGCTGGGGTGGGAGGTGGGATGTGAATAAGGCGAAACAGCTTGTTTTAAGAACCCACACAACAGCTATAACAATCCATTACTTGGCAAAAAATCCAAATCCACCAGTTAAGGCGTTTTGCATAGACAGGGTTTACAGAAGGGAAGCAATAGATGCAACCCATCTGCCCGAGTTTGACCAACTTGAAGGAGTGGTTTTAGACAAAGATGTCGGATTCAAACACTTGCTTGGCTTGTTAAGAGAGTTTTTCTTCAAAATGGGGTTTGAGGATGTAAGATTTAGGCCCGGTTACTTCCCATACACAGAGCCGAGTGTGGAGCCAGAAGTCTATGTTGAGGGTTTGGGATGGGTTGAGTTAGGTGGAGCAGGAGTTTTTAGAAAAGAAGTCGTTGAACCTTTTGGAATTAAAGGAAAAGTGTTGGCATGGGGTTTGGGGATTGGTAGATTAGCAATGCTAAAGTTAGGTATGAAGGATCTTAGAAGGCTGTATTTACCAGACATTGGATGGCTTAGAGAGTTTCCAGCAATCAAGAGGTGATTTAATGCCTGTAATTACGCTCTACTGGGATGAGTTGGAGAAGATGGTTGGAAAAAGTAGAGAAGAGATTCTATCAAAGCTCCCAATGCTGGGTTGTGATATTGAAAGGGTTAGCGATGAGCAGATAGACGTTGAGTTCTTCCCCAATCGCCCCGACTTGTATTCAGTTGAAGGAGTAGCGAGGGCTTTAAGAGGATTTTTGGATGTTGAATTGGGTTACAAGCATTATGAAGTCAAAAAAGCTGACTGGAAGATTTTTGTTGACGAAAGTGTGTTGGGTGTGAGACCAAGAATCGTTGGTTGCGTCGTCAGAAATTTGAAGATTGACGATGAGGTTATTAGAAGTTTAATGGAAGTACAAGAAGACTTGCACTGGACGATTGGGAGGAATAGGAGAAAGATGGCTATCGGAGTGCATGATTTGAGCAAGGTTAACTTTCCTTTATGCTATAAAGGTGTTGACAAAAACTTCTCCTTTGTGCCCTTAGATTTTGATGAGGTTATGAGCGTTGGAGAAATACTGACAAGACATCCTAAAGGCAAAGAGTACGGATTTATTCTTGAAGGCAAAGACAGATTTCCGATGATCGTTGATTCGAAGAATGAGGCAATTTCATTCCCACCGATTATCAATGCTGAGAAGACGAGGGTCACTGAAAAAACTACTGATTTGTTTATTGATGTCACGGGATTTGATGAAAACGTTGACAAGGCTTTGAACATAATTTCCACAATGCTTGCCGATAGAGGGGGAGTTTTAGAGTCTGTTGAGATTAAGTATCCTTCAAAGGTTATACAAACTCCAGATTTAAAGGCTAAGGAAATGGAGATTGACAGAAATGAGGTTTACGCCCTACTTGGATTCAAATTAACCGATGAGGAGATTAAAAAGGCTTTGGAGAGGATGAGGTTTGGTGTTGAGATTGGCAAAATCATCAAAGTGAAAATCCCGCCCTACAGAGCAGACATTATGCACGAGTGGGATGTAATTGAAGACATAGCAATTGGTTATGGATATGAGAAAATAGAGCCAGAATATCCACCAACAAACACAATTGGCTCAACGCATCCATGGAATGAAGTGAGGGATTTAGTAAAAGAGATTATGATTGGCTTGGGCTTCATGGAGGTTATAACCTTCACGTTAACAAATGAGAGGGTGCAGTATGAGTACTTGAACAGAAAAGCAGAGGGTTATACCGAGGTCATGCATCCGCTAACGACCGATCACACGATTGTCAGAACAGATGTTTTGCCTAAGTTGTTGGAGTTGCTTTCATACAACAAGCACCACCTACTGCCCCAGAAGATATTTGAAGTAGGAGACGTTGTTGTCAACGATTTGAACAGATTGAGGGTTGCTGCTTGCATTACACACTCCAAAGCCAATTTTAATGAGATTAGAAGTGTTGTTCAAGCTTTTATGGGAGAGTTAGACTTAAAGTGGGATGTAAATGAGAGCGATGACAATGCATTCATAGAGGGAAGAAGAGCAGACGTAATTGTAAATGGAAAGAAAATCGGAGTGTTTGGTGAAATACATCCCGAAGTGCTGGAGAAATTTGAGTTAGCGATGCCAGTTGCTGCCTTTGAGGTGGATTTGACGGAGATTTTTGATTGTGGGGAATTGCTTTAAATTTTTGTTTTTATTAAAAGTAAAAACTTAAATAAGTTTTGCAAGTTTTGATGCTAAAGATTTTACAACTTTATTTAATATGGTAAGATTTGATTTAATTATGGGAAATACGACCTACTGCAAAAATTTAAATACTCTTCTACATTCAACATTCCATGCTTTGGCAGGGGAGAAGCAGGAGAACTTATACGGGCAAGCTAATTAGACCCGCAAGAAAGAAGAGAAAGTACGAGATGGGGAGGCCACACATAGAAACTTTAATTGGAGAAAGAAAAGCGAAGAAGATTAGAGTGAGGGGGGGAGGATTTAAGATAAGACTGTTCAGCGAAAAGTATGCAAACGTTTATGTTCCAGAGGAGAAGAGAGTTGTTAGGGCAGAAATTCTAAACGTTGTTGAAAATCCCGCTCATGTTCACTATGTTAGAAGGAATGTGGTAACCAAAGGAGCGATAATAGAAACGAGTGTTGGAAAGGCGAGAGTAACAAACAGACCAAATCAAGAAGGTTTAATTAATGCTGTTCTAATTGAAGAAAACATCTAATTTTAATTTTTAACTCTAAACTTAATTTAAAAGGGGTGCTATGGGGATAAATGCGGTGACGGCGGGAAGGCTATTATCGCAAGTTACTAGCACCCCAGTTATATTCTTGCCAATAACTAATAAATTTTGCGGTCGTATTCTTTAGAATGTTATTAATTTATAATTAAAATTAAAATTTAAACTTAAGTCTAAACTCAGCCTTTTTTCTTCTTTAGCACCTCCTCAATCCTTCTTTCTAATGGCTCCTCATGGGTGTAGGGACACATCAAATAATGTTCTACAGCTTTTGCTATTGCATCTTTCGTTGCACTTTCTCCCGTTTTCTTTTTCAACTCCTCAAGCACGTTTTCAGGTAATACAGTTTGGGCATGAACGATCTTCACCATTATCCTTCACCTATCATCATTATTATTTTTCAGAGTATTTAAGTTTTATCATTATTACAATGAGTCACTAAACGGTCCTCTTTCCTCTCGCCATTGAGACCTTGCCGGTTCTCGATATCTCCTTTATACCATACTGCCTCATTAAGTCTATGAATGCATTAATTTTGTCTTCATCACCAGTAATCTCTACAATAAAGCTCTCTCTCGAAACATCTACTATTCTCGCTCTAAATATGTTGGCTATTTCAATTATCTCACTCCTCTTTTCAGGTGTTACGGCAACTTTAACCAATGCTAGTTCCCTTTCAACACTATCTTGGGTTAAATCACTAACTTTTATAACTTCAACGAGCTTGTTTAACTGCTTCATTACTTGTTCAATCGTTTTATCGTCTCCAGAAACAACTATTGTCATCCTACTTATGCTTTCTTTTTCAGTAGTTCCAACCGCCAGGCTTTCAATGTTAAAACCTCTCCTTCTAAATAGAGAGGAGATCCTTGCAAGAACTCCAGGTTTATTCTCAACCAAAACAGCTATAGTATGTCTCATCTCTCACACCTCTTTGTCTATAACTTCATTTAATGCCGCTCCAGGTGGAACCATTGGATAGACGTTCTCCAGCTTTTCAACCCAGAAATCGATTAGTACTGGAGTATCTATTTCAAAAGCCTCTTTTAGAGCATCTTCCACTTCGCTAGGTTTTTCAACAGTCATACCAACTGCACCAAAGCCCTTGGCAATCTTTTCAAAACTCAACCCCTCGTATCTAAGTCTTGTGGCAGAATACCTTTCGTTGTAGAACAACTCTTGCCACTGTCTAACCATTCCAAGATAAGCATTGTTCAACACGCAAATTTTGACTGGAATGTGATAATCGACGCATGTAGCCAACTCTTGGATGTTCATCAAAATACTACCGTCCCCAGCTATATCAACAACTGTTTTTTCAGGAAACGCTGTTTGTGCTCCCATAGCTGCTGGAAAACCGAAGCCCATCGTTCCTAAACCGCCACTTGATATGAACTGCCTTGGATGTTTGACTTTGAAATACTGAGCAGCCCACATCTGGTTTTGTCCCACTTCGGTTGTGACTATTGCGTCGGGATTTAGCTCGTAAACTTTTTCTATCACAAACTGCGGCTTAATCTTATCCTTTTCTTTGATATATCTAAGAGGATACGACCTTCTCCAATCATTCACTTTATCTTCCCATTCCTTTCTTTGTTTGTACTGTACGTGATTAACCAATTCTTTCAACACAAGTTTTGCATCACCGACAATTGGAACGTCAACCCTAACATTCTTGCCTATCTCTGCCGGGTCAATATCAATGTGGATTATTTTTGCATAAGGGGCAAAATCTGAAACTCTGCCAGTAGTTCTATCACTAAAACGACAACCGACCGCAATAACCAAATCCGCTTCGTGTAATGCATAATCGGCATATTTTGTGCCGTGCATACCAACAAATCCTAAGCACAACGGGTGTGTTTCTGATATAGCACCTTTACCCATTAAAGTTGTTACAACGAAAGCTGGAATGGTTTCAGCCAATTTTAAAAGCTCTTCTTGAGCTTCTGATAATCTTATACCACCGCCAGCTAAAATAACGGGTCTTTCAGACTTCATGATTAGTTCCGACGCTCTTTTAATTTGTCTTGGATGTCCGGCAGTTTTTGGTTTATAGCCTATCAAATCAATTTTTTCGGGATAGTTAAATTCAATGTCAGCAATTGTAACGTCTTTGGGCAAATCAATTAGAACTGGCCCAGGTCTACCCGTAGATGCTATTGTAAATGCTTCTTTTATGATTTCAGGCAGTTTTGTGGCGTCGGTAACCAAGTAGTTGTGCTTCGTTATTGGCATGGTTATTCCAGTTATGTCAGCTTCTTGAAACGCATCGTTTCCTATTAAAGCCGTTGGAACCTGCCCAGTCATCACAACAATCGGCGAAGAATCCATATACGCATTTGCTATGCCTGTAACGGTATTTGTTGCTCCAGGACCTGATGTGGCGAAGGCAACGCCCGTTTTACCACTCGCCCTCGCATAACCGTCTGCAGCATGAACAGCAGCTTGTTCGTGTCTTGTTAGTATGTGTGTTATTTCAGAATCGAAAAGTGCATCGTACACTTCGATTATGGCTCCTCCCGGTATTCCGAAAATGTGTCTGACACCTTCCATCTCCAAAGCCTTAATAATTGCGTTTGCACCCCTCATAAAACCACCTACAGAAATTTGGGCAAAAAGCCCCCAGATTAACCTACAATTACCAAAATCAAATTCCTCACAATCAAAATTGGGGTGAATTTTGGCATTTTTTGCATTAGCCTTTTTTTAAACAAGCAATTTAAATAGTTTTTGGTATTTAAGAGTGAGAAGTAACAGACACCGATGTGCTCGACGGTTTATAGCAGTCTTTACAGAATTTATTTCACCCATTCCCATAGATGAGATAGAAGTTATGATATGGTGAACATTCGGGTGCCATCATTTTATCACGCTTCTCAAAAATCGACAGGTCAATAATCTCTAATAACAAAAGTACTATCTTCTTTGGATTTGTAAAACTCACAATAGTCATTCCTCTCTGTATTTTTTTTAAGGTACAAAAGCCAAATCTAGATTTTGTTATGCTTACATCGACAGTCCAGTATTTGCATTTTTCGCAGGTCATGTATAATAATCATATAAAATTATAATTCATACTAATCGTGTAATCATAGTATTCTAGGGGACTTGCTCATATCGTCACGATTCTCGTATTCCTCCTCTACCTTAAGACCCTCATTTGCAATCACTATTTTTTTGGTTTTACTCTCAAAATTAATTTGCAAATCTTCGATAGCCTCTTTAAGTTCGTCTAATTTTGAATTAATCGTAGCTGCATGTTCATATAGTATGTTTCTAGTCTCAGTCCTCAATTTTTCAATTTCTTCGAAAAAAATTCTTTTAGTTTTTTCAATTTCGGATTCCACATGGAGTTTAACTTCATTTATCTTGGTTTCTATCTCTGCATCACTCTGTTTCGAATCAATTTCGTCAATTTTTTGTTTCAGTTTCTCAATTTCATTGCTGAACAGTTTATACGAAGATTCGATGTTTGGCATTAGTTCTTCAGCAATTACTTTGTTCAGTTTCTCAAACAGTTCTTTTAATTTATCAATCTCTTCAATTTCAATCTTTTTCGCCTCAACCTCCACGACTTTCACCTTCAGATATCGTACTTTCCGCACCTCATCTTTGAAATAAACAAAGCCCCCCTTGCAGATGCGGTGGCGGGACTTTCTGGACATGTAACTGTTACGTCCCTTTCCAAAGCCTTGCTTAGCATGTCAGCAAATCTCTCTTTTAACCCCGGTATCTCAGCCATTCCACCTGTAAGAATGAACTCTTTGTCTATTATTTGATTATATGCTGAAAAATTCGTCTCCGCTAACATTGGCAAAAACTCAAGAGCCACAAAATTGACAAGTTTTTCAAGAAGTTCTTCAATTGGTTTATTGATACATTCTTCAATTCCAAAGCTGTATTTCCCCTTTTCAAACACTTGCACACTCTCTTTAACATCCCTTTTCTCTTTAAGATTTGCATACTTCTCTTTATACATCCTTGCTGTGGTCAAGTCGATATTGACGATACCTCTTGTCTCATTTCTAATCCTGTTTTTAATCCATCTATCTACTATATCTCCGCTGGCTTCTCCCGTTACCATGCTTAATAGAATTTCACCCTTTCTGACAGCTATAACCTCTGTTGTTGTGGAACCGGCATTTACAACAACAAAAGACTTGTTTAACATCGCCATACCATCAGGCAAGGTCAATGCTGCGAGAAATGAATCGTTCCACACTTCTTTACCCCCAAGCCCGATGGGTAATTGTGTTATAGTTCTTTTGAACAATGAAATTCCAATTTCGGATTGTGTTGAAGGTATTGCGTAGGTTATGTAGCTGTTCTCTGGAA
>Ga0180301_10000912_pt1 | contig 23201 bp, 22 predicted proteins | sample GuaBasSediGuay16_FD_121797 | JGI IMG/M metagenome (GOLD analysis project Ga0180301, IMG submission 121797) | Subseafloor sediment microbial communities from Guaymas Basin, Gulf of California, Mexico - Guay16, Core 4569-2, 12-15 cm | ecosystem: Environmental > Aquatic > Marine > Hydrothermal...
AAGTTATACCAGCTCCAGAAGTATCTTAAAAAGGAAATTTAGCTCAGTGTACAAAAATTTTATTTAACCTATTGATAATAAGTCTCTTATAAAAATTGCCTGCAACAAACTTGAGAAAGCTTCAATATTTGCATAAAAAATCAGCCCTTTAAAACAGATTAATCAGCCGCCTATAACTACTTAATTACGCCATAATTTTACCCGCTAAAGAGAGAAATAAAGACTCTGCCAGAATTAACCGGCACTACATCATAAGGATTTACATCTTTAAGAAGATATGCTAACAAACCGCAGCTTTTTTATCAAAGCTATAGAAAAAGAGGTAAACTAAAAACGCTTCTTAAGCAAATTCCTTATACTCTTTTTAAAAGAAGGGTAAATAATGCCTCTGTCAGTGACTATCGCGCTTATCAATCTATGAGGGGTAACGTCAAAAGCAGGATTGTAGACTCTAACCTTAGGAGCAACGGTGAGCTTGCCTAAAATTACCCTTACCTCAGAAGGCGCTCTCTCTTCAATAGGGATATCTTCCCCTCTTTCTATGTTAAGATCAAAACTGGTCGAAGGAGAAACCACATAGAAAGGAATCTTATGATAATTAGCAAGCACAGCGAGATTATAAGTTCCAATTTTATTGGCAGTATCACCGTTTCTTGCAATGCGGTCAGCCCCTACAAATACTTTGTCTATTTTTTTCTGCTGCATTAAATAAGCAGCCATATCATCACATATAAGAATGGAATTAATTTTTCTTTCTTTAAGCTCCCAGGAAGTTAAACGCGCTCCCTGAAGAAGGGGCCGTGCTTCGCAGGCATAGACTTTTATATTTTTGCCTTTTTTTGCAGCGGCGTAAATAATTCCTAAAGCAGTGCCGTCCCCTGAAGTAGCAAGAAAACCTGTATTACAATGGGTTAAGATTGTATCTCCTTTCTTGATTAGCTTAATCCCGTTCTTTGCAATACTGGAACATAACTGAATATCCTCTCGATGAATACTCTTTGCCTCTTTTAAAATAATTTCTTTTATTTTTCTTATATCTTCATTTCTATTTCTTATAGCCGCGTTATAAACCCTCTCCACCGCCCAGGAAAGGTTTACTGCTGTTGGGCGAGCATTCTTAAGATGACTGACAGCTTTCTTTAAATGCCTGAAAAATGTATCCTTATTCTCTGTCTTTAAATCCCTTACCGCAACATACACGCAATAAGCAGAAAAAACTCCTATAAGAGGCGCTCCTCTTACTTTAAGCTTCTTTATCGCCATAAAACCATCGCTAAGGCCTCTGCATTCTTCGTATCTCTCTTTGTGAGGCAGTAATACCTGATTAAGATAGTAAAGGCGGTTTTTTTTGAATATTAAAGACTTCTTCATAAAATTTTTTTTAAACCTTGAAAAAATCTTATCAGCCTCAACAGAAAACTCTCCTTAACCTTGATGGCCTTAAAACGGCAAACTTCAAAACAACACATACACTGAATACATTTTGAATAATCTATGTTAGATTTTTTACTCTTTATAGATATGGCTTTAGCAGGACATATTTTACTACAATCACCACAACCTGTACATTCCTCTTTAAAAACCTGAGGATATATCTTAATAAAAGGGCCAATAGCATTAACGAGAAACTTGGGTATGTTGTTTAAAGAAATTCCTTTGGGAAATTTAAAATCATCTATGGTAAAATCTATCCCCCCTTGCACCACCTCAATATCTTCTTCTTTGAAGCAGCCCTGTCGCTTTGTAAAACTTATAAGGGGATTCTTTTCTATAGGCAAACCAATTACTCTCGACACAGCATAATCAACGCTAAGCGCATCGTCCCCTATAGCAATAAAACCTGTATAGCGGGGAGTTCCCCCTGTTGCCGGGCCTTCCCCTTCTAAAGAAACAACGGCGTCAACAATAGTAAGGGGAGGATTAATCGTATTGTATAGCTTAAAAAGAACTCTCACGAAATCTTCTGTTCTGGTATACATTTTATGAAGGCGGCTTTTATACGCTCCGCTTATACACCCGTATAGATTCTTAACCGCGCAGGTAATAACAGTTATGTTATGGGTTTTTAGTTTAGGCAGATTTATTATTGTAAACTGGCGCGACCACTCTGACAAAGGAATGCCATCCACAACATAACTTGATGTAGGATAGAGAAGTTTAAAGCCATGCCTGTCTGCCAAATCTTTAACTTTTGTCTCTCTATAAACCCTCTCTACATTAACATCGGTACTAAAAATAGAAGGGTTATCGGCAATATATACATCTAATCCCCTCTCCTTAAACACACACCCTACAGCCTCTATAAATACCGGATTGGTTGTAATGGCATAATCGGCAGGCACAGGGGATAAAAGATTGGGTTTAAGAAGAACCTTTCTGCTTTTTAATACGTTTTCTAAAGAGAAGTGATTATCGAGAACAGACTTTATAGCATCTATCAGCAAATTCCTATCATACTTATCTGCCTTTAACAAAATAACTTTTTTCTTCGTCATCGATTAACTTTCTTGAAAGAAAACAATCTATGGGCATTACAATAAACTTTTTGCTTAAGCTCTTCGAAAGAAACGTTCTTGATTTTAGCTGCGTAGTTATAAACTTTTTTTATATCAAAAGGGGTTGAGTAATCTCCATACACCTTCATATAAGGAGAATCGGTTTCTAGAAGCAGTCTATCAAGGGGGGCATATTTTAATGCTTCCTTAAGGCGAGACTTATTTCTTAGAACATTCAGAGAGAAAGACACATTGCCGTTCCTATCTATAATACGCCTTAAAAAACTTATATCCTGGGAGAAACAGTGAAATATAATATTTGTGTAATCAGAAAAATATTCATCAAGAATACCCAAAATACCATCATCATTCCAACGATTATGAATTACAACAGGTAAATCAAATTCTTTGGAAAGATTTATAAATGCTTCTAAGATATCTTTTTGTTCCTTAAAGGAAAGGGATGACTTATAATCCAGCCCTATCTCCCCTATAGCTACTATTTTCTTATAACTACGGATGAAATTGCGATAGCGCTCGATGGTCTGCGAAGAAAAATTGCCTCCACTAAGAGGGTGAAACCCCAAAGAGTGATAAACAAACTCATAATCTCCCAGTACAGTTAAAGAATCAATCGTAGTAGTTAAATCAATACTTACGTCAATAAATATATACTCATTCTGGGAGCTTCTTAGAATATCTTTCTGCTTAGCCTCATCTAAAGAGTTTATATGACAATGGGCATCAATCAACATCTATCCGGGGGAAAAGAGGAAGCCCTTTCTGGACACAGAAACCTTCTTTCTTCCATTTTGTGCTCTCCAGGGAAATTTCTTCCTTGCCTAACTGGGTTAATATACTGCTACACGCCTGAGGCATAAAAGGGTAAATATAAACAGCTATTATCTTAATGCCTTCAAGAAGAGAGAATAAAAACCACCTCAGCTCTTCTATTTTCTTATTTCTCCAAAGCTCCCATGGTTTTTTATTCTCAATAAATTTATTCATAACATTAATAAACTTCCATATTGTCTCTAAGGCTCCAATAAAATTAACTTCTTCCATCAAGGAAATATAACTGCCCAAATTCTCAAAAGATTCTTTAAACTCATAAGGTAAATCTGCATTTTCTGAGCTTATTTTCCCCTCAAAATACTTTTCTGCCATATTGAGAGTCCGATAAACCAAGTTCCCCAAATCATTAGCTAAATCGCTATTTAAACGGTGAACAATTGTATCCCAAGAGAAATTTCCGTCAGCCCCTACATTTACTTCTCTTAAAAGAAAATAACGCAGGGCGTCAACTCCCACCTTATCAATAAGCTCAAGGGGATTAACAATGTTGCCTCTGGATTTAGAAATCTTATCCTCTCCTACTTTCCACCATCCATGGGCAAAAATAACACGGGGCGGTTCAATACCCAAAGCATGCAACATTATAGGCCAGAATATAGCGTGGTGTCTTAATATATCTTTCCCGATAAACTGGATATCTGCCGGCCACCACTTTTTAAATTTATTATAGTCATACTCAAACCCTACAGCACTAATGTAATTCAGTAAAGCATCAAACCATACATATACAACAAAATTATCATCTAAGGGAAAATCTATACCCCAGGAAACCCTTTTTTTGGGACGGGAAATACACAAATCTTCTAACCTGTTATTATCCAGAAATCCTACTACCTCGTTGTAACGTATCCTGGGTTGTATAAAGCCAGGATTGTCTTTTAAATACTTTCTAAGCCACTCTTCATATTTAGATAATTTAAAGAAATAGTTATCCTCAACTATCTCCTCAACGTCTCTCTTGCAAGCTGGACATCCCCCTGCTTCTTTAACCTGCGATTCTGTCCAGAAAGACTCACAAGGCATACAGTAAAAACCGCGGTATTTAGCTTTATACACATCTCCTTTTTCATAAAGCTCAGTTATAACTTTTTTAACGACATTCTTATGATAACTATCTGTGGTACGTATAAAATAATCATAAGAAATATCAAGCCTCTTCCACAAATCCTTAAAAACTCTTATTTTATCATTAACAAAAGTCTCTACGGACAGAGTCTGCTGCTGGGCTGCCTTTTTAATCTTTTCACCATGTTCATCCGTACCCGTAAGAAAAAAAACATCGTCTCCTTTTAGTCTTCTGAAACGCGCCAAACAATCACATATTACATTTGTATAGGCGTGTCCTATATGAGGAGAAGCATTTACATAATATAAGGGAGTTGTAATATAGAACTTACTCATTCTTATCAAAAACTATTTTCTCTATTCTTCCATCTTCAAATTCCACATACACCATTCTTTTCAATATATTAACGGCAATGACCTTCCCCCTTCCTTTAGAAGTATTAATCTTGTCACCCTCCTTAGGCAATCCTTTAGCAAGCTCTTTATAATGTTTGTATTCATAAAACAAACAACACATAAGCCTGCCGCAGATACCAGATATCTTAGAAGGATTAAGGGGAAGCTTCTGCTGCTTCGCCATCTTAATACTAACGGGTTCAAAGTTTTTTAAGAAAGAGGCACAGCACAGGCTTCTGCCGCAAGGGCCAATCCCTCCAAAAAGCCTCATTTCATCTCTTACTCCAATTTGGCGCATCTCTATTCTTATCTTAAATACTTTTGCCAAGTCCTTTACCAACTCTCTAAAATCTACTCTGTCTTCTGAGGTAAAATAAAATACAATCTTCTTTCTGTCAAAAGAATATTCTGCTTCTACAAGCTTCATGGGAAGTTTATATTCCTTTATCTTATCAAAACAGATCTTGATTGCTTCTTTTGCCTTCTGCCGGTTATCTTTTATTTTTTTCATATCCTCAGAGGTAACTCTCCTTATAATATTGCGAAGAGAATGATTGTTGACTCCTTCGTTTATCTCCAGTATCTCACCGTAATCAAGTCCTCTGTCTGCCTCAACAATTACATAATCGCCAACATTAAAGCCATCTCCCGCCGAATAGGCTGTAATATTTCCTGCTTCTCTTAAACGCACTACTGCTACTTTCATGAACATCTAGCTACAACATAAACTTAAAAGATTACACGCTAAGTTCACATTTATATTGTCAATAGAAGCGTAAATCTCTAAAACCCCTTGCAACATAATTTGTGCTTTCTCGGCAGAAAAGCCCAAATTTTTAATTATCTCATAACTATCCTTGTCAATCAAATAATTTGTGTTTCCGGAAAGAGAGTATACAATATATTCTCTTAATACAACAATTAAACTCCACATAAAACTTGATAAAGATTCCCTATCAGAAATACGTAGCTGTCTCTTTAACAGAAAGTCTGTTATATCTCTATGGATAACATCTGCTTTGCCTTCTTTAAAGGGGAGATAAATCTTTCTACACCGAGATAAGATTGTTGGAATAATCAAATCCGTCCTCTCAGACATAAGTATAATCAAACATTTCGAAGGAGGCTCCTCTAAAGTTTTTAAGAATGCATTTGCAGCCTCCAGGGTAAGAAGATGAGCCTGATTAATAATTAAAATTTTATTTCTCGCCTGGAAACTCTTATGATAAAGGAACCGCTGCGATGCTCGGACAGAAGCTATTCTTATCGAACTTCCTTCTGGCTCTACTATAAAATAATCAGGATGAATTCTTTTATCAGCCTTAAGACAATCATCACATCTATTGCAAAAATAATCGCTAATAGTGCAGTTAACAAGTTTGCCTACGGATAAAGCAAAATCTAAATCATTGCCCACCAAAAGATAAGAAGAGCACACACAGTTGTGTTTGTTGAGATAATAGAAGTAATCAAGAAGGTAATCTTTACTTTCTTTTAACATGCTTCTTAATTAATCTTTCTACATCTCTAAACATATAAAACAACTCTCTATCAGCATTAATAATGTGGATTCTTTGTGGATTCTCTTTTGCTAACAATTTATATCCTTTCTTAAGACACCTATGGAAAGAAAGAGGCCTGCTTTCAATACGGTCTTTGCGCTTAATTCTCTTAAGGCCATTTTCTACTCTTGTATCTAAAAGAATCGTTAAATCGGGTTTTATACCTAAGTTAAACATGTTGACAGCTCTCTGGACAACTCTCCCCAAACCTAAAGCATAACCCTGGTAGACAACTGTAGAATCAAAAAATCTGTCACAGATAACGACATCATACTTTTTCAGTGCCCCTTTAAGCTTTTCTTCAATAAGCTGGGTACGAGCTGCTAGATAAAGAAGGAGTTCAGTGTAAGGAGACAATTCCTTATTGTCTTTGTCCAGAAGAATACTTCTTATCTTTTCTCCTATTCTTGTAGAGCCTGGCTCCCTAAATACTGCAACCTTAAATCCTCTCTGTCTTAAAAACTTTTCCACAAAGTTAATTATACTACTTTTACCACTACCCTCTATACCTTCAACTGTAATGAACATAGCTCTTTTTCTCATATGCCTTGTCTATTTTCTATACCAAATGGTTTTCCCAGTAGGTTGGTCTTCCAAAACTATGCCTTTGGATAGGAGCTCACTACGTATGGCATCGGCTTCTTTAAACTTACCCTGTTTTCTTAAACTTGCCCTGAGTGCTATTTTATTATTAATTTCCTCATCGGAAGGTAAAGATAGGTTTATATCCTCTACTGTTGGGTAACAAGCTAATTTCTCAATAGAAAAAATACATAATATTATTTTTAAAAGATTCTGAGCCTCTAAAAAAAACTGTTTTGTTTTATCCAAATTCTCATTAACAACCTTGACAATATCAAAAACTACAGAAAAGCCTAAAGGCGTATTAAAATCATCATCCATAGCTTCTATAAACTTTGCATACAAGCCATCAAACTCTTTATAAGAGAATCTGTGTGGTATATTCTTGCAATCAGACCCAATTTGTGTTTCTGTACGGCTTTCTAACTGCTTTAGGAAAACCCCTATCCTCTCTTTAACCCGTTTACACTCTTTCAACTTTTCCTCTGAAAAATCAAGGGGACTGCGATAATGAGTGGATAAGTATGCTATCTTTATAACCTCTGCAGAGTGCTTAGCCACTGCCTCTTTTAAAGTAATAAAATTACCCAGGGATTTTGACATTTTCCTTCCCCCAATGGTTAAAAGACCATGATGCATCCAGTACAGAGAAAATGGCTTTTCCAGGAGGGCTTCTGACTGGGCTATTTCGTTTTCATGATGAGGAAATATAAGGTCTTTCCCTCCACCGTGAATATCAAGGGTTTCACCTAAGAACCTATTTGCCATCACAGAACACTCGATATGCCAGCCAGGTCTGCCTTCGCCAAAAGGAGAATTCCACGAAGGTTCATCGTCTTTTCTCTCCTTCCAAAGAGCAAAGTCCAGAACATCTTCCTTCAAAGGGTCGGGTTCAATTCTTACGCCACTGAACAAATCATCTATCTTCCTGCCGGAAAGCTTACCATAATCTTTAAATTTCCTGATACGAAAATAAACATTACCTCCTTTTCTATAGGCAAAACCTTTCTCAATAAGCTTTTCTATAAAACTTACCATCATAGGTATATTATCGGTAGCAAGTGGTTCAATATCAGCCTTGGCAACCCCTAAATCATTCAAATCAGCATAGTAACTTTTTATATATCTGTTTCTAACGCGGCCGAAAGCATCTTTTAAAGAAATGCCCTCCTTACGAGATAATTCTTTTGCCTTATTTATTATTTTGTCATCCACATCCGTAATGTTCCTTACTAACTTAACTTTATATCCCCTAAACTTAAGGTATCTTCTTACTACCTCAAAGATATACAGAGACCTACCGTGTCCTATATGACAATCATCATATACCGTAACCCCACAAGTATACATGTTAACATAAGGATAATTAAGAGGCTTAAACTCTTCCTTTCTGTTTGTAAGAGTATTATATATCCTCATCATTTTTATATGATTTTGAAAACTACCTAAAAATATCTAAGCCAGTATTACCAAATTCCCCCTAAATTTTTGGACGTCCGACGTCCTACATTTCTTTTCTTTAGGAGAACGGCTGCATAGCAGGAGATTGCTTCTTTACTAGGAATATCTAATCCTTCTTTCGACTTAATCTTTATATTGACACATGTATTAAATAGCTTAGAAAGATAATCCACCATCTTCTTTTTATACTTAACCAAAGGAGGATTATCAGCGATTATAGTAATGTCTATATTCTCTATTAAATAACTTTTCTTAATCTTCTTAATTACAAATAGGGCGATATCAACACTTTTTAGTCTTTTTGATTCCTCTGCGCCAGGAGGAAAATAATCTCCAATATCCCCTAAAGAAACTGCCCCTAGGATAGCATCGCAGACAGCATGCAGAACAACATCACCATCAGATACTGCCTCTACGCCAAAACCGCAGTTTATCTTCACCCCCCCAAGAAGCAAACTCTTTTTCTTCCTGGTAAAACGGTGCACATCAAACCCTAAGCCTATCCGCATACTTGCCATATCTTATTAATAATCACCGTTTCTGCTTTACAACTTTAAACGGCGGTACGCCTTACTCCTACACATTGCTAATCAATGCATTCCAATCTTTAAAATAGCCTTTGCCAGAAATAAATCATGTGGATAAGTTATCTTTATGTTAAGATGCTCTCCTTCTATAACCTTAACAGGTACATTGAGCAGACTAACAAGTTGGGCATCGTCGTAAACAGAAACTCTCCTGAATTTCCTGTATGCTTCTATAAGCAAATTCTTTTTGAATGCCTGGGGAGTCTGAATATACCAGATATTACTTCTATCTAAGGTTTTTTTTATTCTCTCTCGCCGGACGACCTTAACAGCCTCGCTAACCTTAACGCCAGGCACAACTGCCCCAAATCTTAAGACTTCTTTCTTAAGCTTAACTATTAAGTTTTTCGTTACAAAAGGACGCGCTCCATCATGAACAAAAACATAACCCACACCATCATCAACAAGCTGCAACCCTTTGTATACAGAATCCTGCCTCCTTTTTCCTCCTTCCGTCAAAAAAAGCCTTTCGTCTTTTATATAACGCCTTATAAAAGCAAAATACCTCTTCTTAGCAACAACAATTATCTGGGAAAACCCTTTTATCCCCTTAAAAACTTGGTAACTGTAGTAAAATAAAGGCAGATTTCCTATCTTAACAAAGGCCTTATCGACTTTGCTTTTTAACCTTTCCCCTTTGCCTGCACAGACTAAAACCAATGCACACTTCATCCGGAAAGTTTTGTAAAAATTATCCTGCCGCTGGGCGATTGCAATACAGAAGTAACCTCAACGTCTACTGTCTTGCCAATGAGCCATTTTGCATTCTCTACTACCACCATTGTCCCATCCTCCAGATACCCTACTGCCTGGTTATGCTCTTTGCCCTCTTTTATTAACTTAAGCGAAAACCGCTCTCCCGGAAGAAGAATAGGTTTAAGGGCATTGGCAAGGTCATTTATGTTAAGCACTTTAACACCCTGAAGCTGGGCAATCCTGTTAAGATTGTAGTCAGTAGTTAGAATTTTACAGTCTAAAATCTTGGCAAGCTTTACAAGTTTTTCATCCACTTCAAGTTTTTCTTCTGTATCTTCTTCATAAATCTCTACTTCAATGTTCTGCTCTTTTTTTAAAGCATGTAGAATCTCAATTCCTCTTTTGCCTTTCTGCCGTTTTAAGAAGTCGGTAGAATCAGCCAGTGCCTGTAATTCATTCAACACATAGCGAGGAACGATAAACTTAGCCTCTACAAACCCGGTCTTAACAATATCCAAAATTCTTCCATCAATTATGCTACTTGTATCTACAATTATATTCTCTTCCCTTAACTCCTGGCGCTTAAATCTGACATAAGGAATAATGAGGTTAAATTCCTCCTTTCCTTTAAGACCAAGAGTCAACCCCAAATAAATACATATAACATAAACAAAGGCAGTGAAACCTGTAGTTATCTCATCGGGAAGTTTAAAAAGGACGAGAAAAAAATTAAACATTCTCCCTAAAATTAAACCTAACACTATACCAAACACCCCTGAAGAAAGGCCTTTAAGAGAGACTCTGCGTGCCATTACTTCAAAGAGAACAATGCTTAACCCTATTATTCCCCCTCCTAGTGCATATAACCAGCTATTTGCATCTCCTCCAAAAATAGCATTCTCTCCCCCAAAAGAATATGCTAAAATTACACAGATAACAACAAAGAAAAAACGAATCAAGTTAAGACTTACCATACTATCCTCCTATAATCTTTAAAACCTCTTCAATTGACTTAAGCCCTACAATCTTAAAAGGATACTTACCCCCCTTTATTTCATTCATGTTACCATGCGGAACAAAACACTGCTTAAAACCACATCTTTCAACTTCCTTCAGCCGCAAAGAGATATTATTTACTGGCCGCAACTCTCCTGCCAATCCTACCTCTCCAATAAATACAGAATTAGCCTCAAGTTCCTTTTCTTTAAAAGAAGAGATTATAGCACATAAAGCTGCCAAATCAACGGCAGGGTCGGAAATTCTTACTCCTCCAGCAACATTCAAAAATATATCCTGTGTACTTAAAGTAATTTTTAAACGCTTCTCTATAGTGGCGACCAAAAGGGAAAATCGATTAAAATCAAACCCTACCGATCTTCTTCTTACCATGCCAAAGCTTGACTTACTTACCAATGCCTGTAACTCTATTAATACTGGCCTTAACCCTTCTAAAGCACAACAGATTGCACTTCCTGCCACAGGATTATCCTTGTGGGGCAAAAAAATATCCGATATATTTCTTACCTCCTTTAGCCCAAAGGAAGTCATTTCAAATACAGCCATCTCTCCTGTGGAGCCAAAACGGTTTTTGGTAGTCCGCAATATCCGATAAGAAGAAACCAGCTCCGATTCAAAATACAGCACACAATCAACTATATGCTCTAACAGTTTAGGCCCGGCCAAAGACCCATCTTTTGTAATATGGCCTATGATAACAACGGTAACATTCTGAGTTTTCGCCAAACGCACCAGAAACTCAGCGCAGCTTCTAACCTGATTTATACTACCCCTTGTAGAATCAATATCTGGATGATGCATAACCTGGATAGAATCAATCAACACTATCTCAAATTTATACTCTTTTAGGTACTCATAGAGATTCAAAACATTATCATCTCCAACAATATATAAATTGCCAAAGTCTGCATAAAGTCTTTTTGCCCGGAAACTTACCTGTTGTGGTGATTCTTCTGCACTTACATAAAGAATCTTTTTTGCTTTAGAAAGAGACCCTGCTACCTGAAGCAAAAGCGTGGATTTACCTACTCCCGGTTCTCCTCCTATAAGAACAACCTCTCCTTCAATTAAACCTCCTCCAAGTATACGGTCAAATTCCCTTATTCCAGTAGGAAATCTTACTGCCTTGCTCTCTTCTATATCTCTAAAAAGCTTAGGATGGTATTTCGAAGAGGATAACTTCTTGTTTTTCGGCCTGACCTCTTGTTCTTCTATAAAACTTTCCCAGCTACTACATACCGGACATTTTCCTAACCATTTAATAGATTGGTAACCGCATTCTGAACAAACAAACATTTCGTCTTCCTCCGATTAACGTTTAGCAATTAGCGAATAGTTGGTAAGCTGGATACTAGATTCTTGATACTAGATAACTGGTGCTGAATTTTAGATACTACGCAATACGCGGTATGCACTACGTAATATGAACTAATCGCTATCCGCTAATCTCTAAACGTTCTTCACTATCTTATCGACTTCCCTCGTGGTTTATAGAGAAGCTTCCACGGATGTTTTTTCAGGTCATCTAAAAGTTCCTCTGTCTTTCTATACAAAGAATCGTCGTAAAGAAGCTTGCCGATGTTGCTCTGTTTCTTTTCTACATCACTAAGGATATTTTTAAATCTTCCCGTTATATCAATGACATTGTCTGTTATCCTGTTAATGTTGTCTAGTGTTTCTCTCAAAGAGTTCTTAACATTGCTATCTTCAACAAAACTCTGAAGTTTAATCGCAGCAGCATGAACAGACGAAACAACATCAAAAAGGGGTATAGAGCTATTCCCTTCAATAAGCATTTCTTTCTTTATATACTTACCAGAAGGAAAAGGCGGCGGTGTTATCTCTAAGTATTTTTCCCCAAAGAGACTTAAGCTGTTAATAAAGAATTTAGATCCCAAAGGTATGTTTATTCCCCTTTCTATTTTAGCATAAACATACACAATAGGTTTTTTGTTCTCTTCTTTTACCTCAATCTTGCCTATCTCTCCCACGTCTACGCCGCAGAACCTAACAGGTGAAGCGGGCTTAAGGCCCTCAATAAAGTTAAACTTTATCTTTAGCGTATATGTCCCTTTAAAGAAAGAAACTTCTCTAATAGACATAATCGTAATAAAAAATAAGACAAGGGCAACGATAAAAAATATCCCCAGCTTGATCTCTACCAAATACCTTCTTATATCCCACGCTCTTTTTTTCATTCTAAACCTCCGTCTCTCTTATGGGCCCTTCAGAACTTCCTCTCATAAACTGAATTATGCGCTCATCTTTTAATTCTCCTAATTCTTTCTTCGTCCCTTCAAATATAATCTTCCCTCCTAAAAGAAATGCTAATCTGTCAGCTAACTTTAGTCCTACATGCAAATCATGAGTAACAATAACTGAAGTAACAGAAAACTTGTTATGCAAATCTTCAATCAGAGAGACTATCTTATCCACAGCAATAGGGTCAATGCCTGTAGTAGGCTCATCATAGATAATTATCTTGGGATTATAGATTATAGCACGGGCAATTGCTATACGTTTCTTCATTCCTCCACTAAGTTCATAAGGGTAGAGTTCCTCTACTCCGGGAAGGCCCACAAGCTTAAGAGTCTGTTTAACTCTTTCTTTTATCTCGCTTCGACTAATCTTTCTGTTCTGTGAAAGAACAAATCCTACATTCTCTTCGACGTTAAGAAAATCAAATAAAGCATTCCCTTGAAAAACTATTCCTATATTTTTTCTAATCTCGTTGAGTTTCTTTCCACTTAAATGAGTAATATCTTGGCCATTTATAAAAATACTACCACTATCTGGTTTAAGAAGTCCAACAAGGCTTTTTAAAAGAACGGTTTTGCCTGCCCCACTTCTCCCAATAATTAAGAAGGTTTCTCCGTCGTCTATGTGAATATTCACTTTATTTAGAACTTTCTTCTCGCCGAAAGATTTGGAAACATTAACTACTTTTATCATATCTATATAAATAAAAAATAAAAAAACGCTGTTAGAATACTGTCAAAAATTATAATAAGAATAAAAGAGCGAACTACAGAATTGGTAACTACCTTTGCTACATCAGAAGAAGAAAAAGGCCTGAAGCCCTCAAAACAAGAGATAAAAGCAATAATAGCACCGAAGCATATGCTCTTAATCATTCCACTTACTATATCTTTATAAACCAAAGCGTCAAAAGTCATCTTAAAGTAAAAACCAAATGGTATGGCAAATTTCGTCGCCCCTACAATATAACCGCCAAAAATACCCAAACAGTCAGCATATATTACCAAAAGAGGCATAGAAATAACTAAACTTATAAACTTGGGAACAACTAGATAATTTATAGGCTCAACTCCCATAACTTCTAAAGCATCAATCTGTTCACTTATTTTCATTGCCCCCAACTGCGCTGTGATAGAAGCTCCGCTTCTAGCAGCGACAATCAAAGAACCTAGAACCGGGCCTAACTCCCTGGTTAAAGATAACGCCACCAGAGAAGCTATATATATTTCAGAAGAAAACATCTTAAGTTGATAGGCAGTCTGAAAAGCGATGATAATCCCGACAAAGAAAGAAATCAAAGAGACTAGTGGGAAACTGTCTATACCTATAAAGACCATTTCCCTTATAAGATTGCGGAAGCTGCGTCTTCCATAGAAAAGCCAGAAGAATATATTTTTGACAAAAATATTCAGATTGCCAACATAGTTGAAGAAGCTCTCTGCTCTTTTTACAATTCCCATATTTGTTTACCAGATATTCTCTTATTGCTCAAATCTTAGGCTGTCTCTGTCGCGGTCAACCTTTATCCTGACAATCTTATCTTTCTTAATACGCTCAGCGAAAGTACCTTTGATAATTTCTTCTGCTAAGGGGTCTTCGAGGAATCTCTGAATTACCCTCTTTAACGGTCTTGCCCCGAACACAGGATCAAAACCTTTTTCTACAAAAAATTCGCGTGCTGAAGGAGTTAACTCTATCTCTATGTTTTGTTCTTTTAAACGGTTATTTACATATCCCACCTCTATATCAACAATTTTTTCTAACGCTTCTTTATCCAAAGGCCTAAACACAATTGTCTCATCCAGACGGTTAATAAACTCAGGTTTAAACGTCTTTTTAACCTCTTCCATAAGGAGCCGTTTCATATCCTCATAACTTATATCTTCCTTAACGGTAGTAAACCCCAATGAGCCTCTCTTTCTTATTATTTCTGCTCCTACATTGGAGGTCATAATCAAAATTGTATTTCTAAAATCTACCTTACGACCAAAACTATCTGTAAGACGCCCCTCTTCAAGAATCTGTAATAAGAGATTAAAAACATCAGGATGAGCCTTCTCTATCTCATCAAGAAGAATAACTGAATAAGGACGGCGTCTTACCTTTTCCGTAAGCTGTCCTCCCTCTTCATAGCCAACGTATCCAGGAGGAGCGCCAATTAACCGGGAAACATTAAACTTCTCCATATACTCACTCATATCGAGCTGTAAAAGCGCCTCTTCATCACCAAACATAAACTCTGCCAATGCTCTTGCTAAAAGTGTTTTCCCTACACCAGTTGGCCCTAAAAAAATAAATGAGCCAATGGGCCGGCGTGGTTCCTTTATGCCCGCACGCGCACGCCTAACAGAACGAGCAATTGCTTCAATTGCCTCTCTTTGCCCCACAACTCTCTTGGATAACTCTTCCTCAATCCGTAAGAGTTTCTCCGATTCTCTCTCTTCCAAGCGGTAGATGGGAATACCTGTAATTTGTGCCACCAACCTCGCAATATCTTCAGTAGAAACAGTGGGGATAATCTGGTCTCTCTTTTTGCTCCATTCCCTTCGCAAATTCTCCAAACGTAGTCTTAACTTCTTTTCCTCATCACGTAGCCGCGCTGCTGACTCAAAATCCTGCTGTTTTATAAAAGCTTCCTTTTCCTTTACTATCTCCTGTAACCGCTCTTCTAACTCTTTTATATCTTTAGGCACAGTTAAAACTGCTAAGCGAGAACGTGCACCTGCCTCGTCAATTAAGTCTATGGCTTTGTCCGGCAAAAACCTTCCGGAAATATAGCGATCCGAAAGCTTAGCTGCTGCTTCCAATGCCTCATCAGTAAACTGAACCCTGTGATGCGCTTCATACTTATCTCTTAACCCTTTCAAAATTTCTATAGTCTCATAAACAGTATTGGGCTCAACAACAATAGGTTGAAATCTTCTCTCTAATGCCGCATCTTTCTCAATATACTTCCGATATTCATCTAAAGTTGTAGCCCCTATGCACTGAATTTCTCCTCTTGAAAGAGAAGGTTTTAAAATATTAGAAGCATCAATTGCTCCTTCGGCTGCACCTGCTCCTACAAGCGTATGAAACTCATCAATAAAAAGAATTACATCTTTAGAGCGTTTAATCTCCTCCATAACTGCTTTGATTCTTTCCTCAAACTGACCACGGTATTTTGTACCCGCAATCATCAAAGCTAAATCTAAGACTACAATTCTCTTATTCCTCAAGACTTCGGGAACATTTCCTTTTGTAATACTCTGCGCCAATCCTTCTACAATTGCTGTCTTGCCAACGCCGGCTTCACCCAAAAGAACAGGGTTATTCTTTGTGCGCCGCGAAAGCACCTGAATAACTCTTTCTATTTCCATGCTTCTTCCGATAACGGGGTCAAGTTCTCCTTCCCTAGCTAATCTAGTTAAATCCCTTCCGAAGGAATCTAAAGCAGGCGTTTTGGAATGTGGAGTTGAGCCTCCACCCACAGTATGAGCTCCTCCCAGAAGAGTAGCAATCTCATCCCTAACCTTCCCTAAATCAACTCCCATACTAAAAAGAATCTGAGAAGCCAAGCCTTCTCCTTCACGGATAAGCCCTAAAAGAATGTGTTCTGTGCCAATATAGTTGTGTCCTAAAGTACGTGCCTCCTCTGCTGCCAATTCAAGAGATTTCTTGGCACGAGGAGTAAAAGGAATATCTCCCAAGACAGAAGAGACACCTCCAGAAGTAATTAACTTTTCTACCTCCTTGCGCAGAACATCCAAACTTACTCCCAGGTTTTGAAGAACCGCACAAGCAACACCTTCTCCTTCACGGATAAGCCCTAAAAGAATGTGTTCTGTGCCAATATAATCATGGCTAAAACGACGTGCTTCTTCCTTTGCCAACACTAATACCTTTCTTGCTCTCTCTGTAAATCTGTTAAACATAGCTTCCTCCTGTATTTGCAAAAGTTAAATAATCAACAGTCAAGTTAACTTTCTAACTCGCTTAACTATCCGCCAACTGCTATACGTTGTTAAGCCTATCTCTAATAACAGACGCTCTTATATAATCTCTCTCTTCTTCCTGCAAAGCCCTGCCTTCTATTTTCTGAAGATGTGCTGGTTGAATAATAACAAAAAGATTGTTGATTACACTCCTTTCTATATCCTTAATTATACCTAAATCTACTCCTAGACACAACATAGAAAGATGAGAAAATGCCTCTTTTGTGGAAATAAGACGACAGTTACTTAAGATACCAAAGGACCGCCATACGCTATCCTCTAAAGTATGACGGTATTTGCCCAACAAACTGCCTCGGGCACTAAGCTCGTTTTCCTTAACCTGCCTTACAACTCCTCTTAGACTATCAATAATTTCTTCTTCGCTGTACCCTAAGGTAGCCTGGTTGGAAATCTGAAAGAAATTACCCAGAGCTTGTGTCCCTTCCCCAAACAACCCTCTACTCGTAAATGATAATTTTGCAAGAAGCTCTAAAATCTTATTTATCTGCTTTGTCAACACCAACCCTGGAAGATGCAGCATACAAGAAGCTCTCAAGGCTGTACCTACGTTTGTAGGGCAAGCAGTAAGATACCCTAAATCAGGAGAAAAAGAAAACTCCAGATATTTAGACAGCTCATCGTCGAGCTGATTGACAAAAACCCATGCTTTCTCCAAATCAAAACCTGAAAGAATAACCTGCAACCTTAAATGGTCCTCCTCATTAATCATAACAGAGAAGTCTTCATCTCTTGAAAAGATTAAAGCTTTACCCCGAACAGAACGTATATGCTCCTGGCTTACAAGGTGTTTCTCTAACAAAAATTGCCTATCTATACTGTTTAGTGTATCCATCTTAACAAAGAAAGAATCGCTCATGCTCTCTATTCTGGATATTGTGTTTTTAACTTTATTTATAATCTCCTGCCTATAAGACAATGCTGCCTTCCAAGGAAAAGGATAACCGGTGATGTTTCTTGCCACCCTTATACGGGTAGAAATTACAATATCAGAGTCAGGCCCTTCACCATTAAGCCATCCTTTTCTGCTATCAAGAAAATCCTCAAACATCCTTTGTATCGCCTCTTTCCAATCTCCTTATCTGGTCACGAATCGTTGCTGCCTCCTCATAAGCCTCAATTTCAATTGCTTTCTTAAGTCTTTCTCTTAAAATGGTTAATTTCTTATCTATAATAACGTCTTCTCCAACATTGGGAGGAATCTTTCCTTTATGATGACTTGCCCCGTGCACTTTCTTTATAATAGGCAAAAGTCTGGATTTAAAAGTCTCATAACATTTAGCACATCCAAGTCGTCCTTTTTTCTTAAAATCACTGAAACTAGCCCCGCACAAAGAACAACGTATACTTTCTGATTTTTTCTCTAAACTATCTTGAACTGTTAAGTTACTCAAAAACTCTGAAATATTTATATGCTCTTTTATTTCTTCTGCTTTAAGACGGGCACAGTCCTGGCAGATATGAAATTCCATAACCTTTCCACCAACTATCTCCGTAAGATGAACTGTAGCTATATTTTTATGACAAATATCGCACAACACAATTAACTCACCTTTACTCCTAGCTCTTAGTTTTCTTATCCAGTTCTAGTATCTTTATCTAGTATTAAATGTTGCCACATCACCAAGGTCACCCGTAGAAATGTAGGACGTAAGAACGTCCGCTCGCCCTTCGATGAACTCAGGACTTCGCTTTGCTCGCTGGGACGTGGGACGTATGCCCTTCGGGCGTCATATGTGTCGCTTCGCTCCACGTCATATGGCCTTCGGCCGTCATACAGTAGTCATATGTTCGCTGCGCTCACGTCATACAATAGTCATACATTGTCATACGGTAGTCATACGTTGTCATATACATCTAACTCATCAAAATCTTTTACCATTAGCAAATTTCCTCTTTCTTACAACTGTATGACGTTGTGACGTAAGGTGGAACTTATGACTATCGTATGACGCGAACATAGTGAGCATGTGACTATCTTCTAATCGCTAACCACTATACGCTAATCTCTACACCCTACACCCGACACCCTAATTCTAATTGCTAATCGCTATACACTATATCTCACACCGTCTTTATGGGTAAGCTTTCTAAATTCCTTCAATATAAGCCTGGTAATCTTACCTGGCTTGCCATCACCAATTGTTCTTCCATCTACTTTCACTACAGGAACTATCTCTGCTGCGGTACCAGTCAAAAAACATTCATCGCTTATATATAGTTCATGACGGGTTATAACATGTTCATGGGCAGGAATTTTAAGCCGCTTAGCAATACTTAATACAGCATCGCGCGTAATCCCCCTCAAAGTCCCCATACACTGGGGCGGAGTGTAAATCTCTCCTTTCTTTACTGTGAATATATTATCTCCTGTGCACTCAGCAATATAACCAAGATGGTCTAACATTAAAGCTTCCTGATAACCGGCATTTATTGCCTCAATCTTAGCGAGTATATTGTTAAGATAGTTTAAAGATTTAATTTGAGGGTTTAACGCCTCAGGGATGTTTCTTATAGTAGGAACAGTTATAATGGCCATTCCTTTATTGTAGAGTTCTCTTGGATATAAGACTATTTTATCTGTAATAATCACTACTGACTGCTTACCTTCGCATTTCCTGGGATCAAGCCCTAAATCTCCTTCTCCTCTTGACACTATAACACGGATATAAGCATCCTTTAATTTGTTGGCCCGGAGTGTATTAATTATTGCTCTGGACATCTCCTTTTTAGTAATGGGCACTTTTAGCATTATTGAACGGGCAGATTCAAATAGCCTCTCAATATGTTCTTTAAGCTTAAATACAAGGCAATTATATGCTCTTATTCCTTCAAAAACACCATCACCATATAAAAAACCATGGTCAAACACACTTATCTTAGCGTCTTCCTTATTAACTAATTTACCGTTAAGATATACCTTCATACAATCCTCCTCTAAGTTAAACCCCCGCTTTTTAGACTAACTACTCTTTTTGCCTTCTGTGCTAACTCAACATTATGGGTAACAACTATCAAAGTCTTATTCTCATTTATATTAAGTTCTTCTAAAAAAGTTATTATCTTTGCAGCAGATTCCCTATCAAGATTTCCTGTTGGTTCATCACACAGAATCACTTCAGGATTATTGATAAGAGCACGGGCAATAGCTACTTTTTGCTTCTCTCCTCCTGAGAGTTGAGAAGGAACATATTTTTCTTTATCTTCTATTTCTAAATATTGTAACAACTTTCGTGCCTCTTTAAAAGATGTTTTTGCGCTCTTCCTACCAAGAAGAGAAGGCAAAGCAATATTCTCTAACACTGTAAGTTCCTCTATAAGGTGATAGAATTGGAACACAAATCCTATTGTCTTGTTTCTCCATATAGATATCTTCTGTTCATCAAAAGAGAACAAATCCTTACCTTTAAATAAAACTTTGCCTTTGGTAGGAGAATTTAAACCCCCCAGAATACTAACTAAAGTGGTCTTACCTGCTCCTGAAGGGCCAGTTATAGATAAATACTCTCCTTCTTCAATAGATAAACTTATGTCTTTTAAAGCAGCTATTTTCTTTGTACCGCTATTGTATATCTTCCATAAAGAAACTGTCTCAAAGACTTTACTCATACCTTAAGGCCTCCGAAGGATTAAGACAAGACGCTCTTACCGCAGGGAAAATACTGGAAAAGAAAGAAAGAAATACCCCCACTAAAGAAATTAAAATGACATCTTTAATATTAACCATAACAGGAAGGTAGTCAATATAGTAAATCTCCTGGGGAAGGTGTATAAAATGGTATTCTTTTAATAAAAAACACAGAAAAAGACCTATCCCCACCCCCAAAATGACACCTATAATCCCTAAAATAATCCCCTGAAGACTAAAAATTCTTACAATATGCCTTGAGCTAAACCCTAAAGATTTAAGAATTCCTATGTCTTTTGTTTTCTCCACCACCTTAACGGTTAAAGTAGCAAATATGTTAAAGGAAGCTACTACAATAATCAAACTTAAGATAATAAACATCGTTACTTTCTCAAGTTTTAAGGCGGAAAACAGAGCGCCATTGGATTCTATCCATGTATTTACAATAAACCCTTCTCTAGTCAGCTCCTTGAGTTTATTTTTAACCCTCTTGACCTTAAAAGGGTCCTTAACCCTAACCCCAATAAAAACAAGATAATTCCTGCTTAGGCTCTTTGCCTCGCTGAAGTCACAGATAACATAGTTGTTGTCTATATCATAAAGTCCTACCCTAAAAATACCTCTTATTTTCTTCTCTTTAAGTTTTAGCCTTTTCTCTAAGGGATAAAAACTTAAATTATCCTTTAAGAAAAATCTTCTTTCTAAACCTTCCCCTATAAAAAAGCCACTTTTACCCTTTTCTTCTGTTACGTAGCGGTAGAATGACTCTCTCTCAAAAGAATTACCAAAATCAATCCCTCTTACCATAAGGGGGATAATGTAACTGTTGAATCTTCCGAAAATCTGAGTCTGTAAGAGTACCGAGACACTCTCTACGCCGTCAGCCTTTTTAATCTTATTAATAACAGATGCGGGTATTTCTTTTTGTGCACCCTCTATGGTAATGTGATAATTAAAACGCAATAGTTTCTCCATAAGGTCTCTGTCAAAGCCATTCATTACAGAAATAACTACAATGAGAGTTGCTACTCCCAACATAATACCTAAACAGGCAACAACACTTATAAAAGAAATATGACGCGCCTTACCTCTGAAAAGATAGCGAAAAGCAAGAAAAACTTCTGTCATTAATCCAGGGGTTTTAAAAGAGGAAACAAAATAACATCCCTTATAGAAGATTGGTTTAAAAGAAGCATAACAAGACGGTCTATCCCAATTCCTAACCCTGCTGCGGGAGGCATACCGTATTCTAGGCTCATAAGAAAATCCTCATCAATTTTCTTGGGCAATTCCTCTTCTGTCTTAATCTGTTCTAAAAATCTTCTTCTCTGCTCAAAAGGGTCATTAAGCTCAGAGTAACTGTTAGCTATCTCCATCCCCCCAATAAATAGTTCAAATCTCTCCAGTATATTGGGGTCATCTTTTTTCGACTTTGCTAAAGGAGCTGTCCATTTAAAGAAATCCACAACAAACACAGGTTTATCTTTAGGATACTTTTTCTCAATAAGTTCCTCTGTTATATTGATAATCTGCGTACGGGATAACTCCTCTAAAGGTAAATTTAATCTTTCACATACCTTCTTGAGTACTTCTTCTTTACTATCTTCGGGAGATACTGCAAATTCATCCCTAAAAAGTTGCGCAAAAGAAACTCTCGGCCAGGGCGGTTTAAAATCTATCCTTTTCCCCTGGTATTCTACAACGGAAGGCATACCCAGCTCGCCGGCAAGAAAAGATAATAACTCTTCGCAAAGATTCATCATATACTCGTAATTCTGGTATGCACAATAGGCCTCAAGCATAGTAAACTCAGGGGAATGCCGCATCGAAAGACCTTCATTGCGGAAATTTCTGTTTATCTCAAAAACCTTATCAAAACCACCTACAAGAAGGCGTTTAAGATAAAGTTCGGGAGCAATACGTAGATAAACATCTGTGTCTAAAGAATTATGGTGGGTGATAAAAGGAGCGCCGCTTGCCCCTCCGGGAATAGTCTGTAACATAGGAGTTTCAACCTCTATGTACCCTCTATCACAGAAAAACTTCCTTATAAAGTTGATAATTAAAGAACGCTTCCAGAATACCTTTCTTGCTTCCTCATTAGAAATAAGGTCTAGATACCTTCTGCGGTACCTTACCTCTACATCCTTAAGACCGTGCCACTTCTCAGGAAGGGGCCTTAACGATTTAGAAAGAAGCTTTAACTCTTTGACAAGAATTGTAGACTCCTCTGTTTTTGTCTTGAAAAGTTCTCCTTTAACTCCCACGATATCTCCTATATCAAGTTCTTTAAAAAGCTCGTAATAATCTTTTAAAACATCCTTCCTTAAATAAATCTGAATCTTTCCTGAAGCATCGCTTAAATGGGCAAAGCTCGACTTACCATGTTCCCTTTTGGCAACAAGCCTTCCTGCTGTGGACACTTCTTTCCCTTCCCTAAACCCCTGAAGGACATCTCTTATATACACAGACTTAAGAAAGGTAGTTTCCTTATAAGGGTCACCATACCGGGTGTTTATTTTTCTCAACTTGTTTTCTTCAGCCATCGCTAAAGATTATATAAAATTTATAATATACTGTCAAATATACAATTATCTGAAGCTATT
>Ga0180301_10000913_pt1 | contig 23183 bp, 23 predicted proteins | sample GuaBasSediGuay16_FD_121797 | JGI IMG/M metagenome (GOLD analysis project Ga0180301, IMG submission 121797) | Subseafloor sediment microbial communities from Guaymas Basin, Gulf of California, Mexico - Guay16, Core 4569-2, 12-15 cm | ecosystem: Environmental > Aquatic > Marine > Hydrothermal...
CTTATAAGTAGTGATGGGTTATAGGTTTAATGGTGACCTCTAGTTTCCGATACCCGCTCCATTGGTTGGGCGGGGAGGGGGCTAGGGGAAACCGTAATGAACCAACCTACGAAAACCCAAAAAGACCGTAGGCGAAGAACGGTAAAGGCATGAGTGTTTTAAATAGAATTGTTGAAGAAGTTGAAAATGGAGTTAAAATGAGTATTTATGTTAAACCTGAATCACCTAGGGAAGAACTTAGATTAGAGTTTGGAGAGCTAACATATTATACGCCGGAACCTTCAGTTGCAGGTAGAGCTAATGCTTCACTCAAACGCTTTCTATCACGCACGCTTAATGTGTCCTCAAGCTTTATAGAAATAATTTATGGCATTAGAGGTAGAGTGAAAACAGTAGTTGTAAAAAACGTGAAGAAAGATAATGTAGTTAAGGCTTTAAAGGACATTGTTAGAGCTTAAACAAAAAATTTTTACCCACAGAACAACTAGATTTCTGAATGGCTAGAGCGGCGGTCGTCTAGCCTGGACTAGGACGCCGGCCTTCCACGCCGGCAATCCCGGGTTCAAATCCCGGCCGCCGCACCAAAAACTCTTCTTCAGAAAATGATCATTTCGTAGTGGAAAAACTCAAGTAAAAGTCAAAGGGGTCATGAAGGAATTCATGGCCTTAACTATGCTAAGGAAGTTTGAAGATGCATTTAGTAGGAGTACTAGTAGAGGGTTTTTGCTAGCTTTAATTATCTCCATAATCCTCATAGTGTTTCTCATTTCACTGGGAATATATTCTAATGTGTTTTTTGAAAACCCAATACTTTACTTTGGTAGTGCAGTTATTCAAGCATATGCTACTCTTATTGCGGTGCCTTTTACAATATGGGTTATTTATATGCAGTTCAGATATGGTGCAGTAATTGTTAGATTGTTCTTAAGAAAGGTAGTGTTGCCATTCATAATATTTGGGGTTGTAACTGCCGTTTCAGCAATAACAATAGCTTTATCGAAAACGCCTTACGCACACTTAGCTTACATGGTGGAAATAGTTGTTGCATTAATTTTCATTCCACCGTTAATAACGTATATTGTGAAGCTAATGGTTACTGGACCCGAAGATGTAATTAGAGTTATAGAGCAAAATATTAAGAGAAAGGAAGAATTTATTTCACTAACTCTCCACATTCTAAGACTTTACATGTTAGAATCGTATCCTGATGAAGAAGCAGTTAATAGGACTTTAAGGAAAATCGCTTATGTTATGAGAGACGTCAGCAAGTTAAAGTTATACCCTGACATTTGGCATAGGTTTAGGGATTTCTTAAAAGCTGTAGTTGTTGAAACAACATATTTACCTGACAAATACTACATGAGTAAGCTTATGACGCAGTTTATGAAGTGGCTTATTATTTCGAACAAGTATAGAGTTGCTAGGGCGTTTCTAAGATATTACAGGCATGTAGCGCTTAAATACATGGAGGAAAGGCTTCCCTCAGATGTAATAGAGGACATGTTTTTAAAACCCACGTTAATTGTTTTAAGGGAAGCAAAAGCTGGAAGAGGGCTCTTAACTTATGCTTTAGAGCAAACTGATAGCTTACTAAGAAGCATTGAGAGATTAGGGATTAAAGGAGACTTAACGTCAAGGGAAATATGTAAAATTACCGAGTTAGTTGAAGAATACATAGATAAACTTGAAGGAGTAAGGCTTCCAATGCTTGACCAAAGAATAGTTCGTATTAAAAGAAAGTTTGCATGCATGCTGAAAAGACCTAGGATAAGGAGAATTGAGGTTAGAGAGGAGAAAGAAATTTCTGAGAAATAATGGATGATGAGATGGAAAGGTAGTTACGTTATGCGGTCAGCATTTCCGGCTATCAACATCCATTACTTGTTCTTGAGACCCTCTTCACATCATCCCTTCACACTAGTCTTTCTCTAAACATGCTTTTAAAACATGTTGAGTAAAGTTTTAAGCTTTCCAGAAGGTAGTTATTATCCGAGCGGCGGTCGTCTAGCCTGGACTAGGACGCCGGCCTGCCACGCCGGCAATCCCGGGTTCAAATCCCGGCCGCCGCACCACAACAAATAATAAATGAGCTTGTGGTGACCCATCTTTAAATACAAAGGGCTTTCATTGCTTCTACTGTCTTTCGTGATGATTTTACTATTCTACTATACCTTAGCACTTACTATCACATGTAATTATTTAGCATGTGTTTATGCTAGTTACAATAGATTACTTGCACTACTTTTCTTCTTTGTAGTTGCATTAGCTATACTCTATAGTTTTATAGAGTATGAGAAACTTACTGAGCCACTAAAATATTTGTTTTCGGGATTTGCACTAGGTTTTGCAGTAGTACACTACATTACTACGTTAACTCTATACACTGAAGGAGTATTTTACGAAGCACCATTTCTAATGAAGACATGTGCTTTAGGGAAATGTAGCATTATGTTCGATTGGGGGCTAGTGCTTCTAATAGCTGCCGCAATACCTCACATACCTAAGCTTATAGCTAAGTTTAGAGTTTCTAGGAAAACTAAAGATAAGAATATAAAGCCTCTAGAGTAGAAAACACAATGCAGATGAGCCGCGGTAGTATAGCCCGGCCAAGTATGCGGGCCTCTCGAGCAAACTTCCTTCTACATGCGCGGGGATAGCCCGTGACCCGGGTTCAAATCCCGGCCGCGGCACCAAATAAAACCAATTCATTATGAGAACTTTATCTTAGATTAGATAACGTATTATTATAATACTTTTTAATATGTGGTTTAAAAGAAGGTTTGTTTTGGAATAACGCTTTTTTCTAGCTTTTCCGCGGAGGCATACTAGGTCTTATTTCTTGCGGTTCATACTTTTCCTCAATTCTATCGCCTACATCCTCTATTGTTAATTCTCTATTGTCGAGAAGTTTTTTCTCACTAGCATACTCCTTGACCAAGTTTTCATCTAAATCCTCTAGTCTTTTAATATTAAACCATTCAATTCGTTTTTCCCTAAGCCAATTTATGAAGTCTTCCAGTAAACCTGCTTTAACGATTATATCAACAATTTCCTCCTTAGATGTGGATGACATGGCCAAAACACCCAAACGAAGGAGGAGATTTAAGGAAAAATTCCCCGGCGTTAAATCCACACAATATTTAGCACGTAAAAGCCTGGGCACAGGGATAGGTTAAAAGACATCATAGTCTTTCTCCTCAGAATCTCCGGGAAAATCTATGTTAAAAGGGGCTTAATAACTTATCCCAAAATAGTCATTCAAAAGTAGAAAAGTAATATGTAAAACATTGTTCTTCGTTTTCTAAGAAATAATAATGTAATAGAAAATGGTTTATGCATATAATACACAAATTTTAATGTTTACCTGTTTTCTATGGCTCGACCTATTTTCTCAGGATAATTAGAGTATAGAGCTAAAATGACCATACTTGTTGTTTCAGTATTAGCATCGCCTACAGGAGTAACTTTACCGTTTAAGGCTTCATAATCCGTTACTATTCCACCGTCTTCTCTCTGCATTTCACCTATTATCTCATAGCATCTATCAATGATGCCATAGTATTTCATTATTTTATTTGAATTGGCAGCTTTAAGTGCTTTATAGAGGAAAATAGCTAATGCTAGTTTATATGTAGAGTATTTGCCGTTAAAAGCAGCATCTCTAAATCCATAGCCATCCCACATGCCCATAAGCTTTTCGAAAAGTTGCTCAGCATGAGATTTTGAACCATGTAGTAAGGCATATAGGGCTTTATAAACTATTAAGTCAGCGTATTCTTCCCAATTATTAATAGTGCAATTGTAATTCGGTTTTTCATAATATATTTCTAGCATTCCAAACTTAGATGTTAAAATGCTACCTAAATACTCATTGTATCTACAGTAAAACTTATCGGGAATTTCTACGGCTAAAAGTATTTCATGTAACTTATCGAAGCCTCCACCATAGCTCTCATTTAAAGTTATTAAAACCCTAAAGGCTAAAGGAGACTTGAGAGTAGCTAAGGCTCTCGAAGCTAATAAGTTATCTGAAGCAATATAAATTCTTGAAGCATCGGGATGCGCGTGTGTAGCAGCTCTTAAAAGACCTGCTTCATCAACATACTGGGATTCGAGAAAACTTTTAACTAAATCCTTATCCACATTCTTAGCCTTAGGGGTAAAGAAAACAAAAACGAACACAGCTAAAGCCAAAACAATAATTATCACTAATGCTTTTAAATTCTTCAAACTGCCTCCCTAAAGGTAAACATTTTCCACACTTAAATGTTTTAAGCCATTTTCATCTACCTTGTAAAGCTCGTGAAACTCATCTTCTTATTTAGCTGTTTTTATCGCAACCTTCTTTTTAATATTTTTATCCTTTAAAGTAGTCTTTAAAATAGCTTAAAGGCGAATTCTGATATGGCGGTAAAAGTGTTCTATCGTGTTAAGAAGATTCGTGGTAAGTATTATCTTTACAGAGAATGGTATGATTCTGAAAAGAGAAAGAGACGAAGCCTATCACTGGGTAATTGCGAATTCTTAGAGAAGCTAGTTATGGAAAGAAAGTTGGTGCCGCCGCGGGGATTTGAACCCCGGACATCCCGGTCTTCAGCTTCGCCGGAAACCCATGCTAAAGGGTCACGGGTTTCCACGGGCGCTCTCCCAGACTGAGCTACGGCGGCTTGCAATTAATACTATGTTTTCTGTGGGGTTTTAAACGTATTTCTGCTAAACCCTATGGTGTTATGTGGTAAACGTTTTTTTGTTTACGTTAACTAATGTAGGTTAGGTGACTGGAGAGTGCCTTACAAAGTTAAAGACATTTCACTTGCAGATAAAGGTGTTTTGCAAATAGAGTGGGCTGAAAAGCACATGCCCGTGTTAATGAAGATTAGGGAGAGATTTTCCAGGGAAAAACCTTTCGAAGGCATTAGAGTAAGCGCTTGCCTACATGTAACTAAGGAAACAGCCGTTCTAGTGAGAACACTTGTTAGTGGAGGAGCTCATGTAACTCTTGTAGCGAGTAATCCCTTATCAACTCAAGACGATGTAGCAGCAGCGCTCGCTAAGGAGGGAATAAATGTTTTTGCATGGAAAGGAGAAACCCCTGAAGAATACATGGAAAACATAGAGTTAGCGGCTAGCGCAAAACCAGACATTGTAATAGATGATGGAGCGGATCTTCACACAACAATACATAGCAAATACCCTGAAGTAGCTGGGAAAGTAATTGGGGGAACGGAGGAAACAACAACAGGCGTTATAAGGCTTAAGGCAATGGAGAAGCAGGGAATACTAAAATATCCTGTAATAGCTGTTAACAATGCTTACACGAAATATCTTTTCGACAACAGATACGGCACTGGACAAAGCACAATAGACGGGATTCTTAGAGCAACAAACATTCTAATAGCTGGTAAAGTGTTTGTCGTAGCAGGTTATGGATGGGTTGGTAGAGGAATAGCTATGAGAGCACGTGGAATGGGAGCTAAAGTAGTAGTTACTGAAGTTAACCCGATAAAGGCTTTGGAAGCAGTTATGGATGGATTCCAAGTTATGAGCATGAAGGAAGCAGCGAAAGTAGGAGACATTTTCGTTACAGCAACGGGAAACATAAACGTAATAAATAGGGAGCATTTCGAGCTAATGAAGAACGGAGCATTACTTGCTAATGCAGGCCACTTTAATGTAGAAGTAAACGTTAAGGCTCTTGAAGAAATAGCTGTAGCTAAGAGAACAGTAAGATCCTACGTTACCGAATACACTTTACCGAACGGGAAAAAACTTTACCTATTAACTGAAGGTAGACTCGTTAATCTTGCAGCTGCAGAAGGTCATCCAAGCGAAGTCATGGATATGAGCTTCGCAAACCAAGCATTATCCATAAAGTACCTTCTAGAAAATAAGGGTAAGCTTAAGCCTAAAATCTACAAGGTACCTGAAGAACAAGACATGGAAGTTGCTAGGCTTAAGCTTAAATCAATGGGTATAGAAATTGATGTTTTAACTGAGGAGCAAAGGAAGTACCTACAGTCTTGGCAGTGGGAGTATTGAAGATTGAAGTTTACTGCTTAGGCGAAATACTGGTAGATATAATCCCTTGCTTTACCGGGCCCTATAGTTTAAACGGAAAATTCACAGTACACTTCGGCGGAGCACCAGCTAACGTTGCCATTGGAATTTCAAGGCTAAAACATAAATCAGGTATGGTAGGCGCTATAGGGGATGATGTTTTCGGAGAATTCCTAATTAGAACACTAAGGGAAAACAGTGTAGACACGAGAAACGTGGTTGTTAAGAAAGCTCGAACAACATTAGCGTTTGTTACGCTAAAAGAAAGCGGTGAAAAAGAATTTTTCTTCTCCAGGAAGCCATGGATGAAGACAGCCGACACTGAATTAAGCATTGACGACATTAATTTGGAGTATTTAAAGGATGCGAGAGTTCTTCATTTCTCAGGTTTCGCCTTTTCACATCCACCAGCTTCCAAGGTATTCTCACAAATACTTAGAGAATTTTCTAAACACGCTTGCATATCTTATGATCCAAACTTTAGATTAGATGTTTGGAAAACTAAGGATAAGGCTAGGAATGTTCTTAATGAGCATTTAAGCTACATAAACTTTTTATCCATGGGGTTTGACGAACTAGAAGCATTGTTTCCAAACGAGAATTACAGGAATGTTTCTGAGAAGCTATTGGAAAAGTATGGTAACTTAGAAGCTATAGCCATAAGGCTCGGTGAAAAGGGAGCGTATGTTAGAACTAGAAAAGAGGAAGTAGAACTACCCCCGCCGAAAGTAAGTGTTGTAGATACTACAGGTGCAGGTGATGCTTGGACTGCTGGGTTTATAGTATCCTACTTCTTAGAGGGCATGAATTTAGCGGATGCTGTAATGTTTTCAAATACTGTTGCAGCAATTACATGCACTAGACATGGTGCTATAGCAGCATTTCCTTTTAGAGAAGAAGTTAAGGACAAAATAAAAGAAACGCTTAAAAAACAACAGTGCTAATCTAAAAACTAGACTGGAGGGCCCGTAGCTCAGCCCGGTAGAGCGCCCGGCATACGGTAACCATTTAAAACAGGTACCGTACGGGAATCATAACCGGGTGGTCGGGGGTTCAAATCCCCCCGGGCCCACCATGAAGTTTTTCACAGCTACTTTTTGGAAACAAACGGACTATTCTTAACATAAAACCTTAGTTTTTCGGGAAGATCCCTAGAAACCCCTATTCTATGCGATAAGCCAACATGTTCTTTAGGTATTTTTATTCCATCCTCTATTCTTAGTATTCCGTTTTCTAAGTACAATGGATACTTATGAAACCTCTTATTTATTCCTAAAGCTTTAGTTAGCTTCCCGGGTCCATTAGTTAAATTTCTAGTGTCACATACTTTCCTAAGTTTCATCATAGTTCCCACGCCTTCGAACGGTTCAATAGCTCTTATGAGAACTGCTCCAATACCTCCTCTTTCATGGGCGACAACATTGAATAACCACTGCTTATGAACACCATAAATTAAGGCAACACCGACTTCACCTTCCATAGTTTTAGCTAGGTCTCCTCCTTTCTTAGCTCTTGATGCGGGATCTTCTTTTCCAAAATAAGCTTCTGTTTCAACAATAAACCCGGAAAGCCTTTTACCCTCATATATTCTAACAAGTAGCTTACCTAGAAGCTCTAAAGCAACAATCTTAGGGTTTCTTAAGTAGAAACACTGCTTAATAACGCTCATACTTTATCGTTACTTAGTTAAAAAAGGGGAGGAAATAAAGTTTATACGTTACTGCATAGTTTGCTTTAACATGGTGTTTCCTACGAAATACATTTTCGGCCCTGTTCCATCTCGCAGACTAGGACGTTCTTTAGGCGTTAACAACATACCTCCTAAACACTGTACGTACTCATGTATTTATTGCCAAATAGGTAGAACGATTAACTTGGAAGTTTCGAGAAAAGAGTTTTATCCATGGAGAGAAGTTGTTGATGAAGTTGTTGAAGCCGTTAAAAGCATAGGAGAAAACAACTTAGACTACGTAACCTACGTGCCCGACGGCGAACCCACCTTAGACATCAACTTAGGTAAGGAAATAGGGGTTCTGAAGAAGAAAATTTCTGTTCCAATAGCTGTGCTAACTAATGGCTCACTACTCTTCCTGGAGGAAGTTAGAAATGATCTTTACGAAGCAGATACGGTATCCGTTAAAGTTGATGCTTTTTCTGAAAGAATTTTTAGGAAAATTAATAGGCCTCATCCAGGATTAAGGTTGAAAAGTGTTTTAGAAGGTATGGTTGAGTTTTCTAAAGGTTTTAAAGGAAAACTTCTAACTGAAACCATGGTGGTTAATGGGTTAAATGACGACATTGTGGAAATGGAGAATGTAGCTAAGTTTATTGCGAAACTTAACCCGTTCAAAACATACATAGCAATACCGACAAGACCGCCAGCTGAGGAATGGGTTAAGCAACCTAGCGAACAGAGGCTTTTCAAAATATACAAGGTGTTTGAAAAACACTTACCAGGTAAAGTAGAGTTGCTAATAGGATATGAGGGAGCAGATTTCAGAATAGATAAAAGAAAACCTGTTGAAAGCATTCTTTCAATAACATCTGTTCACCCTATGAGAATAGATTACGCCACTAAACTACTTGAGAAAGCAGGTTTAAACCCATATGAAACCTTAGAGAAACTTAAACGGCAAGGGAAAATTGTAATTTTAAAGTATGGAAAATACGAATTCGTAATGAGGAAAATTCATCCAGTAAGGAAGTAGAGAAGTCAGAATCGCAGGGCTTCAACACTACTTTTCTGTGTCGGAGGTTGTCATCATCCAGTAAACACATTTACATTTTAAAGAATTTAAACCTAGCTAAACAGTAAAGTTATTAAAACAAACTGAAGCATTAAAAAAGTACGGAGAAGGAAAAGGGCCCGTCGTCTAGCCCGGTTAGGACGCCGCCCTTACGAGGCGGTGGTCCGGGGTTCAAATCCCCGCGGGCCCACCAAATTTAAACAACTAATGCAATTTGTTTCATGAAAAATGTTTAGAAAATACATGCTAATGTTGCGGCAACTTTGCTAATTATAAACAGTGTGTGAATAAGTCTCATAAGCTTAGGAAAACTTATGTTTTAACGTTGGTAAAAAGTATGTATGTAAGTGAAATGAAGGTTTATGTTGGTACGTCTGGTTGGATGTATGATTGGAATGTTAATGGTTCGCTTGACTGGTACATTAAATATTCGGGGCTAAACGCCGTAGAGCTAAATGCCTCATTTTATAGATTTCCGTACCCTAACCAGGTGGTTTCATGGTCTAGAAAAGGAGCTAAGCTAAAATGGTCAATTAAGGTTAATAGAGTAATAACGCATATTAGAAGATTAAATGTTAAAGCATTGGAGACTTGGCGTAAATTTCAAAGAATATTTAAACCCATGGACTCTACTGTGAGGTTTTATCTTTTCCAAATGCCACCAACTTTCGTTAAAAACGAAAGAAACATTGAGAGAATAAAGTTTTTCGCTAAGGAAACAGGTTTGAAGGATAGGTTAGCAATAGAGTTTAGGCATAAAAGCTGGTTTAATGAGGAAACAATTAGTGAACTTAGGAAATTAGGGTTAACTATTGTTTCAGTGGATTCTCCGCAAACTACATGGATTGCTTCTTCAAATGAAATCATATACCTTAGAATGCATGGTAGAATCGTTTGGTATGCTTATGATTACTCCGATAAGGAATTAAATGAAATAGCGAGGCAGATAGCTGAAGTGAATGCTAAAGAAGTTTACGTATTCTTCAACAATAACCATTGGATGCTTGATAATGCGAGATACATGCTTAAAATACTTAAAGAAATGTTTTCATAGAACAGTAAAAACTTATTCTAGAGTGTACCTAGTATTACTGAGTACCGCTTAAAATTAGGGTTACTTACGTGGGCTCAAAAGATCTGAGAGGACTTCAGGAGAAATTAAAACTATTCTACTCTAAATTATCGGAGCCGTTTATTCAAAGAGAAGAAGAAGCCGAGGTTATAACGTTAGCTTTACTTTCCGGAGAACATGCTATTTTCATAGGTGAACCTGGAACAGCAAAGTCAGCGCTTGTTAGGAGAGCAGCATCTCTACTTAAAGCTAAATACTTCTACTACGTTCTAAACAAGTACACTGAACCCGACGAATTATTCGGCCCAATAGACATTAATGAGTTAAGAACTAAGGGAATATATAAGAGACGAATTGAAGGCAAACTACCGTGGGCTGAAATAGCGTTTCTCGACGAAATATTTAACGCTAATACAGCAATACTTAACACATTACTTTCAATTTTGCAGGAAAGAGTTTTCGTCAATGGAGATGAAGTTGTGAAAACACCTCTTATATCCCTCTTTAGCGCTTCAAACACTATACCTGAGGAGGCAGAGCTTAAAGCACTTTATGATAGACTCGTTTTCAGACATCATGTAAGACCTGTTTCTGAAAGTAAGCTTCGAGAACTATTCCGAGCAGGAGTCGAAATAGAGCTTAAAGGAATAGTTTCTGAAGAACACATATTAACAATAAGCGATCTCTTAAAGCTTCAGGAAAAAGTAAGAAAAATTCTCCTAAGAGTTAGGGAAGACCATGTTTTCCTTCAAAAATACGCTAGGTTAATAGTTATTTTTAGAGAGAACGGAATACCCATTAGTGATAGAAGAGCAATTAAAGGCCTTAAAGCTGTTGTAGCAAACGCTGTTTTCGAAGGTAGAAACCATATTGAGCCCGAAGATCTCTTAGCTTTAAAATATGTTGTACCTGAGACAATAGAGGATTTCGGTAAAGCAACTGCAATAATAGTTGAGGAAATAAAGCTTCCAGCAAGATACCTAAGGGATTTACAGTTTCTCGAAAGAAACCTTGAAAGAATGAAGGAGGAAATAGCTCATTTACCCTCATTTGACTTTAAACTGCTAGATTATAGCAAGGAACTTTTCCTCATAGAGAAAAAGCTGAGAAAAATAGCTAGGGAGTCTTTAAATGATGAACAGGTTCAAGCGAGAATTGAAAGACTCATGGACATTATAGGTGAAATGAAGGAAATATTAGCTAATAAAGCTAATTTCTACAGGTAGAGATTTTATGGATAAGTTTAAACAAAAACTCAAAGGGGTTCTTGAAGACATAGACTATGATGAACCAATAATAGAATATAGAGCCGAAAAACTAAGCAAAACATACATGCTGCTTTACAGGGAAAATGTGAACCCAAGCGTAGCATTAGACGTGTTTTACACATGGTACTTACCCAGACCTGTCATCAAAAAAGTTAACGAGGAAAATCTCATATACAATAAGGTAATAGTTGAAACCCTCATGAAAACAGAGGATTACAATAGGTTAAAGTATAAAACATTGATTGACATAGACACTTCCTTTTCCTATACAATAGTTTTCATAAAAAAGCTAATAGACTTGCTTATGAGGGAAGCAAGTAGAAATGAAAGAAGATGTCAGGGAAAATCCTCTCTCTGGAGCATACTAAACTACTTAAAAGGTTCTGGAGATAAAGTAGGGAGTCCTTCGAAGGAAGACTTAGAGAAATTAGAGGAGTTTGTGAAAGAAGCCCATAAGAGGGCTAAGAAAACAGCTGAAAACGTTAGGGAATTAAAGAATTTAATGGGAGGGGAGGCTGCAGGAAATAAGCCAGGCAGCTTCGTTTTCGGAGAGATCATGGAGGATATTTTAAGATTAGCTAGTTCAGCTTATGTAACAGAAATACTCAAGTACATAAAGGGGATTTCTAAAACACCTTTAGTAGACATAAGGAGGGAAAGTTACCCATTTAAACATGGAATATATGATGGTATAGAAATGGGTAAAGATATTTTACGCATTTTACCTAAAGAACTAACATTGTCTGATGACGTATTCTTCAAGAAACTTATTGATTCGCAACTTCTCCTTAGAAGAAGAGTTCTTTCGAGAGAGCAAGGACCAATATATGTTTTACTAGATAAGTCAGGTAGCATGATTGGTGATAAAACCTTTTGGGCAAGAGCAATAGCTTTAGCATTGATGAAGGAAGCCCTTAAGCATAAGAGAAAGTTCTGTGTAAGATTCTTTGATTACTTACCCTACGACATAATTTGTGTAAGAAGAGGTTCTAGAACAAAGGATTTCCACAAACTCTACCGTATGCTTCTCTCACTTGTAAGTGGCGGAGGAACATGGATTACAGGGGCAATTTTAACAGCTTGCAAGGATATTATGGAGGAAAGAGTTGAGGGTACATCATCTATAGTTCTAATAACTGATGGAAGAGACGTTATTAAGGAAAGAGCTGTAAAGAAAGGACTTAAAGACGCTAATGCAGAATTAGTAACGGTAATGATTAAAGGCTCTAATGAGTCTTTAAGGAGAATTTCTAAGAAATACTACGTGGTTGTTTCATCTAAAAACTATTGTTTAAAAATAGTGTCTCTAGAGTAGTAGTGACCGACAAAAATACTAGATAGACTAAGTATTATCCATCATAAGGAAGTGGAAGATGAGTAAGCCAGTAATCAAACTTATCGATGTAACTAAGGTTTACAGAATAGACTCTATAGAAACGTACGCTCTTAGAGGAGTTAATTTAGAGGTTAATAGAGGAGACTTCATAGCTATTATGGGTCCTTCAGGTTCTGGGAAAACAACCTTGCTTAACATTTTAGGATTACTTGATAAACCAACCTTAGGTAAAGTGCTTATAGACGGTATTGATGTTTCAAAAATGAGCGATGTTGAAATGGCTAAAATAAGAAACTACAAGATAGGATTTGTTTTCCAACAATTCAACTTAGTGAATAGATTAACTGTCCTTGAGAACATAGAGCTACCATTGCTTGTAAGAAAGATTCCTAGAAGGCAACGGTTAGAAATGGTGAGAGAGGCTTTATTAAAGGTAGGTGGAGAGCTTTCATGGTTAAATAAGAAACCTACTCAGCTTAGCGGCGGTCAGCAACAAAGAGTAGCTATAGCTAGAGCTATTGTTGGTAAACCTGAAGTTGTTTTAGCTGATGAGCCAACAGGAAACTTAGACTCTGTTTCAGCAAAGGTCATTATGGAAACATTTATTGAACTAAATAGGTTAGGTCACACAATTGTTGTAGTAACCCATGATCCTGAAGTAGCTGCTTGTGCTGAGAAAACCTTACTTCTAAGGGACGGTAGAATAGTTGGAGAAACAGTTATTGATAAGCGGAAATGTAAGGTATATGTAGCTTAATAGTCTAATGAGGTGGAATTTAATGAAAACGCGTTTACTTGCGTTTTCCCTGATTTTCTTCACACTCACACTAATTGTAATCCCTATCCCTTCTGTAGCTGCTGCTCTTAACATAGATTATATTGGAAGCTACTGGAGCACTCATGTCGCTTACGATGGTTCTGAAAGCTTAAGTTTAAACATCGTTTTAGTGTCTTACGAAAAAGACACTATAAGAAATCTTTATGCCGAAGCACACCTCTTTGAAGGAGCATACTTTAAAGACATGAGTGAAACGGCCAAAATATACTATAATACGCCAATAAGCTACGGTGAAATGTTTACACTAACCTTCCCGAACATTTATCTTAAAAACGTTAAACCGGGTCTTTACACGGTAAAAGTAGATGTAATAGCATTGGTATCTTCTGGAGCAGGGTTAGCTACGAAAACAACAACAGTATATGCTACAGTGCAGGTATCGCAGTATATTTCAACCCTTAAGATAATTAGTTTAGAATGGATTTACAATGGAGAGCATGTAGTTGCTCTTCCAGGGTCATCAAATATTGTTCTTAGAGCTAAGATATATAATGAAAGAGACTATTCTATAGGAAGCATAGTTGTCAATGCAAGTTTTCCTTCAGGAATAACTTTAGTGTCTCAAGGAGGAACTTGTACCGGGGAATTAGGCCCCGGGAAAACATGTAATTTGGATCTTTACTTGAATATTTCGCGCCAATTGGCTCCCAGACAATATAATGCCACATTAACATTTACATACCAGTTACGTGATGGCAGCTCACTACACTTAGTTAAAGACATTTTCATTATTCCAATAAACATAACTAACCCTAATCTCATCGATACTGAATTAGATGTGGTATCTATTTTCTGGGGAAGTGAAAGAGTTCCTCAAGCAGCTTATCCTGCTTCTAAAAATATCCCATTAACAATAAACTTGGTTAATAATGGTGAATACGATGTGAGCAACGTCATGTTATCTGTTGTTGAAGTACCCAAGGGAATAAAGCCTGTTTATAATTCAACAATTTGTGCAATAACTCTACCCTCACTTTCCCAATGTTCGGGGCAATTATTTTTCGACATAGAACCCTTTGTAAAGCCGGGGCTATACAACGTTACATTAAACTTAACATACTACTTAGCTTCATCGGGCACTATTTTAGTGAAAAATAAAGTATTCACCGTAAACGTTTCTGTGGAGGAATATGCGGGACGAGGCAAAGAGGGCCTTTTAATTGTGGATTATGGCTGGCAAAATGATTGGCCAGTTTATCCTAACACTGAGAAAGCTATTTTCACAATAACATTAGCTAATAGATTACCCTACGCTATATCGGGAATAATTGTAAACATGAGTTTACCTCATGGATTCACCGATAATGAAGGAAGAAACCATGTAACAACATATATTTCAGGGCCTATTTCTTCAGAACAAACATTTACTGCCCAGTTTAAGTTGAATGTAGGTAATGTAACCCCCGAAACATATTTGTCAAACATTACAGTATCCTACATTGTTGAAACTGGAAGATCAAAATATATGATTACTGAGCATTACAGGGTTAAGCTAAACATTGTTGAAAGTGGAGAAATAGAGTATGTAACGAGTTTTTGGATTGAAGGAAGTAGTGGCCCAGGAGATTACGGTAAAACATTATATGTGCTCTTTAGAAACAACAATGTACCGTTAATGAAGGGCATTATAGGGGAATTCATTTTACCTGAAGGCTTCATAGTTACCTTAACGAATTCTTCGAAGGCATTATTAACTCCAACAACTACTGGAAGCTTACAAGAGATTCTAGCTGTAACACCTGAGAACATGCGAAAACTAATTACAACAGCAATCATAGGTGGAGTAGCTCCTGCTGAAACACAAAATGTTGAAGAAGGAAGCTTCATAGTTTTCGGAATCCCCTTAGGAATAAGTAAAGATGTTAAACCAGGAATATACGATGGAGTAGTCATATTGAACTTCATAGATCAATGGGGTAACATTAGGAGATTTAGAGAAACATTCAAAATCCCGGTATTTGGAAGCTTACGCTTACTTAAGATAATTCCACAGGCTATTCAAGTAGAAGTTAAGGGAACAAACACAACGTTTACAGTAAGACTAGAAAATATTGGCTCAGCGAAACTAGAAAATGTTTATGCAGTAGCATACTCAACTACACCTTACATCATAATTGGAGATCCTGTAAAATATGTTGGAGCCTTAGAGGCTGGTGAAGCAAGAAACTTAACATACACTATATTCTTCAACCCGGCATTACCTCAGAACATGCCTTTAGGAGGCTCCGTACCAGTAATTTTAACGTTAACTTTTAGAGATCCTCAGGGAATTATGCGTTCATTTAATCAAACAGTCGCCATAGTCTTGACTCCTACTGTTGATTTAAGAATTTTTGACGTATCCTATGAGCCTATTGAGTCTGGAATTAGAGTAAGTGGAATCATAGCTAACCTGGGGGCCTCAGTTGCAAGAAATGTGGAGCTTGAAGTTTACGTAGGCAATGCTTCAGGATATTCGCTTATAGGAGATATGGATCCTTCAACTCAAATGTCGTTTTCCGTTGACGTACCTTTCAAGGGTAATGCTTCAAAAGTAATATTCAGTATAAAGTATAAGGACTTCTTCTATGCCGATAAAGTATTTGAAGAAATAGTGCCTTTAGAGATCGTAAGTATCGTAAGGGTAACAGCTACTACTCCGGCTCCAACACAAGGCCTCATAGATGTTTATAGAATAGCTGTAATAGTTTTAGTAGGAGCGTTTTTAGCGACAATAGCTATAATACTTAGAAGCTATGTTAAGAGGCGATGGAGAACTTGATCCTCCCAACGGACTTACTAAGATATGCGTATAAGGTTCTTACAGAAAGAAAATTTAGAGCCATACTTACAATAATAGGTATTTCAATAGGCCCTATGGCGTTAGTTTCGATAATAAGTGTTATGCAGGGATATTCTGAAACAATACTTCAGCAATTAACAACGTTCGGGCAGAACACTATCGTACTTTTCCCCGAAAAAGGTTACGTGTTTACAGAAAAAGACCTTAGACTAATCAGGAATCTTCCAGAAGTTGATAGGGCCTCACCTTTCTATTATGTTAGGGGAAGTATTAGGCAACCTAGGGGTGCCATGGACATTTTCATTTATGCTACAGACATAGAAATATTATTTGATGTCGTAAGTAATTTAGAAGTTATGAAAGGTAAAATACCCCCTCCAACAGCTAGAACAGATGCTTTAGTAGGTTACTACATTGCTTTTGAAAAATACACTAATAGGGAAATAAGGGATTTAGGAGACGTTATTACGGTTGAAATTGCGGAGATAACTCATCAGGGAATTAGAACTAGAAGAACTTCCTTAAGAATAGCTGGTATTTTAAGCCGTTATGGAGGAGCATTAATTGTTGATCCTGATAGAACAGTTTTCCTACCTTTATCTGCAGGGCTAACGATATTAAAGCAAGATAGATGGTCGGGAATATTCATCGTTGCTAAAGACTCGGCTGCAGTGGATTCCCTTGTTAGTAAGCTTGAAGACATGTACAAGGATTATGCTAACGTAGTTGCATTTATAAGGATTGCCAGAACAGTTAATTCAATAACTTCAGCTCTAGATTTCCTACTTTTCTCAACATCTCTTGCAGCGTTCGCCGTAGCTATAGCCGGTGTTGCAGCAACAATGATAACGTCGGTGATGGAGAGAACACGTGAAATAGGTGTACTAAAGGCCTTAGGCTTTACAAACATAGACGTTCTCCTCATGATACTTACTGAAGGACTAATTATGAGCATCATAGGTGGAAGCGTAGGAATAATTGTTGGAGCGGCAGGTGCACATGTTCTTGCTTCAGCAGGATTAACCTTGGGAGGCTTAGGAGTAACTCTTAAAGCATCTCCGAAAATAACTCCTTGGCTCATTAGTGAAGCCTTAGTACTAACAATTCTTATTGGAATAGTTGGAGGACTATTTCCAGCATACAGAGCATCAAGAATTCCTCCAGCTGTTGCTTTAAGGTATGAATGAACTTTTCCTTCACTAATCCATATTAAACCTCCTTAAGATGCTTAATGTGAAGAAAATCAGGTGGCGTTAATGTTTAAGAAGCCCCCATAACGATTAATTTGGCTTCAGCCTTAGCCTTTCTTTTGAATCTTTTATAGGCTTCAATAATAATCTTACATGGACTATAAGCTTCGCCTGAAATTATTATTGCAGGTAATTTTGAACCTATGATCTTTAATAAGTCTATTAATGAAACACGTCTCGGAAAGGTTATGAAAAGAAACGTGTTATTAGATATTTCGCTCTTAAAAACTGTTCTTTTCACAAATTTTTGGCTAATAGCTAAAACTTTACTTTTAACTTCAATTTTTCTCCCATAAAATTCACTATGGCAAGTAATTTTAAGAAGTGCTCTATATTCCTTATTGCAACCATACATGTAAGTTGCTGCTTCGAATCCGTAATTTAAAGGTTTAATTATTGTTTCAATAGCGCATCCTTTAAATTGAAACCTTATTTCATTAGGTTCTGTAGAGAACTTAAATAAAGTCTTTCTAATTACGAAGAAAACTACCCCCTCATACTCTTTATCCTCCACTCTATAAGCATCAAAGCATCCAAAACCTGTGCCCCACTTCGAAGCAGCAATCACGTAGCTTGAAGCTACATTGTTTAAGTCTATTTCGTTTAGAAAGAAAGAACCAGATTTTGGCTCGTAAACACTATCGCTATCGTAAATATAAATAGGTGTTCTTCTACCAATAACGTAAAATTTCCCCCTAGTTACCTTAACGTTTCTCACTAAGGAAATCTTGTTCCTTAGGGAATCGATTTTTAAGATCTTTACGAAAGAGTATGTACGTTGGGATTCTATGTAGAGTTTTCTAAAATCGTATATTATGAATGATGAAAGACCTGTTTCAATAAGTAAAATGACGTAGAAAAAATATGTGTCCATGAAAATCAGCAGTAAAAATATGGCAAGAACACCTATAATTGCTGCGCTACTTAGTATTTGCTTACGCCTAGGAATACCTATTACAATAACTTTTAGAGACAAAGGACCCCTTCCCTAAACCCTTTTACTTCATGTTTTCAAGAAATACGCGGAGCGCATTGGCGTAGAAGATTTTCTCAACTTCACTTTCAGTAAGACCTGCCTTAGTAAGTTCCTTCGCAAGTAACATGAGTTTACCTATGTGCTCAAGTCCTCTAGGTAACTTCTCTGTCCCAAAGAAGTCTGTACCTAATGCTACAATGTCTATACCATAGTTTTCTTTAAGATAAATGATTTGGTCGATAACATCGTTTATTGTAGTATTGTTTCCTTTAATATATTCTGAAACAAAAAATATTCCAATTACACCTCTATTTCTTTTAAGTAATTCAAGAACCTCATCACTTACGTTTCTTAAACTATTATTGAACCTTCTTAGACCAGCATGGCTTATGATTACGGGTTTTTCCGAAACAGATAAAACATCAATAGCTGTTTTTTCACTAGCATGAGCTAAGTCTATGACTATACCTTGTTCTAGTGCTAAGTCTACAAGATTCTCTCCGAGACCTGTTAAGCCATAGTCTTTCTTAGACATGCATGATGCAGCGTATTGGTTATCAACATTCCATGTTAATCCGAGAACTCTAACTCCTAGTTTGTAAAATAACTCTATTTCATACGGTTCTCTTAAAGGATATGCTCCTTCAAGACCTAGGATTAACCCTATTTTCCCCTTCTTTTCGGAGAAAAGTTTAGCTAAAAACCTTCTATTCTCAACTATTTTGAAAACGTCGTATCTTCTAACAAACCTGTAGTATGTTAAAATGTGATTTAATGCTTCATTAAATGAATTCTTAAATGAATAATAACGTTTACTCATCGGCTCATCAACAATGTTTTGGGCTGGAAAAACAGCTGCAACTATTGCCTTAGTTTTTGAGAGAAAATATTTAGGGATGTCGGCATGTCTATTTGCGTCTATTTTAAAATCCTCAGCTTTTCTTTCGTGAATAATATATGCTGATAAGTCTTCATGTAAGTCAAACACTTTCATTCGAAAACACCCAGAGATGTTTTCGTAAGTGTGATTGTGTTTTCTCTTATATAGGTTACAGTAAACCCGGCTTTATGGAAGTTGTATAGTAGGATTACAAGACCCTTTGTAGAACATTTTCCAGTAATGGTTATTCTTGATAAACCTGGGGTTTCAGGAGGTCTTAACTTTATTTTAGCGTAATCCTCAAGTCTTCCAAGTCCATGAACCTCTTTTTCTATTTTAACTATTTCATCGTAACTTGCATAAATCCCTACGTTACAGTTTTCGAAAGATCTCTTGTCTGAGCTTATTGTTAATGTGTCTCCACAAATTTCAACGTTAAGGTTTAATGCTAATATTAAAGCTAAAGCCAGCTTAAACGTGCTTATAGGGTCTTCAAACTTTATTTCGATAGTGTTTTTTCTAGACTTAAAATCCCTTATTTCACCTGCGAAAATCGCTTTAAAACTCTTCCTTATTGTGTTTAATTCGTTAGTAAAGCCCATTTTTCCCAGTGAGAAATAGGTGTTTATCTTTCAAAAATAGTTTTACCTGCCCTTATCCTTTAATATACCGGGAAATAAACTATTATTTTATGGTGAGTGGTTCTTTGGTTAAGCTAGGCTATGACATAGGATTTCTTGAAGTAATTGTTGGACCTATGTTTGCGGGTAAAACCACTGAGCTCATAAGGAGAATCGAGAGAGAAAGATACGCTAAAAGAAGAGTTGGAATGTTTAAGCCTAGCTTAGATGTAAGGTACAGTGTAAGCTCAGTAGCAACACATAATGGACTAACTTACCCAGCATATGTTGTTTCAGCTAATGAGGAAGGTGTAAGGAAAATTTATGAACTAACTAAGAAGGAGAAATTGGAGGTAATAGGTATAGATGAAGCACACTTCTTTCCCCCATTACTCGTAGACATATGTGAGAAGCTGGCTGATGAAGGTGTAAGAGTTATTGTTGCCGGATTAAACCTTGACTTTCGAGGAGAACCTTTCGAAACAATGAAGGAACTCATGGTTAAAGCAGATGATGTAACCTACTTAACAGCCGTATGTAGTGTATGCGGTGCGCCAGCAACACGCAGTCAAAGACTAATAGATGGTAAACCAGCACCATATAATAGCCCTAGAATAGTTGTGGGTGGAAAAGAACTTTATGAAGCGAGATGTAGAAAACACCACATAGTACCTAAGTGATGCATAGTATTTGCCTTCGAACGGGAAAACGTTTGCATCAAAATCGTTTTGATAATTAAGGTGAAGTCGCCATTTTAAACATAGGTTTCATAAAGTACTATGTGAAAAGCCAGGTTATTGAGGAAAAACAATATATTTTCCCTTACACTCTAGCCTAAAGTAAGTACATAATGTGGTGAGTGATGAATGCCTATTGAAATACATAGTAAAGAGGAATTCATGAAAATTGCTGAAAGAGCTAGCGAATGTAGAGTTAAGAGACTAGGTAATGTTGTTAAGCTTAAGCTGAGAACTAAAAAATATCTTTATACACTAAAGGTTAAACCTGAAGAAGCAGATGAAATTCTTAAGAATATTAAGGTTAAAATAGTTGAGGTTTAAAGAACTATTTTGTCGCCGTTTTTCGCAATAACGGTATCTATTCCGAATTTCTCCTGAATTTCTCTTGCAAATTTCTCTTGAACGTCGGCTTCTCCGTGAACAAGAATTATTTTTTCAAGAGAACCTCTTAAGTCTTTAATAGCGTTTAATAGCTCTGTTTTTCCAGCGTGGGATGAAAAATCAAACCACTCAACCCTTGCCTTCACCTTCTCTACCATGTCTTCTTCGAAAACCCCCTTTTCAATTATTAGTCTACCTGGGGTATTAGGGGCTTGGAAACTAACTAAAAATACCCCATTTCTTTCCTCATCATAAATTTTCCTTAGGAAATACGAGGACGGTCCTCCTCTAAGCATTCCTGAAGAAGCTACAATTACTGCAGGTCCTCCTCCTTCAAGAATTGCTTTCCTATCTTGCCACCCTCTTATTTCTACAAAATGACTAATTGCTTTCTTAAGTAAAGCATGGTTTTTGAGGAAACTCTTGTTTGAAAGAAATATTCTATTAATCTCCCTAACCATACCATCATAATATACTGGCGCACTTACACCATATTTTTCAAGAATAACGAGAATTTCTTGAGATCTACTTACGGAAAATGCTGGTACAAGAACTATTCCGTTATTCTCTATAACCTCCTTAATTGCTTCAATAAATCTCTTTTCGACATCCTCTCTTTTCGGATGCTCTGTTGTAGCATATGTTGTCTCTATTACTAAATAGTTTACTTCTCCAGCATCAACTTTGTAGTTGGCTGGTTTAACAAGCTCTGTTTCAGCTAAGTTTATATCGCCCGTGAATAGGATTCGCCTATCGCCTACAGTTACTATTATCGACATGCTTCCAGGAATATGTCCGGCATTAATAAATTCTAAGGTATACTCATTTACCTCTATTTGTTCACCATACTTTACTGTTTTAGTGTTTCTAAACATGTTAACTATTTCTTCATATTCGAATGGAAGATAATAGCCTGAAATGTGTAAATAATCTTCCATTAACGGTTTAAGTACATCTTTAGTGGCTTTAGTCATGTATGTAGGGATTTTTGATGAAACAAAGTATAGTGGTACAGCGCCTGTATGGTCTAGATGCGCGTGTGTTAACGCTATTGCTTTTACTCTTTTCGGAGGTACGAAAAGGGGCATTCGGGGATTACCGTTCTCATCGAAGTTGATTCCGCAGTCTAAGAGTACTCCGGAGGAATTCCTGCTTACAAGTACTGAAAGTCTCCCTACTTCTTCTCCTCCGCCAAGCACTTCAAGAATAGTTTTTGCCATTATTTCTGAACCTTTACCTACTTTTCTCCGACTTCCCATTAATGAAGGAGATACTGGGTTATAAAGCTTATCGAAACTTAAATATTAGAGGCAAAAACTATTCAAACAAGGATGTTTGCTTAGTAAGGGATTGTTATGCGCGGGTTTTCACCTAGGGAATTAAGGAGGCTTATGAAAAGATTAGGACTTGAAATGAAGCCTTTAGAGGGCGCTTTAAGGGCTATTATTGAAACGGAAGATAAAAACTACGTTATAGAGAATCCTCAAGTGCTGGTAATGAGTTTGAGAGGAGGAGAGACTATTGTTCAAATTATGGGTAAAATTACCGTTGAAGAGAAGCCTAAGGAAAAAGTGGAGATTTCAGAAGAGGACATAGAGCTTGTGATGTCCCAAACTGGCGTTTCAAGAGAAGAAGCGATTAAGGCTCTTGAAGAAGCCGAGGGAGACATAGCTGCAGCAATACTTCTCATACAAGCTAGAAAGGAGAGTTAAGGTTACCTTTTTTCACAAACAGCTCTTAAGGCATGTATTATTTCCTTCACAGATTTATGTAGGGAAAGTATTAAAGGTATTCTTTCAATATCAGCTAATCTTATAGCTAATTCATCAACCTTCCTAGGGCCATGAAGCACTACCGCAGCAGGCTTTATAGGCGATGTTCTAACGGCAACCATAGGTGATCTTCCAGCAGTAACTTTCGTGAATATAAGTGCTCTCTCACTAGTCATGCCCATTAGTTGGTAAAATTCTGTTCCTGTAAGTGAAAGAATTGTTTTAATGCTATCAAGTATTGTGTAGCCATAAATTATTTTTCCGTAGTCAGATTTTGTTAAAAGTCTTCCCTTAACAAGCTTTATAAGTTCCGAGACATGTATGGGTTCTTCAAATTCACACATGTCCTCTACACTATCAAGGTGTATGTTTAGCGTTTTCGCGAGCTTCTTAGTTATAATCCATCCTCTATTTTCATCTATTGACAGTAAGCTTTCTACGAACCTTTTAACAAATATTGATCC
>Ga0180301_10000914_pt1 | contig 23167 bp, 19 predicted proteins | sample GuaBasSediGuay16_FD_121797 | JGI IMG/M metagenome (GOLD analysis project Ga0180301, IMG submission 121797) | Subseafloor sediment microbial communities from Guaymas Basin, Gulf of California, Mexico - Guay16, Core 4569-2, 12-15 cm | ecosystem: Environmental > Aquatic > Marine > Hydrothermal...
ATTGGCCTCTCATCCCGAAGGAGCAGGGAATCCAACACTTCGGAGTTGCCGTTCCACCGATAGAGTCCATATCAGCCATGCCTCACGTTGAGCTATCTCCAATAGTCCAGGTAGTCCAGGGGCAGGGATCCATGTTGACTTACCTAGAGGTTAGCATTGCAATACTAGCCTCGATAGCAGCCGGATTTCTATACATGAAAAGAAAAGTCAGATAGCCCCCGCATGCACATTAGAATATTTTGAGGTGTAAATGCTAAAATATCGATCAAATTAATCTCATATGATGCTCTATGAATGAACCTTTGGGCTTAACCTTCTATTACGGATTTGAAAAGAATGAGGACTCTTGGAGGCTGGAGATTCAGAGATTAACCTCCAGCAACATAAGAATCCTGCTCATCCAGAACTTTTATTGGAGGAGATTCCTCAGGGAAGAATCTTATAGGGAGAGAACCCGCAGGTTTCTGGATGTCTGCGCTGAGAACGATGCAAAGTGCCTCTTGACATTCACGGCCAGCTACACTGATTACGGCTTTGTAGGCCATAGATTCGGGGTATTCTCGAAGTCCGAGACAGAAGGGATCATAGAGGCGGCGGCTGAGGTTTCCCGTCACCTCAAAGGCTACAAGGCTCTAATGGGATATTACATTGATGATGAGCCTCCGTGGAGATGGGATATAGACCCTAAAAGCTGGAGCAGATGGAGGGAGGATTTCGAAGGGAGATTCAAGGTTTCCTTCCCAGAATCTTTGGATGAGGCATCTGAAAGGCAGAAGGCCTCATACATGAGGTGGCTTCTGCAGAAGTACATCGACTACATCAGACGATTCAGGAAGGCCGTTAAGAATGTAAATCCAGACTTGAAGATCGCGATTTGCTATAATCCTGAAGCTTACCGCAGCGGATTCATAAGGACAGCGGATGAGGTTGATCTTATACTTGTGGATTTATATCCAGGCTGGATGGGAGATCCAATACTATATGATAAGGGCGTTGGATTCTACGCGAAGATCAATAGGGACCTCCTCAGAAGACCATTCATATTTGTCCTTCAGGCTCATAGAATAATCTTGGGGCATGAACCTAAACCAGAGGAGATCCTAAAGTGGAGTGAGGAGGCCCTACATGAGGGAGCATCGGGGCTGGGATGGCTTGCCTCAGACTTTTATGGATCAGAGGGGAACTTCAGGCCGACCTACCACAACTCATCTGAGAGATGGAGCGCCGTTGAGAAGGCCTGCAGGGAGATGAAGACCTACAAGCCGTTAAATGGGGACTTAGCCATTATAGTCCCATTGGAGAGCGCATATCATGGAGCATTAGACTTCAATTACCTTTGCTATGCATATAATTTCATGCGGAGCCTAAAGGTTCCATTCACATTTCTGGGCGACTACAAGGTTGATGGCGATATACTATTGGACTATAAAGTTGTCGTCTTAGCCGGGCAGAGATACTCGACTAGGAACTTCAGGGATACCCTGGAGGATTATGTGCGAGATGGAGGAGTTCTCGTCGCATGCATGCATGACCTAAGCTTCGATGATAGCGGAGATCCATTAACTGAGTATCTATCAGACATATTCGGCATTGAGGGGATCAGCGAACTAAAGCATCCTGACATACGCATATTGATCATTGAGGACTACGGAGGGCTGAGGGGTATGAGGGAATTCCTTCCTGGAAGCGACATGGCGCATCTGCTGACCGTCAAGGATGATGTTAGGGTTTTAGGGAGGGAGCGCATCTCAAACAAGCCTGTGATAGTCTCATCGAAGATGGGAGGGGGAGAGACATACTATATTGGAACGAACATGTTTAGGGCGTCCCTTCATGCTTCTATAGGCTGGAAGTGGCATGTATTCTTCAGGGAGATAATCGATAAGACAAGGTATACTTCAAAGTTTGCACTTGAAGATCCTAGCTCTTAAATCGCCGTGAAGAACTATTCTCCTCTCGATAACCTCAATCCCATTCTCTTCAGCGGCCTCAATGAATCTTTTGTGGGCTGCAGTTATGAGGATTAGGACTGCATCCTCAACTCTCTCCCTCAACGCCTTCAGGAAGCGACTGTAAAGACCCCTTGGGCTTCCGCCTGGAACCATCCTTATGCCATAGGGCGGATTAACGACTACATAGTCTATCTCTCCATCCGGGTAATCAAAGCTCTTAGTTGCATCTCCAAGCTTGAACTCTATAAGTTCCCTCACCCCCGCCTTCTCGGAGTTACGCATGGCCCCCTCTAAGTGATGCCTAAACTTCTCCATGCCATAGATCTCCGCTGGAGCCTCACATCTCTTCTCAGCGAATAGTCTATTCCTCAATTTCCAGAAATCATTCTCATCGATGAACTTCAACTTCAGGAATGCAAAGTCCAATCTTAAGTGTCCCGGCGGGATATTTGCAGCCTTAAATGCGGCTTCTATCGGTATTGTCCCTCCGCCGCACATGGGATCCAGAATGCCCTTCCCAGGCTTCCATCCGCTGAGACGAAGCATGGCAGATGCAAGTGTAGGCTTTAAGGCGGCCGGATGCATATAGGCTTTATAACCTCTCCTGTGCAGCGAATTTCCAGTCGTATTTACGCCGAGCAGAAACTCTTGATCCCTAACCAGAGCGTAGAATTCAACTTCGGGGTCATCCAGATTTACGGGAAGCCTTCTCCCATATGCCTCCTTGTATGAGTCTATTATTGCTTGCCCGACGATGCGGGAGACATCCATGCTTGTGAAGTCATGAATCCCAACGCGTTCACTCCTCACCGCGAACGGCTGATCGGCATCTATGATCCAGCCGTAATCTACATCCTTAACCATTCTATAGATGTCTTTGAGCTCTGAGAATACGCCATGACATATCTGAATCATAATCTTATTTAGGGTTGAAGCCTTCAGGTTCAGCAGGAATATAGACTCCAAGCCAGTCTCAAAGAAGATCCTTCCAACATCCGGCTTCGCCTTGCAACCGATAATCTCGTGAACCTCTTCGCTTGCGATATCCTCGATTCCGCATGGGACAGTGGCGAAGAATTTATGCATCATCAAGAAGATTAGGCTACTTCAGGGATAAAAATGGATTGCTAAAGCTTAACTGGCCTTCCGATCTCGGATGATTCCCTAGCCTTAAGGACTATCTCCGTAACTCTGAAGCAATCTTCAGCTGGAACTTCGCAATCCTCAACTCCCTTAACCGCGTTCATGAAGTTCATGAATTCATCAATGGACTTTCCAAGCGGGAGATCCTCAATGATCGATTCGTGAGTTATCAATCTAACCTTTGAGCCCTGCTCGTAAGTCTCTATCACACCCAAGTTTCCGGCTATTCTGAGCAGGTCATCCCCATGCGTCGGAGCCTTCATCGGCCTGCAATAATCCAGATGAATACAGGCTGAGCCTCCATTATCCATCTTCAATATCATAACTGCATTATCCTCCATCTCATTCACTTCTGGATGGCCGACATTCGACTGGTACGCCATAACCTCGGTGAACTCCCTGCCTGTACACCACCTTATCAGATCAACCATGTGGATGCCTATGAATGCAAGTGTGGAGCTGAAGGTTCTATGGCTCTTCTGCCAGTCAGGCCGCCTCCCGAGCTTATAGGATTTCTGAGCATTTGCGAGGCATACCTCGCCGATCAAACCGGACATAACCGTCTCCCTAATCTTCCTGTAGGACTCCTCAAATCGCATAGTCAGGAGCATTGATAGCGTCACACTTGACGATTTATATGCCCTCTTAACCTCCTCGAGCTCCTCAAGCGTCATCGTAAGAGGCTTCTCGCTTAGAATATGTATTCCCATCTCGATGCACTTGAGCAGAACCCGGGCTCTCTCCCCGTCGGTTCCAGATACGCATGCAATGTCGATCCTCTCCTCCTCCAATAGCCTTTCTATGCTCCTATAGAATCTCGTATCTGAGGATACCGCTGGATGAGCCTTAACCTTCATTAGAGCCTCCTCTGAATCATCCGCCACCGCCGCCAGAACCACATCATCCATCTTCGGTATGCTGTTTAGAACCACATTTTGATGACCCTTCAGTCCGAGAATTCCAATCCTGTAAACCATGCCTTTCATCACCGCATAGAGTTGAATTCCGGTCCATTATAAAGTTCATAGCTTCATGCTGAAGCCTCTGTAGCCCTTTAGGCTGAAGTATTCGGTTGGATGCGCCCACTCAACTCCAATATCCGAGTATAATTTCCTCTCCTTGGAGGCCTTATCGATTATCTCAACGATATTATTTATTAGGGTTGAGACGGAGCCTTCCTCCTCCCTGTAGGTTAGATGCTTCTCGGGGATCCTCCATATAGCCCCTGAAGATTCGTAGGCTCCATTTAGGGCTAAAACGAATGGTCTGGTCATCTGTAATGTGCAGTTAAGCTCTTCATCTAATCCACGGAGGTATCTGGCGGCGTTTCTGAATAACTCAACCCTATCATCCGAGCCGTCATCCCTCAAGACCTCAACCCCGCCGCTGGAATACTCAACCTTAACATCTAAGCCCTTAATCAATTCCGCTGAGGCCTTTGAGCCGATTATCTGATGGATTGGATCCTCATTTGACGGCGCGCATAAAGTAGCATAAAAGAAGATTTTGGCTCCATCCTCCGTTTCGATCTCGAGGCATGAGGTATCTTCACCCTCGATCCTATGAGCCCTATAAAGTTCAGCCCTGACCCTCAAGGGCTCAGCGGCTCTGCCCCATTCCATACTTGCAAGGTATAAGCCATTAAATAGGTAGTGTGAAAGCGGGTTTGAAACCGTTCCATCTAGGACGTATTTTCCATTATACATGAATTTTCCAGCCCAGGCGTTTCTCTGATAGTATGAATCAAGCCTCTTCCATCTTCCCTTGACGATGACCTCCTTTATCTCTCCCAGCCTTCCATCGCATATCATCCTCTTCAACTCTTTGATGGTATTTTTGGATTGAGATTGGAAGCCTACTGCGCAGAATCCCGATGAGGCTCTCTCAGCCTCAATCATCGCATCTAAATCCTGAATTGTAACTGCCGGCGGCTTCTCAACTAGCACGTTGAATCCAGCCTTTAATGCGGTTATAGTCATGTCCTTGTGCTGATGAATAGCGACTGGTAGAGTCACGATCTCGATGGTTCCAGCCTCATTCTCAAGCATATCCATGTAGCTCCTATAGATCCTAACATTTTTCCTCCTAAGCCTAGAGACCTCATCGCTATACTTCTTCGGATTCCTAACTACCGCCGCTGAAAGTTTTGCTAGGCCCTCCTCCTCTAGGGCCTCGATGATCCTGATGTGCATCCTTCCATATCCGCCTACTCCTACGACGCAGAATGATACGGGCTCCATTAAGCCTCAGCCTCGCCAATCCAATACTTGAATGAGCAGATAAAGATTTTAGTTTTCGGCATGATAACGATCTTGCGATGATCAGCATGGAAATCGTTGATGCTCATGTCCATGTTTTTCTGCGGAGATCCGATGAGTATCCGAGGGGGACATCTGAGCTCGTCCCGGCCGATAGGGAGGCTCCGGTTGAGCTCCTATTGGACGTGATGGAGAGAGCTGGCGTTTCAAAGGCCGTGCTCATACAATTAAACGAGTATGGTGAGGATCACAGATACCTAAGCGACTGTCTGAGACGCTTTCCCGATAGATTCGCTGGCGTAGGCCTACTAGATCTGTCATCCGAGAACCCAGGGGATAGATTGGATGATCTTGTGAGGAGATACGGCATAACAGGGATTAGGCTGATCAGACTTGACGGCTCAAAGGGAGACTTGAGGAGACATGCAGCGTATGATCTTTGGGGTAAATGTGGAGATCTTGGAGTTAATATTTGCCTTTATCCTTGGAGTGGACAGCTTGAATTATTCAGATTCTTCATTGAAGAGTTCCCAGATGTAATTGTAATCTTCGATCATCTCGGCATGTGCCCATCGAACTTTTCAGTTGATGAGCTGGGAAGGCCGAGGATAATAACTGAGATTCCCCCTCCAACTTTAGATGAGATCCTAAGGCTTTCCAAGCATGAGAACGTCTATGTTAAGCTCTCAGGAGATTATGCATTCAGCCATAAGCCATATCCATATCCCAATATAAAGCCTATTTATCGGGCCCTGTATAGGGCGTTTGGAGCTGAAAGGCTCATGTGGGCAACTGACTTTCCGTGGATAATCGACGAGCCCGGATATGATAGGCTTCTGAGACTATTGGATTTTCATCTGCCGGATCTAAAGCCTTGGGAGAAGAGGGCGATTATGGGCGAGAATGCCATGCGCATCTGGAACCTTTAAATTCGAGATTGCTACTGCCAGGGCAGCCTCCCATGCGCCTTCACGTAATTTACTAGTCCACCATTCCTGAGTATCTCTCGCAGCTCAGGCGGGAGAGGCCTGATCTTGTAAGCTTCTTTTCTGCTTAGATTTTTCACGTATCCACCTTCCATGTCGACCTCGAGCACATCTCCCTGCATGATCCTATCAGACTCCGCACATTCTATTACTGGAAGTCCAATGTTTATCGCGTTCCTATAGAATATCCTAGCGAAGGATCTCGCTATCACCGCTGAGATTCCGAGATGCTTCAGGACTAGTGGAGCCTGCTCCCTGCTTGATCCACAGCCGAAGTTTCTGCCGGCAACTATGAAGTCTCCCTTCCTGACTCTCCTCGAGAAGTCGGGCATGATAGTCTCCATCGCATGCTTTGAGAGCTCATTTATGTCTGTTATGCTGAGCTTATACTTACCGGCGATAATGTAATCCGTGTTGATGTCATCCCCAAACTTCCAGGCTCTTCCAGGACCGAGCATCTCCATTTATCCCTCCCTCATGAACCTTCTGGGATCGGTTATTTCTCCAGTCACGGCTGAGGCTGCGGCTGTCGCAGGTGAGGCCAAGTATATCTCGGCCTCTGGGCTTCCCATTCTAGCCTTAAAATTCCTATTTGAGGTTGATATGCATACCTCTCCGGGGGCTAGTATTCCCTGATGCGCCCCTGCGCATGGCCCGCATCCAGGATTGCATACTGCACATCCAGAGTCAATGAATATTTGGATCAGCCCCTCCATCAACGCCTGCCTGTATACTCTCCTTGATGCAGGCACTATTATTGCCCTCACACCCCTCTTTACATGTCTGCCCTTTAAGATCTCGGCTGCAACTCTCAGATCGTATATTCGTCCGTTCGTGCATGAGCCTATGAAGACCTGATCTACCTCTTTCCCCTCGACCTCGCTTATCGGCTTGACATTATCCACTCTATGCGGACAGGCAACCTGAGGCTCAAGATCTGAAACATCAAACTTTAATGTTTCAGAGTATTCTGCATCCTCGTCGCTTCTGAATCCAGAATCGGCCTTGTGGCCAATGGAACCTAGGAATGCATAGGTCTTCTCGTCCGGCTCGATTATGCCGGTCTTGGCGCCCATCTCAACGGCCATATTCGTAAGTGTCAGTCTACCCTCAACATCCATCGACTTAACGGTTGATCCTGTGAATTCTATTGCCTTATATGTTGCGCCGTCAGCTCCAACCCTTCCGACTATGTTTAGGATCACGTCTTTTGGGTAGACCATTAGGGGAAGTTTTCCATCAACGATTACCCTAATCGTTTCAGGAACCTTAAACCATAGTTTACCTGAGATTAGAACTGCGGCTGTCTCTGTTGATCCTATGCCCGTGGAGAACGCCCCTAGAGCACCATAAGTGCATGTATGCGAGTCTGAGGCTACTATTAGGCTTCCGGGGGAGACGAGGCCGGACTCGATCATTAGTTGATGGCATATTCCAGAGCCGACCTCACGGAATTTAACGTTATGTTTGAAGGCGAACTCCCTCATTAATTTATGAACCTTAGAGAATGCCTCATAGGCGCTTGGAGCAACATGATCTATGACGATGAGAACACGGCTTGGATCCCATACTCTCCTACCATTCATCTCATTGAAGGCATCGATAACCAGTTTTGCCATTCCATCATGCATCATGACGGCGTCTATCTCTGCAACTACTATGTCCCCGGCGTAGACGTCCTTTCCAGAAGCCCTGCTTAGTATCTTCTCCGAGACCGTCTTACCCATCTCAACCACGCTACGATTTCTTCCTTTTCTTCAATAGGAGCTTATTTATTCCATTTATCATCGCCTCAACGCTCGCCATCACTATGTCCTCCCTTGCCCCCCTGGCTGAGACTACATTTCCCTCGTCATCCTCAACTTTAATGATGACCTCCGCTACGGCATCGGATCCGCCGGTTAGCGCTTCAAGCCTATACTCGGTTAATCTTACATTTGCAAGCCTATTCGTTATCTTCTGTATTGCCTTTATTGCAGCGTCCACTGGGCCTACGCCTGTCTCAGCCGCGATATACTCCTTCCCATCAATGACTATCTTCACTGAGGCTGTCGGTATGACCCTTATGCCAGTCGTAACGGCGAAATCGGTTAATTTAACTATCTTTTCCTCCTCAACCTCCCCCATGACAGTTCTGGCTATGGCAAGTAGATCAGCATCCGTCACTGTCTTCCCCTTATCTCCGAGTTCCTTAACCCTCTGAACTATCCTCTTCAGCTGGGATTCAGTTGGGTATAATCCAGCCTCCTCAAGTTCAGCTCTTATCCCATGCTTTCCAGAGAGCTTCCCAGCCTGAAGCCTCCTCCTTCTACCAACGACCTCCGGGCTGAAGGGCTCAAATGTCAGAGGCTCAACCGTGACTCCACGGGTATGTATTCCAGACTCATGTGCAAATGCGTTCTCACCTACTATAGCCTTGTTCGGCTGAAGAATTATCCCGGTTAACTGGGAGACAAGCCTCGACGTTGCATATAGCAGCCTAGTGTTAATTCCAGTCTTCTTCCCGTAGATTAAGTGTAGGCCCATAACAACCTCCTCTAAAGCGGCGTTTCCAGCTCTCTCCCCAATTCCATTCACTGTTACGTGGACTTGACTTGCCCCTCCAGCAACTCCTGCAAGAGAATTTGCAACTGCAAGTCCAAAGTCGTTGTGGCAGTGAACGCTTAATGGAACATTCACGAACTGCTTTAACCTCCTAATTAGATCCTCCATTCCCTGCGGGCTCATTATGCCGACTGTATCTGGAATGTTTATTCTGTCGGCTCCGGCCTCCTCGGCTGCCATGCAAACCTCCCTTAGGAAAGGGAACTTGGTTCTAGTCGCGTCCATCGGTGAAAACTCGCAGATAACCCCATGATCCTTAATGTATTCAACTGCCCTGACGGTTGCTTCTAAGACTTGATTCGTAGTCATTCCTAAGGCGTGTTTCATCTGAACCTCAGAAGTCGATATGAACGTGTGTATGTATGGGGCGTCGCATTTTAACGCCGCATCTATATCATCCTTTAATGTTCTCGTTAATGCGCATATCTCAGCCTTCAATCCCGCCTTAACTATCTCCTTGAATGCCTGCTGCTCGCCCCTGGATGCGGCTGGGAAGCCGGCTTCTATGGTGTCGACTCCAAGCCTGTCCAGTTGATAGGCTATCTCGAGCTTCTGCTCGGGGGTGAATGAGACTCCAGGCGTCTGCTCCCCATCCCTTAGGGTCGTATCGAATATTCGAATGTAATCTGCCATACTGCTCCAGCCTCCAAGTAGGGCTTAGATCTTCATCTCCATTATCTTCTGGGCTATCGCCTCGCCCATCTCGATGGTCTTCAGTTTCCCACCGAAGTCTGGTATGGTTAATCCCTCCCTTAGGGCAGCCGTTACTCCCGAGTCGATTAGCTCAGATGATTTTAGGCATAGGGGATCATTGTATCTCTCTCCGAGCCATTCCAGCATCATCTTTGATGCAAGGATCATGGAGCATGGATTTGCAGTGTGCTTTCCAACTCTTGTCGGCGCTGAACCGTGAACCGGCTCGAAGATCGCAAATTCATCCCCTATATTTCCTCCTGGAGCCATGCCCAATCCGCCTATGAGCTGAGCTGCCTCATCCGATAATATATCACCAAACATATTCGTTGTTACGATCACATCGTAGTTTTGAGGTTCCTTTATCAGCCTCATAGCCGCAGCATCGACGTATTGCTCATTGAATGTCACGTTTGGATATTGCCTCGCCATCTCCCTGCAGACCTGAGCGAATAATCCGCATGTCTTCTTCATCACGTTTGCCTTATGGATCGCCGTTACCTTCATCCCCTTATTCCTTCGTATAGCCATCTCGAATGCCATTCTTGCTATTCGTTCGCATCCTCTTCTCGTTATGACCCGGAGGCATACAGCTGCATCATCCACCATGAACTCAAATCCCTTATATAAGCCCTCAGTATTCTCCCTGACTATCACAAGGTCTATGTCATCTCTTAGGCATGGAACTCCCGGATACGACCTTATCGGCCTGATGTTAGCGTATAAATCAAACATCATCCTTAACTTCACTATTACGTCAGCCGCCGTCTCCCCAACTGGGCCTTTAAGGCATACATGCGAGTTCCTGATGGCCTCTATAGTCTCCTCTGGAAGTGCAACTCCCCTCTTCTCGAAGCATGCATCTCCAGCCTCGAGCCTTACAAACTCGAGGTTTAAGCCCGTCTTCTTCTGTACTGCATCTAAGACTATAAGGGTTGTCTCCGTTAATTCTGGGCCTATCCCATCGCCTGGTATCAATGCGACTTTATACCTCAAGATTCCATCCCTCCCAGTCTCTTCTTTAAATGAGCGATTAATCCTCCATCCCTTAAAATCTCAAGGATGAAGCCCGGCAGTTTATGAGCCTCAATAACGGCTTTCCTAGTCTCATTTATGATCTTGCCCTCTTCAAGGTCAACCGTTAAGATATCTCCCTCCTCAATCCTGCCTGATATTCCGGGGCATTCGAGGACGGGTAGGCCAATATTGATGGCGTTCCTATAGAATATTCTCGCGAAGAAATCCGCTAGGATGCATTTGACCCCCGCATGTTTTAGGGCTAGTGGAGCCTGCTCCCTGCTTGATCCACAGCCGAAGTTTCTGCCGGCAACTATTATGACGCCTCCTCTCGCCTTCTCGGGAAATTTTGGATCTAAGCCTTCCATCGCATGCTTCGCCAGCTCTTCTGGATCGAGGGATGTGAGATGCTTGCTTGGGATTATAACATCCGTGTTTACGTCATCTCCGAAGATCACAGCCTTACCCGAAATCCTCATCCTTCATCACCTAAATATTCGGTTGGGTCGACTATCCTACCAGCTAGGGCTGAGGCTGCAACCGTGACCGGACTGGCCAAGTATATCTCGGCCTCCGGGCTTCCCATCCTACCCACGAAGTTTCTATTCGAGGTTGATATGCATACTTCTCCGGGGGCTAATAGTCCCATGTGCCCTCCGAAGCATGCTCCGCATGTCGGATTTGAGACTATCGCCCCCGCCTCCACGAATATCTCCAGATACCCCTCTCTTAGGGCCTGTAGGTAAACCTCTTGAGAGGCAGGGGTAACTATCATTCTAACTCTCCTATCAATCTTTTTTCCCTTCAGGATCATGGCGGCAGCCCTCAAATCTTCAAGCCTGCCATTCGTGCATGAGCCTAAAAAGGCCTGATCGATCCTTACGCCCTCAACCTCGCTTACCGGCTTGACATTATCCACTCTATGCGGACAGGCAACCTGAGGCTCCAGATCATCAACATTAACTTCAAATATTCTCTCGTATCTTGCATCTGGATCGCTTCTTAGGGGCCTGAAGGGCCTACTAGCCCTCTGCTTAACATAACTTAGAGTCTTCTCGTCCGGCTCGATTATGCCGGTCTTGGCGCCCATCTCAACGGTCATATTACATATTGTTAGTCTCCCGCTTACGCTCATACTGCTTATTGCTGAACCCGTGAATTCTACGGCCCTGTATGTTGCTCCTGAAGCACCGATCCTGCCAATTACATGCAATATTAGATCTTTTGGGGTTACATGTTTCTTGAATATACCCTCAACCCTAATCTGGATCGTCTCTGGAACCTTAAGCCATATCTCGCCGGTTGCGAAGACCGCCGCCATCTCAGTTGATCCTATGCCCGTAGAGAATGCTCCTAGAGCGCCATAGGTGCATGTATGCGAGTCAGCCCCGACAATTAGGTCTCCGGGTAATGCATGGCCCTTCTCAACCATGACTTGATGGCATATCCCGCCGGATCCGACATCGTAGAACCATTTTATCTTCTGTTCCTCCGCGAATCTCCTCATTATTCTGTGTAGCTCAGCGGATTTCACCGTGTCGGCTGGAACCTGATGGTCTTGAACTAGAACTATGCGACCGCTATCCCAAACCCTTTTTATGCCGATCTCCTTGAATGCCTTGATGGCGAGTGGACCGGTTATCTCATTTGCCATTGCCATGTCAACTTTTGCTTGAATTATCTCTCCGGGCTTAACTTCATCCCTTCCAGATGCGTATGCAAGGATCTTCTCAGCCAAGTTCATGTCAGAGCATTCTCCTTTGGGCTGGCTACTTCTCGATCCCAGATATTCTCCTTATGAACTTGCCTATCTTCTCGAGTGGATGAGCCTCGATCTCCTCCATGAGCCTCCTCAGATTTTTCTCTCCCGACTTGTGCTCCCTGATCCACTCCTCCGCGAATCCTCCGTTCTGGACGTATCTCGCCGCTCTCCTCATATTCTCCTTTACATGCTCATCTATCACCTTTGGGCCTACTGTTAATCCGCCATACTTAGCAGTGTCCGAGACTGCCTTTAGCATGCCCGTTATTCCCCTCTCGTATATCAGATCCATTATGAGTTTAGCCTCGTTACATGCCTCGAAGTATGCCAGTTCAGGTGGATATCCATTCTCAACTAGAACCTCAAATCCATTCTTTATGAGCTCTATTAATCCGCCTACGAGAACCGTCTGCTCGCCTATCAAGTCGCTTTCAGTCTCATCCTTGAATGTCGTCTCTACGACTCCAGCCCTTGTGCATCCGAGTGCCTTAGCTACAGCTAGGGCCTTCTCCTTTGCCCTTCCAGTCCAGTCCTGATAGACCGCGATTAATGCTGGAACTCCGAAGCCGTCGAGGTATGTCTCCCTGAGCCTCAATCCTGGACTTTTAGGCGCAACCATTATTACATCTACATTCTCTGGTGGAATTATCTGCTTGAAGTGTATATTGAATCCATGGGCGAAATCTAATGTTTTTCCTTCGGAAAGGTGCGGTGCAATATGCTTCTCGTAGACTTCCGGCTGAGCCATATCCGGTATCAGCATGAATATCATATCGGCCTTCTCAGCTGCCTCCGGTATCGAATAGACTTCGAATCCATCCTTTCTCGCCCTGCTCCACGAGCCTCCGCCCGGCCTAACTCCGATTATGACATTTAGTCCGGAGTCCCTCATGTTCTGTGCTTGAGCATGTCCCTGACTGCCGTAGCCTATGACAGCTATAGTCAAATCCATTATCGGCTCTAATGAGGCATCCCTATCAAAGTATACCTTAACCACATGCTATTCCTCCTACTCCATTCGGGTTGATCTCATTCCTCTTGGGAGGGCCGTTATTCCAGTTCTGGCGATCTCCCTAACTCCAAAGCTCTTCATCAATTCTATGAATGCAGTTATCTTATCTGAGTCTCCCGTCATCTCAACCATCAATGAGTCATGGGCTACATCTACAACCTTACCCTTGAAGATCTCCGTGTAATTTATTACGTCCGACCTGACAGTGGCGTTCGGCGTATTAATCCTTATGAGGGCGAGCTCCCTGGTCACGGTTGATTCTGGATCTAGAATGCTGACCTTAACTACGTCTAGGAGCTTATTCAATTGCTTAACCACCTGCTCAACAGTTCTCTCATCACCCTTTATCGTTATCGTCATCCTAGCCAGTCCAGCCTGCTCGGACTCTCCGACAGTTATGGTCTCAATATTGAATCCCCTACGCCTAAACATGTTTGAGACTTGATAGAGGACTCCAGGCTTATGCTCAACAAGCGATGAGATTATATAGTTCTTCCCATTCTTTGCCAAAACATTCTCACCCCTTAATCATCTTTGTGATCTCCTCTCCCGGTGGAACCATTGGGAAGACGTTCTCCTCTGGATGTATCGGGACGTCTATGACCGTCGTGACGTCGCTTCTCATGGCCTCCTTAACGGCCCTTCTGAACTCAGAGATCGAGCCTACATAGGTGCCTTGGGCTCCGAAGGCCTCTGCTAACTTGATGAAGTCTGGGGTTTCGCCTAGATGTGTGGCCGAGTATCTCCTATCATAGAAGAGCCTCTGCCACTGGGCGACCATGCCCAAATATCTGTTGTCCAAGATTATCACTATCACTGGGATCTTCTCTTTAACTGAGGATGCTAGGTCCTGCTCCGTCATGAGGAAGCTCCCGTCTCCCGCAATATCCACTACTGGAACGTCTGGACATGCGACCTTAGCTCCCAGGGAGGCTGGGAATCCGAATCCCATCGTTCCAAGCCCACCTGAACTTATGAATGTCCTGGGCTTGTAAGCCTTTAGGTATAGGGCTGCCCACATCTGGTTCTGTCCAACCTCAGTGGTTATTATAGCATCTGTTGGCAGTATCTTTCTGAGCTCCTTCATTAGGCGTGGAGGTGAGAGCCCAGGCTTCTCGCTCATCTCTTCATGCTGCTTCTTGAGCTCCGCGATTCTGCTCATCCACTTTGATCTCTCCCTCCGCTTGAGCTTCTTGATCAGCCGATCATATAGAGACTTTAATGCTCTCTTTGCATCCGCGACTATCGGTATGTGCGGCTCAATATTCTTACCTATCTCGGCAGTGTCTATGTCTATGTGGATTATCTTCGCGTCTGGGCAGAACTTCTCAACATTCCCCGTTGTCCTATCTGAGAACCTCATACCGACGGCCAAGAGGACATCAGCCTCTGGAACTGTAAGGTTTGACGCCACCGTTCCATGCATGCCGAGCAGTCCAAGGCTCAAGGGGTGATCCTCAGGTATGCAGCCCTTACCCATCAATGTAGTCGCGACGGGTGCCTGTAGCAGCTCGGCCAGCATTATGAGCTCACGCGATGCAGCAGCGGAGATCACGCCTCCACCGGCAATTATTACGGGCTTCTCGGCATTCGCGAGTAGATCTGCCGCTCTCTCTATCTGAAGCGGATGAGGCTCATAGTTCGGCTTGTAGCCTCTAATCTCGACGTCATCGTCGAACTCCATATCCTCAGCCCCCGTCTGAACATCCTTGGGCAGATCGATGAGGACGGGACCTGGCCTTCCAGTCGATGCTATGTAGAATGCCGCCCTAACCATCCATGGAATGTCAGATGGCCTTGAGGCTTGAAAGTTATACTTTGTGATTGGCGTCGTTATTCCGATTATGTCTGTCTCTTGGAATGCGTCCTTTCCGATGTATGCTCTTGGAACCTGCCCTGTGAAGGCGACTACCGGTGATGAATCCATGTATGCATTTGCTATTCCAGTAACTAGATTTGTGGCTCCTGGACCTGAAGTTGCCATGCAGACTCCAACCCTTCCGCTTGCACGTGCATATCCATCCGCTGCATGGGCTGCGCATTGCTCATGCCTCATCAGCACATGCCTTATCTCCTCAGTATCGTATAGCACATCGTAGACTGGCATTATGGCCCCTCCAGGTATCCCGAATATCACCTCCACCTTCTGCCTCTTCAGAGCCTCAACTAGAGCTTTAGCTCCCGTCATCTCAGCCATTATATGGATCCCTCCCTAACGCCTGATTAAGAACAGATCTTCTTGCGCTTGCATTTTCTTCAGAAAACAGACATAATCCGAGGGATTCTATTGTTCCCTGAGAATTCAATCTATAGGAGATCGCCAGAAATGCTTTATTTCCGGAGGAAACGATTCCTCCGTACCCGACTATCCCTCACTTGCTTTTCCTCCATAATGTATGAAATACCAAACTACCTACAGAGTTCATGCTTATAAGCTTTTTGAATCCTATGATCGGCTGCCCGGCTTTTCTGATGTGCTATGGTTGCTCATGAGGACGTTCATCCCGTTTAGCATCGCCTCTACGCTTGCCATGACTATGTCTCCATGGGCTCCCATCGCCGTGACGACTCTGTCTCTCCTACGTAGCTTCACTACTACCTCCACGAGCGCATCCGTTCCACCCGTTATTGCCTTCACATGATACTCTTCAAGGCGAATTGGCTCGACTGCTGAGACTGCCTTTCTTATGGCCTGCATGGCGGCGTCGACGGGTCCGATTCCAGTTGCAGCCTCTATTAGCGGCTTGCCATTCAGGTTTAGCCTTACAGAGGCTGTTGGGGTAACTCTATTTCCAGTTACGACTGTTAGCTCCTCCAGTTTGATCGCCCTGCTGGATGGCAATCCCATTACGGCCTCGGCTATGGCGTATAGGTCTGCGTCCGTGATGATCTTGCCCTTATCTCCAAGCGTCTTTACCCTGCGGAAGATCTCTTGAAGCTGTTCATCGTTTGGATTTAATCCAATCTCCTTCAGTGTCGCTCTTATCCCCCGTGAGCCTGCGTGCTTTCCAACGGCGAGCCTTCGCGTTCTACCCACGATCTCTGGCGGAATGGGCTCGTATGTTGAAGGCTCAGAGAGGATCGCGTGGGTGTGTATTCCGGATTCGTGGACAAATGCGTTCTCACCTACTATAGCCTTGTTCGGCTGAACTGAAATTCCTGTTAGGCGTGAGACTAGGAGTGAGGTATCATAGAGCCTTTCAGTCTTCACAGATGTTTCAACATTATATAGCAGTTTTAGGGCTACTACGATCTCCTCTAGAGCGGCGTTTCCAGCTCTTTCTCCAATTCCATTCACGGTCACATGTATCTCATTTGCCCCCGCCTTTAGAGCGGCTATCGAGTTTGCAACTGCCATTCCGAAGTCGTCGTGGCAGTGAGCCCCCAATATTACATCTGGAAATTCATCCCTTAGCTCCGAATAGAACTTGTAGATCCTCTCGGGAGTTAATATCCCAACCGTGTCGCATGGTGTTACCCTATCGGCTCCCATGGAGATGCTGGTTGCTATCATTTCCTTCAGGAACTCCATGTCAGCCCTACTTGCATCTTCAGGTCCAAACTCAACGGTTAAGCCGAGATCCTTCGCGTATCTAATAGCTTCAGCCGTCAACTCTAGAATTTCATTCCTCGTCTTCCTCAGTTTATGCTTTATATGGAGGTCAGATGATGGTATGACTAGGAAGACGGAGTCCGCGCCGCTCTCTGCAACTGCGTCTATATCTCTTTTGACTCCCCTCGCGAAGCTACAGATCTCAGCCTTCAGGTTCTCCTTTGATATGAGCTTTATTGCCTCCATCTCTCCGGGCGAGGCAGCTGCGAATCCAGCCTCGATTATGTTCACTCCAAGAGCGTCTAGCTGCTTTGCTATTCTCAATTTCTTCTCGGGTGTTAGAGAAACTCCAGGAGTCTGCTCTCCATCCCTAAGTGTAGTATCAAAAATTAGGATCTTCTCGGCGAATCTACTCGATAAAGCAATACCCCATTTCAGTTAACCCCAAAAACAAGGGAGAAGCGCTATTACTATAAAAAGGTTTTGGTTTTAGGCGATCAGGCCCTATAATTTTTTTATTCGCCAAGTTCATCTACGTTCTCCTGTATCTTCTCGATCGCTGAGACTATATCATCCATGTCCTCACGGGATCCTAAGAGCATATTCTGGGTGAGCCATAATCCCTCTATGTAGCATGCCCTCTCGGTGTTGGGGAGCTTAACCTTCGAATAATCGATCTTCCTCCCATAGTATGGACATGAGAGTGGACATTTGGAGAAGTATTTTAGGTATTCCTCCTTGTATAGTGGCCTTGAGTAGCCTATGCTTACCGGTATTCCCTCGGCTCTCATGGCCTCCGCAAATCTCTCCTTTGAGGCTCCTCCGAAGGCTTCTGGATCATACCTGAAGATGTAAAGGTGATATGAGTTCCTCGTTACGCGCTCATCTCTTTTTAGAGGCTTTATGCCATCTATCTTTGATAGCTTATCATCTAAGTAGCGGGCGTTATCCATTCTCCTCTCCGTCTGTTCATCCAGCCTTTCAAGCTGAACCAGTAGTATGGCTGCTTGGAACTCCGTCATCCTATAATTCCCTCCGGGAAGAATATGTTCATACCATGAGCCTCTGGGTGATCTTCCGCAGTTATGCAGCGACCACGCTTTGACATATAGGTCTTCGTCGTTCGTGACTATCATTCCACCTTCACCGCAGGTTATGTTCTTGCTTGACTGGAAGCTGAAGGCGCCTATATCGCCTATGGCCCCAACCCTTCTTCCCCTCCACTCTGATCCCCAAGCCTGACATGCATCCTCAATGATGTATAGGTCATTCTTCTTGGCTATTGATAGTAGGGCATCCATATCCGCCGGTCTACCGGCAATATGAACTGGTAGAATAGCCTTGGTCTTATCCGTGATCAGCGACTCAACGCTCTTAGGGTCGATCGTGTATGTTTCGGGATCTATATCAGCGAATACGGGGATCGCATTGACGTATAGCACGGATGTTGCGGTTGCCATGAATGTGTAGGGCGGAATTATCACCTCATTCCCGCATCCTATTCCAAGCGCTCTAAGCGAGACTTCTAAGGCTGCTGTTCCGCTGGTGACTGAGACCCCGAACTTTGCATGCTGGTAGGATGCAAACTTCTTCTCGAGCTCCCTCTGAAGTGAGCCTCTGACCCCCCAGACTCCGCTCTCAAGTGCCCTCCTTAATGCCTCTAGCTCCCTCTCATCAAATACAGGCCATTTTGGGAATGGCTTATCTCTAATGGGCTTCCCTCCCTTCAATGCTAGCTTTGCCATTTAAGAGCCTCCACGCTCCATTTTTACCTCATTATCGATTTTAAGGTTTAGCATAACTTATTAGGGAGGCATCATAATCTTTAATGCTGAGAGCTGAAATTATTCGTCTTGTTTTACCATTCCTGGATTTGGGAGCCTTGCTGGATGCTAAAGCAGATGAGGTCAATGCATTCGATCTACTCGTCAAGCCAATAAGAAGATTGCTTAGGGAAAAGAATTTTAGGACTCCAACTGAGCCTCAGCAGAAGGTTATCCCATTAATTCTTGAGGGAAAGAACGTTCTGCTTATATCTCCAACCGCGACTGGCAAGACTGAGGCTGCGATGCTGCCCATACTCAGCCAACTAATCCAGATGCCGAGGTCAGAACCCGGCATAAAGGTTCTATACATAACTCCGCTTAGGGCGTTAAATCGAGATATGCTTGAACGTTTAGAGTGGTGGTGTAACAATTTAGACCTTAAACTAGCAGTTCGACATGGGGATACAGATGTGAGCGAGAGGGCTAGGCAGTCGAGAAGCCCGCCTGACATATTGATAACCACCCCGGAGACCCTGCAGACAATACTTTTCGGCTGGGTCATACGTCGCCACTTGAGATCGCTGAAGTGGGTAGTAATAGATGAGGTTCATGAGCTTGCGGATAATAAGCGTGGAAGTCAGCTCTCACTTGCACTTGAGAGGCTCCGAAAGATCGTTCGAGAGGAATTTCAGATTATAGGATTATCAGCGACTATTGGCACTCCTGAGAAAGTTGCTCAGTTCCTCGTTGGAGATGAAAGGCCAGTTGAGATCGTTGAGGTTCCAGTTGCACGTCGAATGCATCTTGAGATAATCTTCCCGAAGCCTGAACCTGAAGATTACACGCTTGCTTCTTCGCTTTATACTCATCCTGAGGTTGCCGCGCGACTAAGGTTTATGCGTAAGCTGATCGAGAAGCATAACTCGGTTCTTCTCTTCACGAATACCCGATCCATATCTGAGGTTTTGGCCAGCAGATTTAAGGTTTGGGATGTAAACTTTCCAGTCTCGATCCATCATGGATCATTGGCGAAAGCCTCTAGGATAGCGGCTGAGAGGGGACTGAAGAATGGTGAACTTCAAGGCCTAATATGCACAAGCTCTCTTGAGCTCGGGATAGATGTTGGAAGGATAGATCTAGTCATCCAATATATGAGTCCAAGGCAGGTTACACGCTTAATCCAGAGGGTTGGGAGAAGCGGGCATAGAATAGGCGGAATGGCTAAGGGAGTCATAATCACAATGGACTCCGACGATACATTAGAGGCTCTCGTGATAGGCAGGAGAGCATACAATGAGGAGTTGGAGCCAGTGGAGATACCTGAGAAGCCCTATGATGTCCTATTAAATCAGATAGCCGTTGAGCTCATGAGGCGAAAGCGAATATACTTCCAAGAGATACTTGAGACCTTCAGGAATGCCTATCCATACAGGAATCTGACCATCGATGATATTCGAAGCATAGCGGAATACATGCACAATAGGTTTCCGAGATTCGCTTGGATGGCCCCAGATGAGGATGTGATAGTTAAGCCTAGGAACTCAAAGCCCCTATATGAATACTTCTTTGAGAACTTATCCATGATTCCAGATGAGAAGCACTATTTGGTAGTGGATAGGGAGACCGACGCTGCGATTGGATTATTGGATGAAGCCTTCGTCGCCGAGTATGGGAGGCCCGGAGTGAAGTTCGTCATACGTGGAAGCCCATGGAAGATAATGAATGTCATTGGCGACAAGATTTACGTTCGACCCCTGAATGATCCGACTGGGGCTATACCGAGCTGGGTTGGGGAAGAGATTCCAGTTCCATACGAGGTAGCTCAAGAAGTCGGCGAGATAAGAAGGTTCGTCGAGGAGAAGATGAGGAGTGGACTTAGCCCAGAGGAGATCTCCGAGGAGCTCTCCCAGAGATACCCCGCCAGTAAGGAGACTATTCTAAGTGCGATCAACGAGACCGTTGAGATGATCAGAGATGGAATGCCCGTTCCAACGGATAAGAGAATAACAATTGAGGAGTGGGAGGACTACATAATCCTGCATACCCATTTTGGCTCATTAACGAATAGGGCCCTAGCTCAGCTCTTAGGCCACCTAATAACCGAGAGGACTGGATATACAGTTGCAACTCAGCATGATCCCTACAGGATTCTGATACAGTCGGCGGGTGAGGTTAGGGCTAAATCTATAATTCAGATAATAGATGAGATTAAGGATTCTCCGCCCGGATACGTTAGGGAGGCCCTTACAAGGGCATGCGTCAGGACTGGAATCTTCAAGAGGAGACTGATACATGTAGCGAGGAGATTCGGCGCTTTAAAGAAGCATGTTGATCTCAGCAGTGTAAGCCTTCAGAGTCTGATAAGGAGCTTTGAGGGAACAGTGATCTATGAGGAGGCATTAAAGGAGGTCTTCACTAAGGATCTTGACCTTAAAGGCCTGATCAGAGTCTTTCAGAGGATAAGCGATGGGGATATAAGCATTGTCCAGCTCAGAGTTGATGATCAGCCCTCAACGCTTGCACGTCTCGGAATAGAGAAGGTAAGCATGAAGACGGATCTTATACCGCCCGAGAAAATGAAACGTATACTATTGGAGTCCGCTAGGGCTAGACTTCTTAATGAGACCCGCACGTTCATCTGCGTGAACTGTTGGAACTACCTAGAAACCATAAGGATAGATGATCTGCCCTTGAAGCCTAAATGTCCAAGATGCGGCTCTAATAGGCTGGGTATGCTTAGGGTGGATGAGGATGAAGCCTACACGCTCATAGATAAGAAGGGTCAGAGGCTGAGGAAGTCTGAGAGGAGACTTCGAGACGAAGCTGTGCAGACGGCTAATTTAATATCGAATTATGGGAAGGCCGCAGCTATAGTTCTCTCAGGCAGGGGATTGAGGATATCGGATGCCCGTGAGATACTGAAGAGGGAAAGGGAGATCTCCGATAGACTATTTGATCTGATACTTGAGGCTGAGAGAAACGCCTTGAAGAGGAGATTCCTATAGGGCTAGGGGAGAAGCGTAATATAGAAATATTAGTTTTCTGATTATGGAAAGAGGGATTTGAGATGTTCATCTCGCCATTCGTAGCCTCCCCCGTCCCGGTAATACGTAGACTCTTAACATTAGCCGAGTTGAAGCCTGGAGAGATCTTCTATGATCTGGGAGCTGGAGACGGAGGGCCAATAATAATCGCCGCTAAGGAGTTCGGGGCTAGATGCGTAGGCATAGAGTTGAGGACGGATCTCGCTAAAAGGGCGATGATGAGGGTGCGGGAGCTCGGATTGGAGGATAGAGTCAAGGTGATTAATGATGACATATTTAATGTGCCAATAAACGATGCAGATGTTGTCTATCTATATCTAACTACAAGCGCAAATGAGAAGGTGAGGCCGAAGCTGGAGGCCGAACTTAAGGCTGGAGCGAGAGTTGTCTCCCATGACTACAAGATTGAAGGCTGGACTCCAGTTAAGGTTGAGAAGTTCTGTGAGAATCCGAGACTCGGATTTCCATCACACACGCTCTACCTATATAGGAGATGAAAGCCTATACATGAGACTCCGCTTAGAGCCCTGGCTGATTCCAATCTGACCCGAGAATATTTAAGTAAAGGATAAAATTCCGAAATTTTTAACATTCTAATTGGTGCTGAATGATGTAGGCTTGGAGGAGCAGCGATGGTTCCGATCCCATGGAGTCAAGTTCGCTATTGGCGGTGCACGGGATGCGGGATCTGCTGCATGTATTATAATGTTACTTTGAAGTTCGATGAGTGGCTTAGGATAGTTCAGAAGTTCGGCATCGGAGTGACGGAGGCCGGCCTAAACAAGCTTTATTTAGCCAAGAAAACAGATGGTTCATGTATTTTCCTCTCAAAATCGAATGGAGTATACTATTGCATGCTTCAGGACATGAAGCCCCTCGCATGTAAGCTCTGGCCATTCAAGATACTGAGTCGACCTAAATATGGCAGAAGCAGAGAGGCAGAATTCAACTATAAGGGAAGAAGACTCTACGTTTACGTCGATCCATTCTGCCCCGAGATAAGACTTGGAAAGCCAACGCCGATCATGATCAGCAAGGTCATACCGGAATTCATAGAGATAGCCCTAGGCATAAGAAAACAACAGATATACACAACTGGAAACTTCCTCCCAAGAATACAGATAAACAAGAACCTGTACAGGCTCATATAGCAATAAAGTTTTTAGGGAAAAACCCCAAATCATAAAGTCGGAACGGGCCGGTCGTCTAGCCTGGTTAGGACGTCTGCCTGACGCGCAGAAGGTCGCCGGTTCAAGTCCGGCCCGGCCCACCACCATTTTAATTGCCTTTTTTGGAAAGGGATTTGTTTCAGGGTTTATTTCTTGATGTCTGATTTCTCCGTTTATGCTTGTGGGTTAACCCTGATCCATACTTCCA
>Ga0180301_10000916_pt1 | contig 23087 bp, 21 predicted proteins | sample GuaBasSediGuay16_FD_121797 | JGI IMG/M metagenome (GOLD analysis project Ga0180301, IMG submission 121797) | Subseafloor sediment microbial communities from Guaymas Basin, Gulf of California, Mexico - Guay16, Core 4569-2, 12-15 cm | ecosystem: Environmental > Aquatic > Marine > Hydrothermal...
CAGATACCGGCCGAGCAAATAGAATTTCTGATAAGCATTAGCTTTACCTTGATCCCTCTACTCTACATATTAAGTAAGCCTTTTGACGATCTACTAGATACTTTAAACAGAAATGATACCAAAGTCTTGCTCACGATACTCTACATGGCTATTCTCATAGCTCTAGCTGAAGTCTTAAAAATACCTGAGGCGATACCCGTCTTCATAGGCGCTGTAATGCTATCTTTAAGAGGATTTAGTAAAGAAACCTTCAAGGCTATAGAGAGCTATTTTATTCTCGCACTAATGGGGTTCGTCGCCTCTCTCCCATTTATGATTGAAAAGTCAAACAGCGAATTCCATGTCAGCTTAGAAATCATGCTCTGGGCAATAGGTTTTGGACTGCTTTTGGCGATAGCCGCGTTCGTATTAAGATTCTTCGTAGTATTCTTTTCATCTCTCATGGGAGGTTTAAAAATAGATTCTTCGCTTAAGCTAGGTTTAAGCCTAGCAAATACCGGAGAATTCGGGCTCATAGTATTAGCTGCATTAATAAAGACCGGAGGTATACCTCCGCAAATAGCCTATGCGGCTATGTTCGCCTATGCCTTCAACTTGACGTTAGTTTCCGTAATTGTGAATAGACTTGAAAGCATTGTCGACAAGATAAAGAAAAGAACATGGAATATTCTTTTAGATAAACTCGAGGCATTGAGTAGAGAAGCTGATAGATTCATCAAGCTGGCGTCGGAGGATATAGAATTTAAGATAGGAATACTGGAACTGGGGATCACAGTCACGCTAGTGTACGCTGTGACTGGTCTTCATGGATTCTATAAAACTCCATTAACTAATTATCTATTGACAATATTCCTCTTCGCCGCCTTTATAGTAGCCATACAAGAAGTCTTCCAGAGATTTTCCGAAGACGTAAAGAGAATAACTATGAGCAGCGGCGGTGCCTTTATATTCGTGCTGAAATTCGTGGTCCTCTACTTAGTCGTAGCGCCTCTCGTCCACTTCATAAGCACCGTCTATGCGATGGGAGGAACTCTCATATTTCCATTAGAATCTCCGATAAGCCTCCTCTTAACCTTACTATTCTCCTACGGCATAAAATTCCTAGTCAATAGGCTATCTCAACTGTTAATGCATAAACCCGTTGAAAAAGCTAGCGAGGAGGCCAATAGCCTAAAAATAGGAGAGCCTGTACAATCTTAGCCAGAGGAAGTCCTGCCACATTATAGAAACACCCTTTTACTTCTTCAACTAGGAAAGCTCCTCGTCCCTGGATAGCGTAACCACCAGCTTTTCCTTGAAATTCCCCACTCGACAAATAATGCTCGATTTCTCCATTCGTATAATCCCTCATTTTAACCTCTGTAATTTCATGGCCTGAGATTGAGCCTCTAGGGGTATAAACCGCGTAGCCTGATACTACTTTATGCCATTTATTCCTTAACTCTCGTAGAAAAACCCTAGCCTCCTCGAGGCTTCTAGGCTTTCCCAAGATTTCTCCATTGAAATATACGACTGTATCCGCAGCTATGATGACTTCTTTTGGATATTTTCTAGCTATTTTCTCGGCCTTTCTTACGGCATTTCTAATAACTAGTTTAACCACTTCTTCCAAAGAGGCTCTTTCGGCTTTAACCTCTTCTATTTCTGCTGGAGTTTGCAAAACTCGGAAACCCAGTTTTTCAAGTATTTCTCTCCTAGCTTTAGACTTTGAAGCTAGTATCACCTTCAAGCAAACCGCCTTAATCAATAAAAACTGATTTAGGACTTAAATTCTCGTCTACTTCCAATACGGCCGGCCTTATTCTATAAAATCGACATGTAAAGACCGTGTAAAGTCTCCCTTCGAACATGGTGCTAACTCCGTAAACAGGCTCGTGAGCCCTCACTACTAACTTGACCTTATTCTCCTTGACAAATCTCTCAAAAACCTCTCGTCCGAAAACGTATACTCCAGGTCCTCTGAAGCTACTCCTATATTTTTCTACGCGATCATTAGGATCATTCCACAATAATTGCATTAAAATCGGGTCGTCCGGATCCAGTTCAGGCTCTAACTCTTCTATATCTTCTATCCTAAAAGGCTCGACGGGTATACCGCCGTGTACAGCAAATATTCTCGAATCATCCCAATCCGCGAGAAAAGCTATCGACAGTTTCAGATATAAAGGCTCTACGAAATCCCTATAGAAGATCGAATATAGCTCGCCTAGATTATTTCGAAGCGCCGCCATAAACCCGTAGTACATGTTCATGCTCGGCGTTTCATGATTGCCTCTTAGCATGACTATTTTTTCGGGATTCTCCAGCTTCCACAGCAATACGCCCAGCAAAGTTTCCAATTGTTTCGGACCTCTATCTACATAGTCGCCTAGAAAAACTATGAGTATATCTTTTTCTTCCGAATACTTCTCGTATATTTTTTCCAGAGATTCGAAATCACCGTGGAGATCTCCTACAAATACTATTTTTCTAGGCTTAATAGCTCTTACCAGCATATACCCAAGCGGGCTTAGTAATTCATCTCTCATCTTTATAAATTTCAAATTTTGAGAATCTTCCCAGTATTCTTCTAAAGAATGTTTAAGTTTTGAAATTAATTCCTGAACTTTTTCTTCGAGCATCGCACCACCTAATATTCTAGAATTCTCCCGCTCTCTTCCACAACTTTATACCCTTTAATTCCCCTGACAATATCCTTCATTTCCTCCCTTACAACATATATAAACTCTTTGACCGATTTCTTCTCTAAACTAGTTTTAGATACTGCGAAATCATACCACTCCCACGTAAGTCTGGTAAAGTTTAACCCGTAAAGGTCTGCACAGTACTTTAAAGCTACGCCAACGTCAGCTTTTCCCTCCGCTATAGCCCTACAGACGTCTAGATGTGTCCTAACCTCCCATTCATAGCCCTTTATCAATTCTCTACCTCGAGGTCCGAGCTCTTTTTCGATAAGATAGTCTATTAAAATCCTAGTGCCCGATCCTAGAATCCTATTAATAAACCGAAGTTTTTTATCCACAATTTCTCTGAAACTTTCTATGCTTAATTCTCCTTTATAAACAAAACCTATCTCCCTCATATAGCCCCTGTAAATCGTTACCCTGTTTTTAAGCCAATACCTATCCAAATAGGATAAATTGTATTCTCCAGTTTTAGGATCGAAAAGATGAATCCCTGCTATATCCGCATCTCCAATCATTAAAGACGCTAATCCTCCGGCCGAACCTATCCAAGAAACTTCTATATCCTCTACGCCTCGCCTCTTTACTTTTTCTACTATGAGCTCTAAGACAGGATCATGACTTCCCATAATTGACAATTCGGGCATTTTAACCTCGCCGATAAAGCCTATGGGCGTAAAACCGTATCTCCTAGCAACTGTTTGATACTCGTCCAAGAGCTTTCTGCCTATCTCGGTCAATTTCATTCCTCCACCTCTAACTCCTCCTCTTTTAGCTTCTACAATTCTAGCTCCAAGTTCTCTCTCTACCTTAGCGATCCATTCCCAAGCTCTGGAATAGGAGATTTTCATTTCTCTACAAGCTGCGAGAAGTGAGCCTTTCTCATCGATAATCTTCAATAATCTCCACAATTTAGAATCTAGAATCTTCTTTCCATCCTTCTTAAGATATATCTCTACTTCAACCTCTAATCCTTTTAAACTCACGGAAATCCCCGATCTCTTATATATGAATTGAGATGGCGATATTAATGCTAATTCCTGTGAAATCTCTATTAAGTACCGCGTTTATCTGGAGCGAAAATAAAAAGTACTTGTGTTTCCTGGAATATTCGGGACTAAAGATGTTAATGAAATACGACAAAGCAGTCGTCGTAGAAGGACTAGTTAAAGAATTCGGAAAAGTAAGAGCTTTAGACGGCGTATCCTTCACGGTTGAAGAAGGCGAGATCTTCGGCCTTATAGGCCCTAACGGAGCCGGGAAAACTACTACGCTACGTATACTGGCAACTCTCCTCCTGCCGACAAGAGGCTCAGTAACAATATTCGGCTACGATGTGGTAAAGAATGCTGGAGAGATTCGGAGAATCATAGGTTATCTACCGGAAGAAGCGGGGGCTTACAGGAATCTTTCAGGCTATGAATATCTAGACATAGTAGCTAGACTATATTTTCAATCGAAGCAGGAGGTGGAAGAAGCTGTAGAAGAAGCCGTCAAGATTTCGGGTTTAGGAGATAGAATACACGATAAAGTTAAACACTATAGTAAAGGCATGAAACGTAGACTCCAAATTGCAAGAGTACTGATGGTTAAACCAAAGCTCGCTATTTTAGATGAACCTACAGCTGGCTTAGACGTCTCCCACGCCCTCTACGTGAGAAAGTTAATCAGAGATTACACTAGGAAAAACGGCATGACCGTTATCCTCTCAAGCCACAACATGCTTGAAGTAGAACACGTATGTTCTAGAATAGCTTTAATACACAAAGGAGTCGTATACGAGTCTGGAGTGCCTGAGGAATTGATGGAGAAGTACAATGCAGATAATTTAGAGGAAGTTTTCGTCAAGGTGGTAGGCTATGCCGTTTAAAATTAAGCCTCTAGTAGAGAAAGAGATAAAAAACCTGCTAAGAGATCCCAGGATTTACATAGGCATAATCTCTATGATAATAATCCTTCCAGTAATGGGCTATATCTTCCAAGCGGCGTTTGAAACTTCGATGGGTGCCGTTGCTAATGCTACTGTAGTCGTAGTAGATTACGATAAAACTTCTTTAAGCGGAGAATTTATTTCCTTTCTTAAAGAAAGAGGATTTAATGTTGAAGAACTCACATGCTCTATAGAGGAGTGTTTAAGAGAAGCTGAAAAACTTGAAGTACCAGCTGTAATAGTAGTACCTAAAGGCTTTTCTTCTGCAGTTGAAAGATATGAAAAAGCAAATTTAACAATCTACTATTTATTGAAATCCCTAGGCACTGCATCCACTTTGCATACTCGTCGATAGAAGGCGGTATAGAAGACTTCTCTAGACTTCTTAGTGATGAATTATTAAAAGAGCTTGCTCCTAACGTTAAACCGCAAGTCTTAAAAGATCCTCTCGGAGTTGAACCTGTGACGATGATTAAAGGTAGGGAGATAAAAGCTCATCCGGGAGCTATATACTCGTCGATGATGGCTACCTCTATGATCGTTATCTGGGCTCCTTTCTTCCTCACAATCTTCGTAGCTCAAATAGCAGCAACTGCAACTGCTGTAGAGAATGAAGAAAAAACCCTAGAAACGCTACTCACTCTGCCTGTTACCAGGTTTGAAATTTTACTGGCTAAACTGATAGGCTCCTCTATAATAGCGTTACTCGGCGGCGCATTCTATACAATAGGCTACTATTTCTACATGCAATCTTTCACCTTCGGCTATATGCAGGAGTTCGGCGGAGCGGCTCTTCCGATATCTCCAACACCTGAATCGTATATCGTTACAGGAATACTTCTGATTCTTTCAATGATATTCGTAACATCGCTCGGCGTCCTAGTCGGAGCTTTAAGCAGCGATGTTAGAATAGCTAACAGCTTTATAGGCTACCTGATAATGCCCGTCATGATACCTGCCATGCTTTTAATGTTTACAGATGTTGAACTACTCCCGCTACCCGCTCAAATTGTAATCTACGCGCTTCCGACGTCTTATCCTTTAATAGCTGCTAAAGCGATGCTACTCGGAGAAGTTCCCTCTGTGGCTATTTATGGAATAGGCTACTCCTTAATCGTAACATTACTCGTGATCTATATAGCTGGTAAGCTATTAGCGCCAGAGAAACTGTTAACGCTACAGTATAAGTTTATGAAAAGACGCGCTAGAAAATGGAAAATACTCGGTAAATAGCAGAAATATGTTATTCTATATTTTTACTACGGGAAAATGCAATCTCAAGTGCAGGTATTGTGGTGGAAGTTTTCCGGAGAATCTAGTGCCTTGGAGAACCCGGTATAGAGTTGAGGATCTAGCAAGGTTTTTAGAAGAAGACGAGGATTTGACGATAGCTTTCTATGGAGGCGAACCTTTGCTTAACGTCGAGTTTATAAAAAAGCTTATGGAGAAAATCGATGCGAAGCATTGGGTTATCCAGACCAATGGATTACTAATCAAGAAGTTGGAAGAGAAGTACTGGAGGAAGTTTGATGCTATCCTACTCTCTATCGATGGAGTAAGAGAGGTAACCGATTACTATAGAGGAATTGGAGTCTATGATAAAGTATTAGAAGCTGCACGATATCTAAAGAGTATAAGTGTAGAAGCTGATCTAATAGCTAGAATGACCGTTAGCGAGCAAACCAGGCTTTACAGAGATGTAGTCCACCTACTCTCTTTAGATATTTTCGATCATGTACATTGGCAGCTGGATGTTATCTGGAGTGATAGATGGATAGATTTCGACTCTTGGCTTGAAAAAAGCTATCTTCCAGATCTTAAAAAACTGGTTAACCTTTGGGCTACGAAACTAAGAGAGGGAACCGTGTTAGGGATAGCCCCTTTCTTAGGAATAATTAAAGCTATGTTCTTCGAGGACTTACCGGCTCCTCCCTGTGGATCTGGGGTAGAAGCCTTCGCTATAAAAACGGACGGCACTATTCTAGCCTGCCCGATAGCTGTAGATGTTGAATGGGCTAAAATCGGGGATATAAAAAACACAGGTTTAGAAAATTTAAGACGTTTATTTAAGATAGAGGAGCCTTGCTCTAACTGCAACGTCTTCAAATATTGCAGAGGTAGATGTCTTTACACGTATTATGAGCGATTATGGGGTGAGGAGGGGTTTAGAAAGATATGCCGCGCTACTAGGTATCTAATCTCTTTGATAGGGAGACTGAGAGATGAGATAGCCTCGCTGATAAATGAGGAAAAGATAGATGTTAAGAAGCTAAATTATCCAAAATTTTTAAACACGATTGAAATAATACCTTAAAGAAACGATAGGATTTGATGTTATTTCTCTATTCTAAGCCCTGAAGTATAGTCGTATACTCCTTGAATAGCCGTAATCAGTAGCTGATTCGCCTCTTCTCCTAGAACCAGTTTAGCCACTTTCATTACGTTGTCCAAGGTGGGGTCTCTTCTAGCTTTAGTCACTAAGGGCTTATATTCGGGATGCTCGTAGACTAGCATGCGAGCCGCTTCTTCGAATAGTTTTCTACCATCGCTATTTAGCTTGTCCATACTGAAATATCTGAAGTATCCTGTAATCAATTTTCTTAAAAGATTTTTAACTTCTCTACCGAACACGTATTGTCTTTCCAATTTCAACCCCACATCCGAGTTTGGGGCTCTACTCTATAGTTTATAAGAGACATATTTATGTTAAGCGCCTAACTAGAACAATTGAAATTCTATCTTCATCTGTTTTGGAAAGACTTGCTTATCTAAAAGCCCCATATTCGGTTTACGTCTAGTATAGTCGCAAAAAATGCCGATCTTAGACTAGCATCAAGATCTAGTATTAGCCTTCCTGAGCTAATACTACTCTAAAGTGAACAAGTATTTGATTAGGCTAATTACCCGCTCAGTTAGAGCGCATATTTATAACGGAAATTGGGGAGATTAAGCCCTTCTCCGCCTGAAAAAGGTAGAGTTTATCTAGCATCAAGATCTCTTTGACACCTCTACACCTTCTAACTATTTTAGCAGCTTTTTCCCGAAGTTCTAAATCTGCTTTACTCCTGGTATAGGCTATCGAAACATGTGGTTTAAACTCCCTATATTTATCCTTTAGATATTCTCTAAAAAATTCTTCCAACTTTTTTCTCAAAAATAATAGCTTATCCGCATCCTTAGGCTTGGGCAATGCCGCCAGATATCTAGGTTTTCTAGCTGAAGGGAAAACTCCAAGCGAATCGAAAACTGCTCTAACCGTCTCGACCTCTAAGCCCTCCCTGATTCTATAGAGCAAATTCCGCTTCTCAGAATTCCTCAAATAGCCGAGATATACTAGGGTTAGATGCCTCTGATTTAACGGTATCGGCTCATAGGGGTCTTCTATAAACATATCGAATTTTTTGAGCGGGGCTAGGAAGCCTATAAAATAGGTAGGCATTAAGGCTTCACGGTGAGTGGAACTATCTTCTCCTTTATATATTCCAGGGCCGAGTTTTCGTCTATTTTAGAGAAGAAAACGACGCCGCCGTTCCTGGTAACTCCGAGGACAAAGCCCTCTTCCGCTTCGAAAACCACATACCATACTTTGCCCAGTTTCAAGTATTCGTTGTAGAGGGAAGTATCGGCCAACTGTTCCCCATAGAGTGATAATTTATCTACGCCCGGCAGTTTGACGTTATCGAAAAAGACTACCTTAGTAGAGCCAGGCCTTTTCTCATGTAGAGCTTTTAGGGTTTCAGCGGGTATTTGCGCCTCGAGTATAGCTGTTTTCTTAGCCGAGAGAACCATAGAGAACATTAAGGCGAGCCTATTAGCTTTCGGTTTTTTAGCCGCTATTATCAGTAATAGCCTATCCTCATAAGGGTAAAACTCAAATCTAGTAGAGACAGTTATAGGGGCTCTAAATTCCTCTCCCTTATACCTTAAAGATACTATAAAGCTTTCATCCACCACGCCAACGAGACTCTTATCCACCGCTTTGAGATCAGTAACTTCAACTCCCACCTCTACTTCCCTACCATCAATCTCTTCAACTTCTAAAAGTCTATAATTTTTCAATTTAGAGGCTATAGTAGCCAAGTCTAATTCCTCAACAACCTCGAATATTTTAAATGCCAAAACCACTTTGATACACCCGATTAATCCTTAAATAACAAGGTATTAAAGACGATCGATAAAATTAAATACTCCCATAAAGCGTCGAAATCGCTCATTCTAGCAACAGATTTCCTTATCAAGGAAATAGAATCTGCTTTTTTAAAATAAACTCATATGCCTCGTTGAGTCGATAAATCCAAGAAGGAATTGAAAGTCGAACTCAAGACAATATTTACGTAATCGACATTCCATCTTATACTCGTATATTCTGACCAAGCAGATATGCTTTATCTCGTAAATACCGGATTTTCGGCATATTGCCTAAATCTCGACACAGTATTGCAAAGGTTTTTATACTTTTTATACATTGAAAACTCACAGCAGTGTTGTGAGATACGTGTCTGTTAGAGAAGAAATTAAGGTTATAGAGATTTTAGATCTATGCTTAAGAAGACCTAGGAAGATAGCCGAGCTAGAGGAATATTTTATTAAAAAATTTAAGATGAAACCCGATACAGCGGTCTCCGCCATTTCTAAAACAGTTAAACATATGGAAAAGAGGGGATTAATAGAAGCTGAGAAGGATCGTCGAGGTACGCTATTAATCGATATTAGCGAAAAAGGTTTATTAACGTACGTATTAGCCTACTATGATACGATAGGTATCGAGGAGAAATTCGAGGAATTTCTCAAAGCTTATGCTAGGAAGAGGCCAGAAAACGTCTCGTATGTTAAGGTATTAGAGTTTTTCCTCGAGGAGACCAGAGGAGAGAGAATAAAAGAGGTTATAGAAGAAGAGGTCGAAATTGAAACTTTTAACATTTACAAGTATTTTGACGATATAAAGGAGGATTATCCGGAGTATTTTGAAGGCGAGAAAGATCTTCTAGAACTATTCATCGACTCTCTAGTCGACTTGATGACAACCTACTTAGATTTAGGCGAGATAAAGAAAATTTTTAAGAAAGTAGAGAAGAAGGTTGTCGGCGAAGCTGTACCAGTAAAAGCGGCTTTTGCCGATGTTCTGAGGCGTATAAGGGTGGATGTTGAAGGCGCGATAGCAAGCCTGCAGGCTATCGTAAGCGAGATTGAAAGCATTCAGAAAAAATTTCAAAAATATATTTAATTTTATTCTCTTTTCGAAGATAATAATAACATGAATTTTCGCAGAAATTTCTAGGATTGATAGTTTAAACCCACTCCCGCTCTAGTCGCGATATACTTCAGTCATGAATATTAAGATTAACTAATCCCGCTGCATCTTTCATTACTAGACAGTCTTTAATTTAAGCTTACCGAAGTTGGTTGGGTATTATAAACAAACAGAAGTATTGAACGCAATAGTAAAAACAATTGTCATTAATTAAGTTAACAATCAAGTATAATAAGAATACATTTGTTTTATCCTTAAGGTGTATCGATGCCAGCTATGTTAAAGGAGATTATACTAGAAAACTTCATGTCGTATAAGTATGCCAGGATACCGTTAAAGCCGGGCTTAAATATTATTACTGGTCCTAATGGCTCCGGAAAATCAAGCCTCCTCTTGGGCATAGCCGTGGCACTGGGACAAACCTACACGGAGAGAGGACGAAGGTTATGTGATTTAATAAGAAGAGGAGAAGATATAGCGAGAGTTACCGTCGTCTTGGACAACTCTCCTATTAGAAGTAGAAGACCTCTGCCGTGGTTTAGGAGCGACGAAGTATATTTCACGCGTTATATTAGAAGCGATGGACAGTACTGGCATGAAGTTAACGGCAGAATTATCCCAAAAATCGAGGTTTATAGATACTTGTCGAGAATAGGCCTTAATCCCGATAATATGCTTATTATAATGCATCAAAATATGATAGAAGAATTCGCCTTCCTCTCAGCTCAAGAAAAACTTCACATGGTTGAAGACGCTATAGGGCTTAGAGGATACAGGAAGAGGATACTTTCAGCTCTACAAAAGCTCGAGTACACTAAACAGGTAGAGGCTAAAGTTAGGGAAATGCTGGCGAAGGCAGAGGAAGCCCTTCAGTACTGGAAGGAGATGTATGATAAATTCCTCATGAAGAGAAAGCTCGAGGAAAAGCTTTCCCTCCTCTTAAAGGAAAAAGCCTGGATTATGGTTAGAGATAAGGAAATAGATCTTAAAAAGCTAAAAGAGGAGATAGAGAAATTGTCTACTGAGATTAAAGGAGAAAGTGATAGACTTACAGAATATCGCTTGAATCTAAGGAGTGTAGAGAACATAATAACTGAAATCGAGAGAAGAATACTGGAGAATTCGGCCGATATAAAAAAGGAGATCGTTGATTTAAGAAGTAGATGGTTAGAATACGCTAATCTACTTGCAGATGCTAAGCTTTCGGAGTTTAAAATCTCTCTGTTGGAGAGAGAGTTAGAAAAATTGATTTTAGAGGAGAAAAAGTTAAGGAAAAAGGTTAGAGAATTAGAGAGGAGAGCTTTAGAGTATGGGGAAAGATTGGATAGCGAGAGGAGTATAGCCGAGGTTGAGGAGGCTATCAGAAAAACGGAGCTTTCAATAGCTTCTCTCGGCGATATACCGGAGAACGTAGTTGAAGCCTACGAGAAATACGGCACAGCTTTTGAAGAGATCTCGAGAAGAGCGGAAGAAGTCGCCGAGAATAGGAGAAGAGCCTTAGAAGAATTCGAGAAGAGAATTGAGATCTGGAGGAGGAAGCTCGTCTCGGTAATTTCAAAAGTAGCCGAATCCTATCGGAGTTTTCTACAGAAATTTGATGCAGTAGGAGATGTTAGACTCGTCAACTTAGATGATTTCGCGAACGCCGGATTAGAGTTACTAGTGGGTTTTAGAGGAATGGAGCCTGCACTTTTGGATCCATATACTCAGAGTGGAGGAGAAAGATCTACAGCTATAATGTGCTTCCTACTCGCACTACAAAGCTATATTAAATCTCCCTTTAGAGCCGTAGATGAATTCGATGTCCACATGGATCCCAGAAACAGAGCAGCTATATTGGATATGATAATTCAACTGGCTCAGAAGAATAAAAATACACAGTATATAATGATAACTCCCGGTCCTCTCGATAGAATACCCGAAGACGCCAATATTATACTAGTTCAAAAGGTAAAAACCGCCTCTATCCCTTCGATTGTAAGGGTGAGAAAATGAGGGGGAATGCTAGGATTAGACTTAGAGAGCTCCTAGAGGAATTGACTGAGACTTTAAAGAGAACTTCTGACCCGTTTAAAGTGAATATTAAAAGTATATTGAACGAGTTAGCTGAAATACTTCCCTATCTAGAGTATGAAGACTTGATCGTCGACGCTGAGATTCTAAGTCAGATTGTTGAGGTTATAAAAGAGCAGGAAGAGTGGATTAGAAATAGGTCAGCTATGCTGGTTTTAGGCCCCTTCATAGCATTGCTGAAAATCGCCTCTTTGTCTAAGCAAGAGCTAGCGAAAGAGCTAGCCACGGCCTGGCACCCGGTGGTAGAGCTGGAGCAGATAACTTGGACTGATGTAATGCGCGCTTTAAACTACTTGTCTGCTAGGAAGAAATTTGTCTTAGAAACTCCCGAAACTGAAAGATTAAAAACAGTTTCAAGCCAAGATTTAGAAGAGTTAGGGTTGATGTTAAAACTAGATCTAGAGAAACTCGCTGATAAAATTAAGAATGAAATCTTGGAAGAACTAGTTGAAAGAGGTTTTGTAGAATACACAGAAGTAGTTAAGGGAAAAAGTATACTTGAAGTCTTCGTTAAGGCATACGTGGTTTCATATCTGGCCACTGCTGGAGAATTCAGCATAGTATACGATCCACTCAAAGAGAGATATTATATAGTAAAACCGTCTAACGGAGAATATCAGTCAATAGTTATACCTCTAGGAGGCGTCACCCATTCCAGCTAGAGTACCATCTTCCAAGATTAGAAAAGCTGCCAGAATTCTCTTATTTCGAAGTAGAGGGAAGCCTGGAGTAAAAGGGTGGGAGCTGCGGAAGCTTCTCGGAGAGGATTTTGTAGAAGTAGTTAGAGCTCTTAAAAATTCCTTGGAGACTTTCGGTTTAACTATAAAAATTGTAGGTGAGAACGGGGAATTCCTAAGCCTCGACTCCGATAAGGATTCGCTGAGAAAAGCTCTTTTCATCACGGTTCTAAAAGAGCCGCCGACTTTGCAAGAGCTTAAAACCTCCGGTTGGAGGATAGACGATATAGCCATGCTATCCGTCTCCCTCCTCTATCTGCTTTCGAGAGGAGGGAAAGCCTCTAGAAAAGAACTATTAAATGTGTTATATTCCAAATTTGGTAAATGGAGAGTTAACTATGTAGTGGAAAGATTGATAAAGCTGGGATATTTAGAGGAGGAAGACGAGAATATAGTTATAGGTTGGCGATCTAAAATTGAGATAGACTTCAATAAGCTTTTAGGAATTCAAAGATTTTAGCTTCTCTATCTTCTCCAAACTCTTCTTTCTGTGTTCTATCCAAAGTTTTTTAATAAAAGCGTCTAGATCACCAGTAAATTCTGAGGCTATCTTGGGTACTTCTCTAAAATTAAACCCCGCGGCTCTAGTCAATACGGCTCCAATACCGTAGCTCTGTAAGTTTTTAACACTATTCCAGAAGTTTCCACATCCTTTCCCTCTCCTGCTTTTACATTTTTTAAGTCTTAAAGCCATCTCCCTCTCGCTGATGATGTCGAAGGCCAATCTATCGGATCCGCAAGAGGGACAGAAAAGCTCCTCAACTAATTCCGCAATTGGATTGCTCCACACATAGCCACAGTCAAGACAAGCCAGGGAGACGAAGCATGATAACAATCTTATCTTGAACATCATCATAGAGATTAGATCTCTCTTATCAGGAGATACGGGTTCTAGAAATTCTCGCATAAAGTGGAAGTGTTCAAGCGTGATTTTTGTAGGACCTACAACTGCTTTAATTTCGAATTCTCCACGTTCAAGCATTTCTACGACTTTTAATGCTTTCTCTAAATCCATATCCTTGTAGAGTACCTCCTTTAAAGCCTCTCTGTAGGGAGGAGTATCCTTCAAGGCTATTGCCAGTTTTTCCACATCTCCTTTCGCAAGCGTTGTGCCGGGTTCGATAACTCCCATCTTCCTAGCTACCTGTTGAAGTCTCCATCTGAAAGCTCTACTCTCCTCTACCGCTGCGTATATGTATTTTTTGAATTTTTCAACAGTAGTATCTCTTAAAACGGCTTCTACCTCTTCTAAGCCTACTCCTCCACCTCTTAAAACTATCCTATAGGGCTTCTCCGAAACATAGACTGGTAATCCAAAAAGCCTAGCTAATCTATATGAGATATACTTGCCCAATACTCGGTTTACCCTATTGCCGAAATGCATATGAACAATTATTAGCCCCTCTGCATCTTCTACTACTATACGCCTATCAGTTGGCACTGGAGTCCCTTCTCTAGCCATATAGTACACGTTTAAAATAGCTTTTTCAATAGTTTTCCTAATAGCTTTATATTCTTTAGAGATAAAGTCGGCTATTTCGCCTAAGCTACGGCCTTCTTTAGCCATCTTCTCTACCAAGCCTCTAATTTTTCCAACTTCTTGTGCTACTTCAAAAGAAACGGGTATTTCCTCGCCCACCCAGCTCGGTATAGCACTCCTATAGTCGTCTATAGGTTTAACGTAGACTACTTCCTCGGTTAAAGAAGAAACCTCCCAGGGTCTTCCCGCCATTATAAACCTAGCTCCCGGCTCGCAGTATTCAGAGACAAAGAAATCATCAAGTATTCCTACAAAACTTCCGCTTTCTCGATCTACTACATAGTATTGTTTAACTTCCGGTATCATAGATAGAACGCCGAAAAAGTAGCTGTAGCTCCTATCTCCTGGTCTGATATAGCCTCCTCTTATTCGAACCAAGTATATGTCTTCTAGAAACTCAATTAGATTCTCAAATTCTCCTCTCTCCAAATCCTGGTAGGAGATTGTCTTTTTTAAGATTTCATATACTTCGTCTAGCGTATACCTCCCGGTTAAAGCGAAGCCTACTACTTCGTGAGCCAAAACGTCGAGAGGCTTAGGCGGAGGGCGTGAAGGCTCGATCCATTCCTGTTTTAAAAGCTTTACCAAGACCATGGCCTCTAAGGCGTCATCGCTATCTCCGACTAGTATGGCTCCTTTACTTACTCTTCCTATTCCGTGTCCAGACCTCCCTATTCTCTGGATTAATCTGCGGACTTCTCTCGGCGAGTTGTACTGTATTACGAAATCCACATGTCCTATATCTATACCCAGCTCCATGGAAGAAGTACAGATAACTCCTTTAATCCTGCCGTTCCTCAACATTTCCTCTATCCTAACCCGCTCTTCCTGCGATAAGCTTCCATGATGAACGTAGACTGGCAGTTTTAAATTCCAGAGCTTAAGCCTACTCCCGATCATCTCGACAGTAGGCCTAGTATTAGAAAATACCAAAATACTCCTGTATTTCTCCACCGCGCTCCTTATATACCTCAGGCGAGCTGCGACTCCTTCAGAAGTCATTATCTGCTCTGCAAGCCGTGCATCCTCCTCACTGACCTCTGGCCATACTACGTCTACCTCTATTATTTTAGCTACGGGAGTATAGACTACTCTACACTCTTTGCCAAGTCCTACTAGAAATTCCGCTACCTCATTCGGGTTGCCTACTGTAGCCGAAAGGCCTATCAGTTGGAAATCTCCTCCTATAATTTTCCTCGCTTTTTCGAGGAGGATCGCGAGCTGTACTCCACGCTTACTATCCGCTATCTCGTGGACTTCGTCTACTATAACCCATTTAAGCTTAGAAATATGCTTCCTTAACCTCTCTCCTATTAGGAGGAGCTGGAATGTCTCAGGAGTCGTTATGAGTATATCGGGCGGCTTAAGGGCTTGTAGCCTTCTTTCGGATGAGGGCGTATCGCCGTGTCGAACGGCTATCTTCAAATCTAACTTTAAGGACCACCATTCCAACCTGCTTAATAGATCTCTGTTTAAGGTTCTTAGAGGAGTTATGTAGACAAGTTTTATACCCTCTCTCCTCTCTTCTTCTAATAATTTAGATAGAAGTGGGAGGAATGCCGCCTCAGTCTTTCCCGTCCCAGTAGGTGCTACCACGAGAACATTTTCCCCCGCCAGTATATAGGGTATAGCCTCTACCTGGGGTGGAGTAGGTTCTTTAAACCTTTTCTCCACCCAAAGCTTACGCACAAAAGGATGAAGTTTCTCTATTACGTCCAAGAGTTCACCAAACTATCTACAGTCTTAACGGTATATAAGCTATATCGAATCTACATGTTTAAAAGCAGTGTAATATAGAAACACGTATAGAGTATAGATTATCGCCGTCATGTAGAATGGCAGGTCTAGCCAGATATTATCCATCATATAGCCTCCCAGCGGCATCGATAATGTCTCCCCGATTTGGAAGCCTAGAGACATATAGGTTAGCGCCATGCTCCTCTCTTCTTCCTTTACTGCTTTCATGAAAGCTGAGGTCACAAGAGGGTTAGCCATGTTCATCAAAGTATTCCTGAGCACGACTACAGTAAATGCCGCTGGAACGCTAGAGGAGATGGTTAAAAACACGAGTAGAGGTATAGAAGAAGCTTGAAGGAAAGTAGAAGTTTTCACCGTACCGAATTTCTTCGAGAACAGCGGATTTAACATAGTTGAAGCCATTAGAGTAAACGAGAGGAAGAAATTCAAAACTCCCAATTCCCCGGATTCGACTCCATATTTCACACTCAAATAGTAGAATATTAGAGGTATTGACAAACCTGCTCCGAAGCCTATAGCTAACTCGATCAACAATATTTTCCCGAGAACTCCTTTAGGTTTGAGAATTGGTATTTTCTCACTGCCTACCTTTAGATCTCTTATCTTAAATATAGGTATCAGAGATATGACGCCTATAACGTATACTAGCAGGAAAGAACGCATATAGGATTTAAGTAATGAAATCTTCCAAATTTTGGAGAGCCATACTGGAATAAAGCCGAGGAGACTCCCCAAGGCCTCGGCCGCTGTAAACATTATCTGTTCCACGCTGTATGCTAAGTCGAGGTCTTCTCTTCTAACTATATTCGATATATACGAGTAGTATGCTGGCATGGAGATCGAACCTAAAGAAGATAATATCGAGGATAATAGTAAGATTTCAAACCGGATTGAAAAAGCCATAGGCAGGTATGATAAAGTAGATAAAAACCAGAAGATTAGGAATATCTTCTTCGCAGACATATAATTTGTTAAAATTCCTCCGATAAAAGTCCAGACCATAGCTAAGAAAGTGTTGATAGAACTTAAAATCCCAAGCTCCGTTCCTCCATAACCAGCGGCTTTCATATACAGCGGATACACTATGTAGTAGAAAGACCAACCCAGTGAGCCTAAACCAGTGCTGTACATAAGTAGCCAATAGTCTCGGCTAAGCTTTTTTAAATCGTTGAACATTCTGTTCACCGATATTGTTAACCCTATTACCGGTGAATTTATTTCTTTCCAATCTCTATTTCTAGAGGGAAGATGAAATCGTTTAGAGAAGAAGAGGTAAAGCTGAATAACTCACTTAACGTAGTTAAAATACCCTTGAACCCTGCTAGGCGTTATGCTGTTATAGGGTGTAGAGGATGGGCAGAGCAGGGCAGGTATGTTGAAAATCTCCATAGGCACTTAGATAGGCTCGGCGAAGCCATAGTTGCAAAAGGTTACTTCTGGGGGGCTTCGGACTATGGCTCTGGAGGTTATCCACTTAAAAAAGCTCTAAAGAGTGTTAAAATGCTGATTAGTTATATGAAAGAGAAGTATCAGATAGAAAAATTCGTAATTCTGGGCACTTCAATGGGAGGTCATATAGCCCTTATCTACGCCATAGAAAATCCTGAAGATGTCTGTGGAGTAGTGGATATATATGGTGTAGTCGACGTGGAGAAACAAGTTAGATATATAGTTAAGATGCTTTCAATGCTGCCAGTAGCTGTATTTAAAATTAAGGAATTAAGTGCTTTGAAAGCTGCATTCCGCTTCTTAGTCGATGTGAAAGAAGAATTTGGAGGAGAACCTAGGCTTTTAAAATTCACAGAAGAATACGCTAGGTATTCGCCGTTGAAAAGGATAGGAGAGCTTAAAGTCCCGCTCTTAATAATTCACGGAGATAAGGACCAAGCCGTTCCTCTAGAGTTTAGCCGAGAACTCGTGGAAAAGCTCAGAGAAAGCGGCAAGAATTACCTTCTATACAAGTTTCACATTGTTAAGGATTATGGACATGAAGAAAAGACTATTGAAGAATCTATAGACGTTATCTACGATTTCTTAGAATACTGTTTTAAAAAATGTTAAGGAGTTAAAGCAATCTTTAAACCTTCTTTATTTAAGGCAACTTGAAAAGCCTTTTCTATATCATCTAGAGAAAACCTATGAGTAACAAGTCTTTCCAAGTTTATCCTGCCGCTAGCCGCTACTTCTACAGCTCTCGAGAACACTTCTCTGCTATAAATAAAGCTCCCCACGAGTTTCCTCTCCCCATAATGTATAGCATTTAAATCTAGCGATGTATTCGTAGGAGGCCAAACTCCGGCGAATACCACTATTCTACCTCCTTTAGCCGTAAACCTAAGAGCTTCAGAGGCGAGAGAAGCCGTTATAGTGCCACCCGTCGACAACATGGCTATGTCTACTCCATACTTCCGCGTCTCTCTCATCACTACGTCGTATACGCTCTCCCTCATAGGGTTAATGACGACGTCGGCCCCGAATTCTTCAGCATATTTAAGCCTCTCATCTAAAAGATCGCTTACAATTATCCTACCAGCCCCCATTATTCTAGCTAGAGAAATCTGGAGCAAGCCCATGGGTCCTGCGCCTACTATCAATACAGTTTCTCCTGGTTTAAGCTCTGCGTTTAACAAGCTGCCTAGACTTGCCGCTAAAGGCTCTACCAGCGATCCTTCAGTATATGTCATGTTTCTGCCTAGCTTGTATACGTTTTCAGCTGGAACCTTAACATATTCGGCAAATGATCCATCTAGTTTAACTCCTAGCTCCGCGGCGCCTCCTATACCGCCTAATTTTAGACAGAGATTATGTTTTCCTAATCTACAATACTTACAGTTGCCACAGAATATGAAAGGAAGAACAGTTACTCTATCCCCTTTCTCTAGAAAATCCACTTTTTCTCCTACTTCCTCTATAACGCCGGAAAATTCATGTCCAAGTATGAGAGGCTTTCTGAAGGTTGAATGACCCGTATATTTTCTCAAATCGGTAGGACATATTGTAGTTACCTTTACTCTTATAAGAACATCTCTCTCTCCTGGAGATGGAATAGGCTTATCTTGAATTTTTAAATTTCGTGGACCGTAAAGTACAGCTGCTTTCATAGCTACATAACAAAGTAAACAGGTAGTAAAATAAAATTTCGACTAAAACGTTGACAGTTTAGATAATGTATTTAAAACTTTTTCAACAGCATCTAAGACTTGAAGTCCTTTAAAGAGAACTTCATAAGCACTATAAAATAGGGGAAGCCTGCTTTTATCAACTTTTCCATTTATAAACTTATACATCATCTCCGCCGTCACGTAGCCCTCTACGACGCCGACTCCTCTCTCCTCCATCTCTTTTAAGGCTTTGTCGACGGGAAAACCCATACCTATAAACATGCCGAACATGCCGTTCCTCCCGCCTCTAGTTGTGACCAACAGATCTCCTATTCCCGATAGCCCGTACACAGTTTCCCTTTTACCGCCCATTTGTTCGACTATATAAGCCATTTCTTTGATTGCCTGTGCGAAGAAAGCAGATTTCGCGTTATTCATCTCCAATCCATTTCTCTTTTTAGCGAATCCGTCAAACCATCCTATAGCTATAGCATAGATGTTTTTAAGCGATGCACAGAGCTCCGCGCCTATAACATCATCGTTAATACTTATCTTATAGTACGTCGTCTCGAATTCCTTCTTAATATTCTCCACTAATTTCAAATTTTTAGAATTATATACGACCATCGTGGCATATCTATGAGCCAACTCTTTGGCTATGGAAGGACCGGAAATGTATATTATCCTATCACCTCCTTCGATTATCCTCTCGACAATTTGTGTCATTGTTAAAATTTCTCCTCCAACTTCTTCCAATCCTTTAGCAACTATCACAATAGGCGTTTTTCTATCTATAATATCTTTGATTTGTTCTGAAACTGAAGCCACTCCCGCAGAACTCACTCCGAGAATAACCACATCTATATCTTTTAAGGCTTTTTTAAGATCTTCTGGATAGTAGATTTTAACTAAATCGGGAATTTTAACTCCTATTCTAGGATGAAGTCCTCCTTTAGCGATGACATCTAATATTTTGACATCGTATTTTGTCCCCCAAAGTCTAACTTCATGCCCTCTATCAACCAAAGGCACGGTTAAGGCGCTACCCATAGCTCCTGCTCCTAGAATAGCTACCTTCACCAAATCACCATAAATGTTATGAGTAGGCAGTAAAATAAATAAGCTTCTGAACAGGATATACCTAAACAAGGGGTGTTTTCATGCTCATTTATGCAGGTTCAGCAAGTAAATATTTTGGATTAAAATTGGCTAGGCTTTTAGGAGTAGAATATGTAAATACCGAGACTAGAAAATTTCCGGATGGAGAACTCTATATCCGGTTCGATAAAGAGCCTAGAGGCGAAACCGCAGTTCTAGTTCAGTCCATGTATAGAACCCCAAACGACTATTTAATTGAGTATCTTTTTATTTCGAAAACGTTAAAGGAATTAGGCGCTAGAGAAGTTATAGGCGTGATACCTTATTTCCCGTACGCCAGACAAGATACACGATTCAAGCCTGGAGAAGTCGTTAGCCTATCCGTAGTGCTAGAACTTCTAGAGAAGATGGGTACTGACCGAGTTGTAACCGTGGATACGCATCTTCACAGAGTGGAGGATATAGGCGAGATCTCGAAAATTCCCTTCACTAATCTGTCAGTTATGGAAGAGATAGGGAGATATTTCAGAGATAAAATTAGAAAAGAGAAAACTATAGTAGTAGGACCGGACGAAGAGGCCAAACAATGGGCTAGAATTGTAGCTGATGTTCTTCAAGTTCCGTTTACCGTATTGGAAAAGATACGATTAGGAGATACTGAGGTCGAGATTAAAGCTAGAGAAGAGGAGCTAATCGAAGGAATGGATGTCTTGATAGTTGATGATATTATAAGCACTGGAGGCACTATTGAAGCTGCAGTTAAAAGGGTTAAAGAAAGAGGAGCCAATAGAGTATTTGTAGCTTGTGCACACGCTATACTTGCAGCAAACGCAGAATATAGAGTATTTCACGAAGGAGTAGAAGAACTTGTAGCCTCTGATACTATTCCAAGTCCATACAGCGTAGTATCTGCCATACCAGTAGTAGCCAAATACCTTTCTAAAATGTAGTCACTATTAAAATTCCATAGTCTAACTGTATGGTGGTTTAAGTGACGGTTAAAATCTCTGCCTCAATTATAGCCGCCGAATTAGTGAATATAGAGAAAATAGTTAAACAATTAGAAGTAGCGGGTGTCGATATCATACATGTAGATTCTATGGATGGACATTTCTTCCATTACATAGGACTAGGCCCTCACGTTATAAAAGCTATTAAGAAAGTGGCTGAGATACCAGTTGATGTGCATTTAGCGGTTGAAGAACCTGAAAGAATTCTAAGCACCTTCTTAGAAACCGGGGTAGATTCCATATCTATTCAACTAGAGGCTTGTAGATTCCCTCTAAGAGTGATTAGAAGAATTAAATCAGTAGGTGTTAAAGCGGGAGTAGCGATTCTCCCAAGCACTCCTATATCACAGATTGCTGAATTAGTTAAATACGTAGACTTCGTGCTACTGTTATCGAATAATAATTCATTTTTTGTAGAATGGCATGATGCTGAATTCCTTCCAGAGACTTTTGATAGAATTAGGAAACTCAGAGAAATAGCTAAAGATTATAATATCGAAATAGCCGTAGACGGCGGAGTTTCAAAAGATATAATCCCGGTTCTAGTAAAGAATGGAGCAGATATTCTAGTTATGGGACGGGCAGTATTCCAGGGTGATATAGAGAAAAACGTGAAGGAAATCAGGAGCATTATTGAGGAATCAACTAGATTTTAATATCTCAAGTATTTTCTTCTCTAATTCCTCCCTACCTATACCACTTATAAATGGGACTCCATTTAATATTGGTATGTCCTTTCTTTCAGGAAAACCAGCGGTTGTTATTATTAAATCAATTTTTCCCAGAGTTTTAATATAATAATCCATTTCGGTGAACCTGCATTGGATTACGTTGGCCTCTATACCATGTTTCTTCAAAAATTCTTTTAGTTTGCCAGCTACTATAGTAGCCGTAGCTATCGCAGTACCACAAGCTACTAAAATGTTCTTTCTTATACCCATAGAAACTCCCTAAAAATAGGTAAATAAATCAAGAATTTAAGTTTAACCTTATTCAAATTTATATAATTTACTAGCGAACTCTTTGATCGATTCTACTCTGTCAATAAACAAAGTTACGACTATAAGGATTATTAACAAGCCGTAATTAGCTCCGGGAGGTAACCAAGACGCTATAACTGCTATCGGTATGTACGGTTGTAACCATATACATCCTATCGGTGAAGCATCAGCTGCAATAGCTCCTATACTTTTCGCCGTCTCTGTAAATATCGGAGACCACCAGCTACCCAGGTAGAGGAATATTGCCATAATTACCGTTCCGGCAATTACTGTCTTTATGAGGTCTCCTAGGAAGAAGGGAGTTGTAGCCACCACGAAGAACGGTGTAGCTGCTAAATCCGCATAAGGTAGTACTTTGACTCCGGGTAGTATTATAGCTAATACTAGAGTTATAGGTATCAATAATAAGCCGGCGGCGACTGTAGTCGGATGGCCTATTGCGATAGCGGCATCCATTCCAATGTATATTTCCTTCCCTGGGAATCTCTTAGTAAAGTATTCACTTACTGCATCGGCTATAGCAGTTAAGCCTTCCATTAACAGGCCTATCATTCTCGGCAATAGCAACATTACTGCAGCTGAATTCATAGCCGTTTGGGCTATTCCTAGAATATCGTAGCCGCCTAGGAAAGCGATAACAGCACCTATTATTAATCCTAGAACTATAGGTTCTCCTAAGACTCCAAGTCTTTCTTTTACACTTTCTGGATCGGTTTTAGGAGTAGGTATCTTATCGAGTAGTGGTTTGAGAATGGCTAGATAGGGTATTGTTCCAACCCATCCTCCGCCTTGAGGTATGGAATAGCCTTTATAGCCGGGGAACAGCTTCCATAAAGGCTTTACCGTCCAATCCGCCACTTTCAGGCAGAATACTTCATAGGCTACTGCGGCTAATAGAGAGAAC